>JGI25914J50564_10000351_pt1 | contig 15345 bp, 17 predicted proteins | sample LauGreSuBDMM15SN_2_FD_50564 | JGI IMG/M metagenome (IMG submission 50564) | reverse complement strand
GCAACTCCAAAGCCCAGCATTTTTATTGAAGTAACACCACTTAGCATGAAGGATGCAAAAACAATTGCTAATAATCCAGCTGCTGCAGTAATGATTCGAGCTGAGCGTTGTAGACCAGTGGCTACTGATTCAATATTTGATCTGCCGGCATCATGCTCCTCTTTGATTCGAGAGAGTAGGAATAGCTCATAATCCATCGACAATCCAAAGGCGACAACTGCCACCAAAATAATTGAGCCAGTATCTACTGCGCCAGTTACAGTGAAATCACCTACCAACCATTTCAAATGTCCGCCAACAAATATCCAAGTAATTAATCCCAAAGTTGCTGCGAGTGAGAGGATATTTAGAATTACCGCCTTTATTGGCAAAATTATTGAACCTGTAAATACAAACAAAAGAATTAGCACTCCAATGGCAATCCAGGTAAGTGCCCACGGCATGGTCTTGGCAATCCCAATTTGTGTGTCAGCGTAATCAGCTGCCACACCACCAATTAATGTGCCATCTGGCGCAGAAATCTGGCGCAGCTCTTTTATCAAAACCTCCGCTTGCGGAGTTCTAGGTGCCATCGAATGAATTGCAGTGATTCGAAGATCATCTCCATAAACTTGTGTTTGTCCCACTCGAACCACACCTGGCACTTTAGCTATGGCAGATTTGTAAGTTTCAACTTTATCGCCAAGTGCTGCACCCTTTGGAATTACAATTTCAATTGGATTTCCTTCTTGACCAGGAAAACGTTCGGTAATAATGCGCGCTGCATTGGCAGCAGGATTACTAGCTGGCAGAACTCGAGAATCTACCTGTGAAAAAACAATATCTTTTATTGGTGCTGCCAAAACGGTCAGAATAATTAAGTGAAAGCACAACCACTGAAACTGGCTTTCTCATTACAAATCTTGCAGTTTGGGCCCATCTGCCATTCTCTTTAGGAGTAATCGCACCTTTACGGACAATCGCTTTATCAATTTTCTTTCCTAGTATTGCAAGCAGTGCTGGAAGTGCAATTAAGGCACCTGCAACAGCCATAGTGACAACAGTTACGCCAGCGTAGCCAAATGATTTCAAAAACATTAGTGGAAATAGCATCAAAGAGGCAAGAGTTATTACGATGGTAAGTCCAGAGTANAAAACAGTCTTTCCAGCTGTNNTTACTGTGCGTTTAACAGATTCATCTACAGATTTTCCTGAGTGCAACTCTTCGCGAAANCTATTAACAATGAGCAATGCGTAATCAATACCAAGACCTAGTCCTAAGCCAGTAATTAGATTTAAAGCAAAGACNCTGACACCTGTGAAAAGCGTTAATAAATAAACCACCAGCAATGATCCCAATATTGCCGATACGCCAACTAGTAGTGGCATAGCGCTGGCAACTAGCCCNCCAAATACAAAAACTAGCAATATAAAGGTCAATGGAATTGAGATCGCCTCAGAAATTTTTAGGTCATCGGCAATTTTGGTATTGATTGCATGGGCAAATATGCCGGTGCCACTGCCATAAACTGTAAGGTTTTCAAATTTGCCATCGTATTTACTTTGAATCAACTTACCTAAAGATTGAATATCATTCCACTCAACGGTGCTGCCGTATATAAAAAGAAATGCAGATTTACCATCAACACTTTTCAATGAAGGTGCACCACCTGAGCTCCAATAAGAGAGCGTGGAGTCAACTCCCACTTCATTCTTTATCTGTGCTTCAAGTTTTGTTGCAGTGGCAACTACGCTGGGTGAAGTAATTACTTCACTGGCTTCAACTACTAGGACAACAGCAGGTTCCTTAACTTTAAATACATCAGTTACATACTCAAAAGCTTTAGCTGAATCACTATTTAAGTCGGAGTAACCACCACTCTCTAATTTTCCAAAAGCAGATGAGCCAATCGCTCCGGCAGAAAGAATTGAAACAATAAAAAGTGAAAAAATGAGTTTTTTACGTTTTACGATTAGTTCGCCTAATTTTTCAAACATTTTCACCGATTCGTTAAGTTTCCGATAGACTTATATTCTAATGAGTGAAGATAAAAACACGAAAAAATCTGTACCTGTTAATCCTGGTGAGGTTGATCACCCATTACTTCAAAAAGTTTCAAATGATGAAATTGATTTAGAGATTGATTTACAGCGAGATGATGAAATAGCGGCAGATAAACCCCCGCACCATCTTTAAGAATTACTCCTTACTTTTTACCGCTGGTTTACTCTCTGTTTTTGTAACTGGTTTGCTTTCAGTTTTTATCGCAGGTGTTTCACTCTTAGCTGCTGGTGTACTTCTTGAATCTGTTTTGTAAAAGCCACTTCCCTTAAATACAACGCCAACATTGTTATAAACCTTTCGCACCTGACCATCACATTTAGGGCAAACCTCAATTACTGGATCTGTGAAAGATTGCACAGCCTCAAAAGCGTGTTCACACTCATTACACAGGTATTCATAGGTTGGCATAGGAGATAATCTTAAGCAGGTGGGAAGATAAGGGCTAACTAGATAGGAAAGGTGAGGCAATGAGGCGGTTAATTGCTGTTTTCCTAACACTCACCTGCTTCCTAGTTACACCATCTACCGCTTATGCAACATCAATTGTTAGTACCTCACCTACCGCAGGTTCAATTCTTAGCATTTCACCAACTGCAATCACAATTAAAGCTAATGCAGATTTATTAGATGGTGCTAATGAAATTACAGTTACCGATGCAAAAGGTGTTCGAGTAGATGATGGTTCTATTCAAATCCAGGGGGCAGTCTTAATGGTGGGTATAAAACCGCTAACCGACTCTGGGCTCTACACAGTCGCCTACACACTTATGGCAATTGATCAGCCACCAATCGTGGGCACATTTACATTTTTGTATAACTCACCAGCGGAGATGATATTGCCGACCCCAACTCCAACTGATACTCAGGTGGTGACTTCAACACCCAACCGAACTACAGATATATTTGTAATCTCATTAATGGTTTTTGCTTTTGTTATGTTGGTGTTCTTATCAAGATATGCCAAAAAGACCTTCAACTCTCCAAGTGGCTCTCGTAAAAGAGTGAAGAGTGCAAGTGCAAGTAAGAAATTTATTAAGTAAGTAGTGGGGTAAAAATTGATTGAAATACTCTTCCCCCTTGCAAAAGGGTTGATGCAATTAACTGGTGTGCTAAGTATTGGATTTCTAATCACCTTAAGTTTTCTTGATCAAGATATAAAAGGAGCGATTAAAAATCACTCTTTAGTTAAAAAAACTAGGCTATTTATTTCTGCCTGGCTATTAGTCAGTGCACTGTATGTAATAGTGCAGGTCTCCTATTTACTTGATCAACCTTTAGCAGCATCCTTAGACTTAACTGTAATCAGATCTTATTTAACCCAGACATCACTCGGTAAGGCTTACTTAATACAAATAATTGGAATTCTAATTCTGCTACTTATTCCACTGCGGCGATTACTAGGCTCATATATCTCGCTATTAATCGCTTTGATTGCAATCACTGCGCCCGTTTTTCAGAGCCATGGCAGCAGCTCGGGTAATCACGGACTTGCAATTGGTGCATTAATAATCCATGTGATCGCATTAAGTTTTTGGGTGGGTGGATTATTTGGATTAACCCAGTTAAGTAAGCAGCAAAAACTTATCGCACTGCCAAGATTTAGCGAGATTGCGCTGTGGAGTGCGATCACAGTTGTTATCTCAGGGGCAGCAACTGCTTGGACCAGATTAGATAGCTTGCAGGCTTGGCAAAGTAAGTATGGCGTGATTACCTTAGTAAAAATATCACTGGCATTTACTTTGGTTGGCTTTGGCGCTCTGCATCGGCGATGGATTATAAAATCTGACTATCCTTCAGTTTTCAGATTAATCACCGCTGAGATTGGGGTGATGTTTACAACTGTTTTTGTTGGCAGCTGGTTATCAACTGTTAATCCACCTGATCGAGAAATTATTTCCTCTCCTGCACTTTTGGTGACTGGAATAGAAATGCCGGCGCCACCTACACTTTCTAGAGTTTTGTTGGGATATGAAGCAGATGGTTTGATGCTGGGTTTGCTAATTTTTTTGGTTGCACTATATATAAAAGGTGTTGTGATTCTTACTAAGCGTGGTGATAAGTGGCCGGTTGGACGCACAGTTGCATTTGCATTAGGCATAAGCGCAGTTGATTTTGCTACCAGCGGTGGCCTTGGTCTTTACTCTCACTTTGCATTTGCCAACCACATGATGGCGCATATGGTGCTTGGCATGATCGCACCAATAGGAATTGTGCTTGGTGCGCCAATTACCTTAGCGCTTCGAACATTGCCACTAGGGCGTAATCAGCAAGAAAGTGGTATTCGTGGGATATTTATTGAGCTGCTTCACTCTAAGTTATCAAAGTTTTACACAAACCCAGTTGTTGCCCTAGCAATCTTTGATGGCTCATTATTCGCTCTTTACTTCACGCCTTTATTCGGAAATATTATGCAAGGCCACAGTGGACATTTCTTCATGTCACTACATTTCCTACTAGCTGGCTTCCTATTTTTTCAAGTATTAATTGGAATTGATCCACTTCCTAGAAAAGTTCCACATATTGCCAAAATAATCGTGATTTTTGCGGCAATGAGCATTCATGCATTTTTCTCAATCTCAGTAATGTCAGCAACAACATTATTAGATAATGGATATTTTGAATTACTACAACGGCCATGGGCGACTGATTTATTAGCTGATCAAAAACTAGGTGGTTCGATTGGTTGGGCTATGGGTGAGGTGCCAATTTTGTTGGCATTACTAGCAACATTCCTGCAATGGCTAAAAGCGGATAAAAATGAGGCGGCGCGAATCGATCGGGCAGCCGATCGGGCAGCTGCCATGGGTGAGGATGATGATCTAGCCCGCTATAACAATTACTTAGCCCAGTTAAATAAACGAGAAACTTCCGAATAGAATTAGGACCATGAACACGAGTACCCAGATGCCAGCTTTGTTTGGCCAGGAGTATCAAGCGCTGCGTGAAAGCGTAAGTGAATTAGCAATTAAAAAGATTGCACCATTTGCCCATGATGTTGATGAAAATTCTAGATACCCACAAGAGGCAGCAGATGCCTTGCAGGCAGCCGGATTTGCAGCAGCTCATGTGCCAGTTGAATTTGGCGGCCAAGGTGCGGATGCACTCGCTGCGGTAATAATTATTGAGGAGGTGGCAAGGGTTTGTGGTGCTGCTTCATTAATTCCAGCGGTTAACAAACTAGGTTCAGTTCCGTTAATGATTGCTGGTAATGATGGCCAAAAACAAAAGTATTTAACACAGTTAGCTGCTGGTAAAGGATTTTCATATTGTCTATCTGAATCTGAAGCTGGTTCTGATGCTGCTGCAATGAAAACAAAGGCGGTAAAAGAGGGAGATAGTTGGGTATTAAGTGGTAGTAAAAAATGGATTTCAAATGCCGGAGTTTCAGAGTTTTATACAGTATTAGCCTCTACTGATCTAAGTAAGGGTGCCAAAGGAATCACTGCATTCATTGTTGAGAAATCAGATGCCGGTGTTTCATTTGGTGCACATGAGAAAAAAATGGGCTTTCGTGGATCACCAACTCGTGAGGTTTATCTTGATAAAGTAAAAATAATGATGATCGAAGACTAGGAGAGGTTGGAGCTGGCTTTGCACTTGCAATGAAAACCTTAGATCACACCAGAATCACCATCGCCGCTCAAGCTTTAGGAATTGCACAGGGTGCTTTTGATGTTGCTAAGAAATACGCTCATGAGCGTCAACAATTTGGAAAGCCTATTTTTGATTTCCAAGGAATCCAATTTATGTTGGCTGATATGGCAATGCAGATTGAAGCTGCCAGACAATTAACCTATGCCGCTGCAATCAAAAGTGAGCGTGGAGAGAGTGATCTGACATTCTTCTCCGCAGCAAGCAAATGTTTTGCAACTGATGTTGCGATGAAGGTGACAACTGATGCCGTGCAAATACTGGGTGGCTATGGGTATGTAAGTGATTATCCAGTTGAGCGGATGATGCGAGATGCTAAATTGACGCAGATATATGAGGGTACAAATCAGATTCAGCGGGTGGTAATGGCTCGGAATCTAGATACTTTAACTAACTAAAACCTAACAATAATCTCTGGGGTAGCAGCAGCATAACTTTTTGGTCATGTGCTTCAACTGGCAAGCTTTGACTAGTTAACTCTCCGCGATGTAAGAGGGCTATTTTCCAAGCAGCACTGCGTGCAAGCGCTCGATCATAGGAACCACCACCTTGTCCCAAACGATTTCCCTCTCGATCTACATGAAGGGCTGGCACAATAATTACTTCAAGTTTGATATCAGTTTCAGCATTTCCAATTGGCTCTAGAGTTTTTCCAGATTTTTTAAGATTCTCCTGCTTACCATCCCAACTGACCCACTCTAAATCATTATTTTTTAGCATCCTAGGCAGAAATAATCTTTTACCACTTGCTAGTAGTTTTTGATTTAAATCACTAGTTTCTGGTTCAAACTCATATGAGATATATGTACCAACATTTTGCACATCTTTTACTTCTTTCGCAGTGAGAATATGCAGCCAGCTTTCCTTCATAAATCGATCCTGGCGTTCTTTTCGATACTGTTTACGAAGTTGTGATTTATTTTCATTACCAGCCATGCACCTACCTTAATTTATGGCTTGGGCAAAGTAGGGTTTAGGTATGGAAGATTTGATACCAGTTGCCCAGCTGCAGGAGCGTTTACTCGCACTGAGCGAGCCATTAATACCGTTGGATCTGCCGCTGCTTGATGCCCACGGCGCCACCCTTGCTAGTGATTTATTGGTAGATGAAAAAATTGTAATAAAAAATGGTCAACGAATCGGTTCAAACCAGATTGCCCTTGCCGCCTCCTTAGGCTTGAACAGATTGCCAGCTCGGCCCCATCCACGGGTAGTGATTATTAGTGCTGGTGATGATCTAGTTGAGCCAGGTAGCAAATTAGCAACACAAGAGGATGAGTATGAATCCAACTCCTGGTTTTTAACTACCTTTGTTAAAGAGGCTGGTGCTCATGCCTTTCGTGTACACACTATTGCAGAGACAGCAGAGCAATTAAAACTGATCATTGAAGATCAATTAGTTAGAGCNGATTTAATTGTTATCAGTGGTGAATCACAGGATGAGTCATTTGATCTAATNAANTCAGTAATCTCTAAGTTAGGTGAGATTACAATTGTTACCCCNAATCTTGCTGAAAGTGGCAAACATAGTTATGGCTTGATTGGCCCAGATAAGGTNCCAGTAATTTGTNTACCTGGTGATCCAGTTGGAAACTACTTATCAGCTGAAATTTTTATTCGGCCTCTTATTTTAAAAATGTTAGCNAGACAAGTTATCCAACGGCCAGTCAAAAAGATTAAATTAAGTAAAGCAATCAGCAGTGTCTCTGGCAAAATGCAGTATGTAAGAGCAAGCATAAATTCTGATGGTCAAGTCACTCCACTTTCTGACCAAGAGTCAATCACCACATTATCTTTCACTGACTGCTTAGTTTTGGTAAATGAGAAAGATGAAAAACTGAGTTCAGGTGATTTGGTAAATGTTATGATGATTAATCAGGAATAATCTTGAAAAAATTAATTGATCATGAATTAATTTTAAAACCAATCAGATTCAGGGATAAAGCCCAATGGGATGCAGTCCGCTCAGTAAATCGAGATTGGCTATCGCCCTGGGAGGCAACTAGACCAAACATAGATAGCAAATCACCATTGCCTTCTTACTACGGGATGGTTATGCAACTAAATCGAGAAATTAGAGCGGTTAGATCAATTGCACTAGGTATTTGGTTGAAAGAGAAAAAAAGTCAGATCCTGATTGGTCAGATCACACTTGGTGGAATAATTTTTGGTGCAATGCGTGGAGCGCATATTGGTTATTGGATTGATCAAAGATTTGCAAATCAAGGTTATACAACTCGAGCGGTAAAGCTTTTGAGTAATTTTGGTTTTGATTCGCTCAAACTTCATCGAATAGAAATTAATTTACGTCCCGAAAATGAGGCGTCAAAGCAGGTAGCAATAAAGGCAGGGTATGAGCTAGAGGGTGCGCGTAATAATTACCTACATATTGCAGGTGATTGGCGAAATCACATTACTTTTGTCAAAGAAAACCCAGCAGTAAAATAAAAAATAAATAGGACATACCCACCCAATTCCGCTCCGAATTAACCTCAAACATTTATTGTTGTGCTTTATGGGTTCGGGTTTTATCTACTTAATCATCATCGGCATGTGGGCTGCTTATTTCTTGCCCCAGTGGATGAGTAAATATGAGGATTCCTCTGGTAAAGCGATTGAAAGATATAAAAATGCTATGCAAGTTGTAGGTGAAAATAATGGCAGTATTAAAAGTGAAGAGAGCATGGAAGATAAAGGTAAGGTTTTTTTAAAACGCCGATTAATTTTTGGTTCAATGTTTTCACTCTTTGCTATTTCTGCAATTTATGCCGGCATTGGTTTCCTAGATTGGACCACAACACTTGTGCCAGCTAGCGCACTTCTTATTTATTTAGTTAGTGTAAGAAAACAGGTCATGGCATCACAACTTAAAATTAGAAGATTAAGAGCATTAGAGAAAATTACAAATAGTAAGATTCCAACTACACTTATTCCAGAGCCAGTTAAAGAAAAAAGTAGTAATGAACATTGGGTTCCATTCTCAGAACGAAGTGAAATTACTGGNGTNGTAGTTGTGCCNAAGGACCGTAAAGGTTGGCAGCCAACTCAACTACCAAAGCCGGTTTANATCAGCGCAGCCAAAGCAGTTCCAAGTAAGCGAATTATTGATCTCACCAGCACTGGTCAGTGGAGCGCTGAACAGGAGCGGATAAAAGCATTATCAGGTCGAGATGATGACTTATTTGACCAAACAACATTGAGTGATACTGGTGAAGAAGAGAAAGCTGTCAATCAGTAATTAAATCCAGCTTGGCAACCACATTCGATCTAGCCAATCTGCGTAAGGGATTTGAATACCTAGAAATATCGGCAGAAAGTAAATAAAATTTATTGCCACAACAATAATAAAAACACCGATGTATTTACGATAATCCTTATATTTTAATGCCCAATTAAAGGTATAAATCAATGCCAGTATTAAAAATGGCAAAATACTTATCGCATAAAAGTAAAACATGGTTCTCCCTTGAATAAGAAACCAAGGTAGATAAGTACCTGCAATTCCAGCCAAAATAAAGGCTGCAATGCGATCTTTGCTTACAATAAATAATCCTGCAGTTACTGCAATTGCAAATACACCCGCCCACCAAAGAACGGGGGTGCCAATTGCGAGGATCTCCTGCGCACAACTTGCTGCCCCACAATCTTTTGGGCTTTCATAGTAAAAAGAGGTGGGCCTTCCTAGGACCAGCCAGCTCCAAGGGTTGGCGTTATAAGCGTGCTTCTCTGCTAGATCACGATGGAAGCCCAGAATTTCAATGTGATACTTCCACAAAGATGAAAATAAGTTGCCACCTGATTGCCGACCCCAGCCATTACTATTTAATATCCAACCACTCCAAGTGATGAAGTAAACGCCAAGTGGAGTTAATATAAATTGTACGAGCCGGCGCAACAAGATGCTTAATTGAAAATTTTTCCAATTAATTGTTAATGCAATAATAAGTGGAATNANAAAGAAGCCACTCCATTTACTGGCACCTGCTAATCCAATTNCTACTCCACTTAACCAAAGGTTATTTGTNAAAATAAAGTAAAAAGCNAGCAATATAAAAAACATCAAGAAAATATCAAGAAGTGCCACCCTAGACATGACTAAGGCGAGTCCATCTAATGCCATTAGTACTGCTGCTGTACTGCTTAAGAAAATAGAATTAAACAATCTTTGTGCGATTAGATAAATAAGTATCACGCAAGCAGTTCCAACTAGAGCTGGAATAATCCGCCAACCAAACTCATTATTACCAAATATTTTTATTCCGATGCCGATCAGCCACTTACCAAGGGGTGGGTGAACTATGAAATCTGCCCCACCTTGCTCATTTAGCTCAACTCCATGTTGAATCAGTGAGTTAGCATCTTTTGCGTAGTAAACCTCATCAAAAATATATCCTTTAGGAAGATTTAAATGCCAAATGCGAATGATCAGTGAAAAGATAGTAATAATCGAAATTGGCAATATCTGCCTAAAGCGAGTTGTGCTCATGGGGCTCAGCCTAAGACCAGATGGAAAGTGGAAGGGGAAATAACCTGAGAGAATTAGCAGATGTTAATTCTTGCCTGCCTGCCAATTGGTGATTGGCGTGATGCGTCCATCCACCTCACCTCAGCAATTGAAAGTGCGAAGTATGTGGCAGCAGAGGATTCTCGAAAGTTTGCCCGGTTGTGTAAAGATTTAAATATCAACCACAACGCTAAGGTTATTTCTTTTTTTGAAGGCAATGAGAGTGAGCGCATTGCAGAACTGAGTATGATCTTAAAATCACAAAAAGATATTTTGCTAGTTACCGATGCTGGCACACCTGGTATTTCAGATCCTGGCTATCGATTAATTCAGGCAGCGTTGCGAGATGGTGTACAGATAAAAGTATTACCAGGGCCAAGTGCGGTAACAACTGCGCTGTTGCTATCTGGATTACCAACTGATCGATTTTGTTTTGAAGGTTTTCCACCCCGTACCAAAGTTGCCAAAGATAAATGGTTTGAATCTTTGGGTAAAGAGGAGCGCACAATTATTTTTTTTGAAGCACCCCATCGAATTGGTGAAACATTAGTCGCTGCAGCTCAAGCATTTGGAGCGGATAGAGCTGCGGTAATTTGCCGAGAGATGAGCAAACAGTATGAAGAGGTAGTAAGGGGTAGTTTTTCAGAGTTAATCTCTTGGTCAGAATCTAAAGATATTTTAGGTGAGATAACAGTTGTGGTATCTGGCTTTGATCCTGCTACTAATCATGTGGCCGATACTGATTTAGTTGAAATGGTATTGAAACAAGAGGCAGCTGGTGAGAGTCGAAAAGAGGCGATCGCCCAGGTTGCTAAACAAAGTGGAGTTTCAAAGCGAGTTGTATTTGATGCCATGGTTACTTATAAGAGTGGGGATAAGATCTGATCATGGCTAAAAAATCATTTTATTTAACCACGCCTATTTATTATGTAAATGATGCCCCTCATATTGGCCATGCCTACACAACTGTTGCCGGTGATGTATTAACTAGGTGGCATCGTCAACGTGGTGATGAAGTTTGGTTCTTAACTGGCACAGATGAACATGGTGAGAAGGTATTAAATACTGCTAAATCAAATAACACCCAACCACAAGATTGGTGTGACAAATTAGTTGAATCAGCTTGGAAACCAGTTTGGAAAGATCTAAATATTGCTCATGATGATTTTATTAGAACCACTGAGGAGCGCCATACGGTGCGGGTGCAAAAATTTCTACAAAAATTAAAAGACACCGGCTATATCTACGCCGGTAAGTTTGAAGGACCCTACTGTGTTGGTTGTGAAGAGTTTAAGCTGCCGGGTGATTTACTTGAGGGTAAATGTAAAATTCACTCTAAGCCAGTTGCAATGCTTAGTGAAGATAATTGGTTCTTTAAACTTTCAGAGTTTGCCCAACCATTACTAGACCACTACAAATCAAATCCATCAGCTTGTGAGCCAGAGTCTGCTCGCAACGAGGTAATCTCCTTTTTAGAGGGTGAGGTTAGAGATCTATCTATCTCTCGCTCAACTTTTGATTGGGGAATCCCAGTGCCATGGGATCCAAAGCAGGTTATCTATGTTTGGTTTGACGCTCTTCTTAACTATGCAACTGCAGTTGGTATCGGAGATGATGAATCAACCGATGGCGGTAAGAAGTTTGCCAGCACCTGGCCGGCTGATGTACATCTTGTCGGTAAGGATATTTTGCGCTTTCACGCAATTATTTGGCCAGCGATGTTAATGGCAGCAGGAGTTGCACTCCCTAAAAAAGTCTTTGCCCACGGCTGGTTATTAGTCGGTGGTGAAAAGATGTCTAAGAGTAAATTAACTGGAATTGCTCCAAGTGATATTACAAAAGATTTTGGTGTTGATGCTTTTCGCTACTACTTCCTGAAGGCAATTCCCTTTGGCAGTGATGGCTCATTTTCTTGGGAGGATATGGCCGCTCGCTATACAAGTGAGTTGGCAAATGATTTTGGAAATCTTGCTTCAAGATTAATTGCCATGATTGAAAAGTACTGTGATGGCAAAATCCCAGCGACAGCACAAAATGCTGATTTATCAGCTCTATTGGATCAAACAGTTAAAACTGCAGATACTGCAATCTGTTCCCTTGATTTTCAAAGTGGATTAAATGCGATTATGGATTTTTGTAAACGGGTTAATGGCTATGTCACCGAAACTGCCCCATGGGTAGTTGCAAAGGATGCAGCTAAAAAAAGTGAGCTTGATCAGATTTTATATAACACCGCAGAGTCACTTCGCGCTCTTGCAGTATTACTTCACCCAGTTATGCCAGAGGTAACAGAAAAACTTTGGCAAAGTTTAGGAGCTGCTTCATTAGGTAAAATTGGTGATCAGCAAATCGGTAATGTATCAAAGTGGGGTCAACTGCCAGCAGGTAGTAAGGTGGTTAAGACCGAGGTCTTATTCCCAAGATTAGAAGAGGTTAAGTAAATTTATGGCAGATCGTCATAACCGCGATCTTGATCGAAAACCAGCACCACTTCCAGATCCTTTAAAAAGTAAAACTGTTGATTCACATGCTCACCTAGAACTAATTCACAACAGCGCAGCTGATTCACCATTGATCAAGCAGGTNTTAGCNGATTCAGCCTCCGTTGGCATTGATCGAGTTGTGCAGGTTGGCTACTCNGCAGAGCAATCAATCTGGTCTGTGAAATGTGCTGAAAGCTTTGTTGGTCAGGTTTTGGCAGCGGTTGCCCTGCACCCAAATGAGGCACCAGTAGTTGAAGATTTAGAAAAAGATTTGCAGGTAATTAAAGATTTAGCCACTCATCCCAGAGTGAGGGCAATTGGTGAGACTGGATTAGATTTTTATCGCACCCCACCTGAGTTAAGGGATAAACAAAAGTACTCATTTAAACAACATATAAAAATTGCAAAAGAGCATAAGAAAGCATTAGTAATCCATGATCGAGATTCTCACCGTGAGGTATTAGATACTCTGCAGGAGGAGGGAGCACCATTAAATAGCATCTTTCATTGCTTCTCCGGGGATGCGGCGATGGCAAAAGAATGTATTGCAAATAATTACATTCTCTCCTTTGCCGGTACTGTGACATTTAAAAATGCTCAGCAATTACGAGAGGCGCTGGTACTAGTTCCAATTGAGCAATTACTGGTGGAAACTGATTCACCCTTTTTAGCACCGATGCCAAACCGGGGCGCACTTAATACCCCAGCCCAGATTCCACATACTTTGCGGGTAATGGCAGATCTTCGGGGAGTATCAGCTGATTACCTAGCGGGGGCAATCTCTGAAAATGCTGAACGAATCTTTGGTAAGTTTTAAATGTCTAATTTACTTGGCGCATCTCAAATCAGAGCTTTAGCTGATCAATTAAATATAAAGCCAAGTAAAAAACTTGGTCAAAACTTTGTAGTAGATGCCAACACCTGCCGAAAGATTGTGAAGGTGGCTGGGGTAAATTCAACAGATACCGTACTTGAAATTGGCCCAGGACTTGGTTCACTAACCCTTGCCTTACTTGAGGAAGCAAAATCAGTAATCGCAATTGAGATTGATAAACGGATGGCAGATCAATTATCTAATACGGCACACAGCCATGGCTTTGATACCAACAAACTTATCGTGATCAATCAAGATGTGATGAGTGTTAATAAACTGCCAACTGAGCCAACAGTTTTGGTGGCAAATCTTCCCTACAACTTGGCGGTACCGATGCTATTAACTGTTTTAGAGCGGTTTGCATCGATATCAAGTGGGGTAGTGATGGTGCAAAGTGAGGTGGCAGATAGATTAGTTGCCAAGCCAAATAATAAAAATTACGGCTCACCAACTGTGAAAGCTAACTGGTTTAGTGATTTGAGCAATGCTGGCCAGATAAGCAGATCAGTCTTTTGGCCCATTCCTAATGTGGATTCATCCTTGGTGAGATTTATTCGCCACAAACCATTAGGAGATGAAGGACAGCGAGTGGCAACTTTTACGGTAGTTGAGCACGCCTTTGCAAAACGACGAAAGATGCTGCGGGCTGGCTTAAATCAATTATTTGATGGCGCAGCTGAAGATAATTTAATCAGCGCTGGGATTGATCCCACCATCCGTGGTGAGGATTTAGCGGTTGATAAGTTTTTTCAAATTGGTATGCAATTAATTAAGCACAATCTCACCTCGCGGCTGAGTTAGCCAATACGCTCTAGGGTATGAGATACAACGGAGTAGTTGCCAGGGTTCCAGCAAAGGTAAATCTGCAATTATCTGTTGGTCCACTTGGCGCAGATGGCTTTCATGAGGTCACTACCGTATTTCAAGCAATCTCACTCTTTGATGATGTCACAGTGGCAAGTGGTAAATCAGGTGATGGTGTAACCATCAGTATTTCTGGGCAAACAGCTAGTGGTGTGCCAGTTGATAATTCAAATCTTGCAGTTAAAGCGGCGGCGTTGATGATAAAAAAATATCAGCTGCCAAGTGATCTGAGTATTAAACTTAAAAAAGAGATTCCAGTTGCAGGTGGCATGGCCGGGGGAAGTGCGGATGCTGCTGGTGTGATAGTTGGCCTTGACTCACTCTATGAGTTAGGACTTTCCCGTGATGAGATGGAGTTATTGGGAAGTGAACTTGGCGCTGATGTGCCATTTTCTATTTGTGGTGGGGTGGCAATTGGCACTGGCCGAGGTGATCAAATAACACCAGCACTTGCAAAGGGAAGTTATAACTGGGTCTTAGCTTTATCTGGTCAAGGATTAGCAACTCAATCTGTATATAAAGAGTGTGATCGACTTCGAGAGGGCTTATCGATTGCAACTCCTTCAGTTAGTGAACCATTAATGCAGGCACTAAGGGCCGCAGATGCGAAGGCATTGGGTAAGTCATTAATTAATGATTTACAAGCTGCTGCATGTTCACTGCGTCCTGCACTTAGATTGGTTTTAGATGTTGGAAATGATTACGGCGCACTTGGCGGTGTCATCTCTGGCTCTGGACCAACTGTTGCATTTTTAGTATCTGATGATGAGCATGCAATGGATTTAACCGTTGCATTAAGTGGCAGCGGGGTAGTTTCATCGGTGGTGCGAGCAACTGGAGCAGTTGCTGGGGCTCGAATTGTTGAAAGTTTTTGATTTACCCAGTTATAAGGGATAATTCAGGTTCCGCCATTGTGTAGTGGCTA
>JGI25914J50564_10000350_pt1 | contig 15351 bp, 14 predicted proteins | sample LauGreSuBDMM15SN_2_FD_50564 | JGI IMG/M metagenome (IMG submission 50564) | reverse complement strand
TGGTTGACAGCATATGGCATTTATTTCAAGTAAAAGTAGTAATTTAAAGTATAATCGTTGCAAAAAACTTGTTTTAACAAAAATACTTTCTAAGTTGAGTTCAAGTGTTGATGAACGCAATGGTTCTACTCATAATAGCAATTAAATTACAACAAATAAAAAAACAGCCAGTTCAAATCAAACTTGAACTGGCTGTTTTATTTTGACCAACGACTGTTCGATATCTTAAAAGTAATTACGGGTCTGACCGCATGGTTTACTAAATCTTCGCTGATACTTCCGTTAAAAAAATGAGCAAAACCAGTTCTACCGTGCGTGCACATTCCGATTAAATCTGCATCAACTTTGTTAGCAAAATTTAGAATTCCATTTTCGACATTGGTGTCATTGTAAATGTGCAATGCATATTTGTTGATTTTAAAATCTTTGATAAAATCATTCATAATGCTTTCCGCAACAATTGTTGACTTGAAACTATTGGGCGTATTGATCATTACCAAATTCAAATCTGCTTCAAAAATATTGGCAAAATCGACCAATTGTTGAAAAGGTTTCTTAATTTCAGCAGAGAAGTCAGAGGCAAAAACAAAATTAGTAGCTTTAAAATCTTTGACCTCATTTTTAATTACCAAAACTGGTATATCAGAGGCGCGCACAATTTTTTCTGTATTTGAACCGATAACCATTTCTTGAAATCCAAATGAGCCATGAGACCCCATAACAATCAGGTCGATATCGTGTTCTTTGCTGTACGTTACAATGCCTTCAAATGCTTTCGTGATTTTTGCAGAAGTTTTAACTTGCAACCCTTCTAAATAGGATTCGCTCGCTAATTCATCTAATTTATCATTTGTTTTTTCCAAAAAAAGCATCACCTCCGGAATGTTGACACCACTACTTACCGCATCATTCATGTGTGTTGGCAAATCGAGTAAATTTAAAATAAACAATTCACAGTTGTTTTTTCGGGCTATCTGAGCAGCTACTTTCAACGCATATCCTGCGTGTTCAGAAAAATCGGTAGGGACAAGAATTTTTTTCATGATGGTATTGAATTTATTAAAAAAAAGAGCATCTAATTATTATGTATTAAAGGTAAGAAATATATTTTAAATTTTAACATTAATAACAATATTTTGATTTATAAAAAAATCACTATATTTGCACCATTATTTAATGAAAACTGAATAATGAGGGAAGCAATGCTTCCCTCTTTTTATAAAAATATGACATTTAAAGAAAAAGTAAATCTGTTATTAGAACAAGGGCTAGAAGAAAAGCCAAGTGTATTCTTAATCGACCTAACAATTACTGATGCATTCAAGATTATTGTAACTTTAGATGGCGATAATGGTGTGGTTTTGCAAGACTGCATTGATGTAAGTCGCGCAATTGAACATAACCTAGACCGCGAAGAACAAGATTTTTCTCTTGAAGTAGCCTCGGTTGGAGTTGGTTCTCCATTAAAACTGAAAAGACAGTACATTAAAAATATCGGAAGAATGCTTATTGTAAAATTAGCAACTTCTATAGTAGAAGCCCAATTGGTTGATGCAAACCAAGAATTTATTACTTTAGCATGGGAAGCTAGAGAACCAAAACAAATCGGAAAAGGAAAAGAAACCGTTCAAAAAAGACAAGAAATTCCTTATGAAGAAATAAAAGAAGCAATCGTTACAGTAACATTTTAAATTAAAGAGTTGGCATGGAAAATTTAGCATTAATCGATTCATTTTCAGAGTTTAAAGACGACAAACTTATTGATCGTGTAACGCTTATGGCGATTTTAGAAGATGTGTTTAGAAATGCATTGAAAAAGAAATTTGGTTCTGATGATAATTTCGACATTATTATCAATCCAGACAAAGGCGATATGGAAATTTGGCAAAGAAGAGTGATTGTTGCCGATGACGATTTAGATTTAGATCACTTAGAAATTACCTTAACAGACGCTAGAAAAATCGAACCCGATTTTGAAATAGGCGAAGAGGTTTCGGAAGAGGTAAAATTGATAGATTTAGGAAGAAGAGCAATTTTAGCTTTGCGTCAAAACCTAATTTCAAAAATTCACGAACACGACAATACCAATCTTTACAAGCAATTTAAAGATTTGGTTGGAGATATTTATACTGCAGAAGTGCACCATGTGCGCCCAAGAGTTGTAATTTTGATGGACGATGAAGGAAACGAAATTGTACTTCCGAAAGAAAAACAAATTCCATCCGATTTTTTCCGAAAAGGAGACAATGTGCGCGGAATCATTGAAAGCGTTGAATTAAAAGGCAATAAGCCACAAATAATTATGTCTAGAACTTCAGAAAAGTTTTTAGAGAAATTGTTTGAACAAGAAATACCTGAAGTTTTTGATGGTTTAATCATGGTTAAAGGTGTAGTAAGAATCCCAGGTGAAAAAGCAAAAGTAGCTGTAGATTCTTATGACGATAGAATTGATCCTGTTGGCGCATGTGTGGGAATGAAAGGTTCAAGAATTCATGGCATTGTGCGTGAATTGGGTAACGAAAACATCGATGTTATTAATTATACAACCAATACACAATTGTTCATTACACGGGCATTGAGTCCTGCAAAAGTTTCTTCTATAAAAATCAACGAAGAAACCAAAAGAGCAGAAGTGTTTTTGAAATTAGAAGAAGTTTCAAAAGCCATTGGTCGTGGTGGACACAACATCAAATTGGCTGGGCAATTAACTGGTTACGAATTAGATGTAATCCGTGAAGGACTTATCGCTGAAGAAGAAGATGATGTTGAATTAACAGAGTTTTCTGATGAAATTGAAGCTTGGGTGATTGAAGAATTTGCTAAAATTGGACTAGATACTGCAAGAAGTATTTTGAAACAAAACGTTCAAGATTTAGCACGCAGAACTGATTTAGAAGAAGAAACAATCGAAGAAGTAATGCGCATATTGAAAGAAGAATTTAACGCTTAAAATCAAAAGTTATGAGCGGTATAGAATAAACACAATACATTTCCGATTTTATCAAAAAAATTTGATAGTGAGGGAAATGAAAATAAAAAATAATAAAAAGGTTTTATGTCTGAAGAGAGAGTAGTTAGAATTAACAAGGTTTTAAGGGAATTGAATATTTCTTTAGAAAGGGCTGTGGATTATCTAAAAGATAAAGGAATTGCGATTGATGCAAATCCTAACGCGAAAATTTCTGAAAGTGAATTTAGTATCCTACAAAATCAATTTGCGGGCGACAAGGGAAACAAAGCAGCTTCAATGGAAGTGAGTGAGGAAAAAAGGAAAGAGAAAGAAGCACTCCGAATCGAAAGAGAAAGAGAAATCGAAGAAAAACGCAAACTCGACGAGGAAAAGGTAAAACAACAAGAAGTCATAAAGGCAAAAGTTGTTGTTACCGGACCAAAACAAGTGGGAACCATCGATTTGAATCCAAAAAAGCCAGTACAAACTGCTCCTGTTGAAAAAATAGAACCAATTGTAAAAGCAGACAATGTAGCTGAAAAACAAGTGGAATCAACAATCGTAGCACCTGATCCAAAACCAATCGCTGCTGTCGAAAAGAAAACTCAAAAACCTGCTTCAGAAAAAAATATTGCTCCAAAAGAAGCTAAAAAAGAAACACCAAAAGTAAAAAAAGAACCTGCTGAAGAATTACCACCAGAAGAGGTAGTTACGCAATACGTTCAACTTACCGGAGCTACTCTTACAGGACAAACAATTGATTTAAGTCAATTTAATAAACCTAAAAAGAAAAACGAAACACCAAAAATTACACCAAACAAACCAGGTGTAACCGGTGCTGCAGCTGCTAACAACGCTAATAAAAATAAAAGAAAAAGGATTCCTACAAAACCTGGAGCACCTGGAGCTACAACTACTACTCCTCGCCCACCTGGCACAAGTAATCCAAATAAAATTACTCCAAATGTAGGAGGAAACAATGCCAATAGAAGTGCGCGTCCTGGTTTCGTAAAAGGAAATCGACCTGCAATTACAGCAAAAGTGGAGCCTACAGAAGAGGAAGTAAAAAATCAAATCCGTGAAACTTTAGAAAAACTCCAAGGAAAAGGTGGAAAATCTAAAGCGGCGAAATACAGAAGAGACAAAAGAGATACACACCGTCAAAAATCAGATGATGAGCAAAGAGCTATCGATGAAGGCAGCAAAACAATCAAAGTTACAGAATTTGTAACCGTTGGTGAAGTTGCAACCATGATGGATGTGCCGATTACAAAAGTAATTGGAACATGTATGTCACTTGGGATAATGGTAACGATGAACCAGCGACTTGATGCGGAAACATTGACCATTGTTGCAGATGAATTTGGATTTGATGTAGAATTTATTACTACAGAACTAGAAGAATCTATACAAATCATCGAAGATGCACCTGAAGATTTATTAGACAGAGCACCGATTGTTACCGTTATGGGCCACGTCGATCACGGAAAAACCTCTTTGCTAGATTACATTCGTAAAGAAAACGTAATCGCAGGAGAATCTGGAGGAATCACCCAGCACATTGGTGCATATGGAGTCGAATTAGACAATGGTCAAAAAATTGCCTTCTTAGATACACCAGGTCACGAAGCGTTTACAGCGATGCGTGCTCGTGGTGCTCAAGTAACCGATATTGCTATTATTGTGATTGCTGCAGATGATGACATCATGCCACAAACCAAAGAAGCAATTAGCCATGCACAAGCGGCAAATGTGCCAATCATTTTTGCGATAAACAAAATTGATAAGCCAAATGCCAATGTTGAAAAAATTAAAGAAAGACTTGCCGGAATGAACCTTTTGGTCGAAGATTGGGGTGGAAAAATTCAATCGCAAGACATTTCTGCGAAAGCAGGAACAGGAGTGAAAGAATTATTAGAAAAAGTTTTGCTCGAAGCAGAAATTTTAGAATTAAAATCTAACCCAAACAAAATTGCTTCAGGAACGGTTGTTGAAGCTTTCTTAGACAAAGGAAAAGGATATGTATCCACTATTTTAGTTCAAAATGGAACTTTGAGGGTGGGCGATTATATGTTGGCAGGAAAAAACCATGGTAAAATTAAAGCCATGCACGATGAAAGAGGAAATGTAGTTAAAGAAGCTGGTCCTTCTACTCCGGTATCGGTGTTGGGATTAGACGGTTCTGCAACTGCTGGTGATAAATTTAATGTTTTTGCCGATGAAAAAGAAGCCAAAGCAATCGCTGCAAAACGTACTCAGTTAATGCGTGAGCAATCTGTTAGGGTGCAAAGACACATCACTTTGGACGAAATTGGACGTCGTATTGCGTTGGGTCAATTTAAAGAATTGAATATCATTCTTAAAGGTGATGTTGACGGTTCTGTTGAAGCATTGTCAGATTCATTCTCAAAATTATCTACACCAGAAATTCAAATCAATATCATTCACAAAGGAGTTGGAGCAATTACAGAAACCGACGTTATGTTGGCTTCTGCATCAGATGCGATTATTATCGGATTTAATGTTCGACCTGCTGGAAATGCCCGCCAATTAGCTGATAAAGAAGAAATTGATATCCGTTATTATTCTATTATTTACGCAGCAATCGACGATTTGAAAGATGCAATGGAAGGAATGCTAGCACCAGAAATGAAAGAAGAAATTCTTGGAACTGCCGAAATTAGAGAGATATTTAAAATCTCGAAAGTTGGTTCAATTGCTGGTTCGATGGTAATGGATGGGAAAATTGTTAGAAATGCTAAAATCAGAATTATCCGTGATGGCGTTGTGGTGCACACAGGCGAATTGATTGCGCTAAAACGTTTCAAAGATGACGTGAAAGATGTAGCTAAAGGTTATGATTGTGGTATTCAAATTAAAGGTTTCAACGAAATCGAAGAACGTGATGTTATCGAATGTTACCACGAAGTAGCCGTTAAGAAAAAATTGAAATAGTAAATATAGAATCCCGAGCAATCGGGATTTTTTTTTGGATAATTTTAAAATGAAACCTTTGTTTTGTTTAAAAATAAGCNCGCAGATTACGAGGATTTTGCTAATTTATTTCAATTCATTTTCTAGATTGATGTCTGCAGCCTTCCTTCGAAATGCATTTAAATGAAAATGCTGCTTAAACCAGGATTTCCTTACAAGACAAACTTTTTATCTAATTCGACCGCTTTTTAAAACTACAAAATAAAAAATTCTGAGTGGTTTCAAATGGTGTAATATGATCTTCAATTACACAATTTAATTTTTCAAAACCACCGTTAAACTGAGCTGTCAATGTGCTTTCTGAATATTGCTTAATTTCAAGTCCGCTGCATTTTTTTGGGCCAATTTCGGAAAATGTTCCCATTATTAAATAACCCATAACTGATTTTCGGGCTGTTTCCAAGTATTTTTCGATTTCAGGTTTTGTTGTTAAAAAGTGAAATGTTGCTCTATCATGCCAAACATCATAGGTTTCGCTAGGTTCAAATGCTGTAATATCGCTTACAATCCAATTTACTTTGTCTGCTTTATTTCCCAAACGCTTTTTAGCTTTTTCAATGGCTGCCGAAGAGATGTCTAAAACGGAAATATTTTGGAAACCTGCTTCAATTAAAAAATCCACAAATTTACTGTCGCCACCACCAATGTCAATAATTTTGGCTTGCTTGCTTAACCCAAAAGAATGAATAAATTCTAATGCAATTTTTGGAACTTTTTGTGTCCAACTGACTTGGTCTGGATTTTTAGTTTCGTAAACTGTTTCCCAATGTTTTTTTCTAATCTGTTCCATGTGCTTTGTTGCTGTTTTGTTTACTGTTGTGCTGTTAAAGTAGGTTCATTTACTCTTCTAATAAGTCAAAAATATCGCGCAATTGAACACTTTTCCCGTCATAATAATAATAAGTATAAATTCTATTTGTGTCTTTGGCAATAATGAAACTCAATTTTTTACATCTAATTTCGAGCTTGTCGTTTTTTGAGTGAATCACTGGTATTTTTAGCGAATCCATTTTCTTCATTAACTTTGAGTAGTACCACATTTCGTCATCTGCAGCAGTATAAAAATCATCTTCTCCAAGGCTTTTAGCATGTTCGATTTCTGTAGCATCTAATTCTAAAACAAGTACTGTTGGGTTGACCAATTCAATTACCTGATAATGCCTTTTATATTTAACTGCTTTCGATTTATCGTTACATGAAATCGAAAGAAATAAAAGTAAAGTGATAATTAATCTGTTCATGGTTAGTTTTGCAATTATTACGATATATTGTTGCGTCATACAAAGTACAACTTATCCATCGAAATTTAGTTGTGCCGGATGGTGATATTCATGATTTTGTATCCATCAAATATATAAAAAACCATAGTTCATTAAGCGCAATTTTTCATCTTTAACGAATTTGCGATAGGGATTGCAGCGATATCCTTTTGTTGCGGGGTTCGCAACAAAAGATTTAGCGGAAAGCCCGGTTATTCGCCAAAAAAAACATCCACCGAAGTGAATGTCTTTTAAAGATTGTTGCAAATAATTGCTTAGTTTTCTGAAACGCTTCCGCCAGAGGTTTCTTCTTTGGAAAGTGTTTTTGGTGTTTTGTGGTAGTCGATCGAGGCGCCGCTTGATGCTTTTGCTTTCATGGATACAATCGGATAAATATCAGTACTACTGCCGCTTGTGGCTTGGGCATCGACTTGGTTTGCCATGAGATTTTCGGCATCGATGTTGCTTCCGCTAGAGGAACTTGTATCGAGTTTTAGGGCTTTTCCGCGAAGGTCAATTGTGCTTCCACTGGTGGATTCTGCTGCAATTTCGTCGGCTTCGACAGACAGGTTTATTTCGCTACCGCTGGATGATTTTACAGCAATTAACGCCGTAATAATCGTGCTTTTGCTTGTGATTTTTGATCCTGCCGTGGCTTCTAGCCCGTTGATTTTTGGCATTTGAACGGTTACGAGTGGCGATTCTGTTGAATTGTAGCTATTATCGGACGAAACTTTTAAAACGCCGTTTTCGACTTTTGTGGTGATGTGTTGCTGTAAATTTTCGTCGGCTTTAACGACCACCGATTTTGTATTTGATTGTTCTACGACTACTTCAATTCCATAATCAACCTCTATTTTATTGAAATCTCCTAAAAATGCCCTGTTTTGCGTTATGATGTTTCCATTTCCTTTGATGCCGTTTCCGAAATCTACGGCATATTTACAAGAAGTCATTAACAAGGCGACCAAGGTTACGATGACTACTTTTGTGAATAAAATAATTGCTTTTATCATGGTTATTGTTTTTTGATGATTACTCCGTTTGCGTCTGTAGTGAGTCCGTTTCCGGGACTTCTATTGTTTTGAATTTCGACTTTTTGCCCATTAACATCAATGGTCTGAATGGTCTTGTTTTTGGAAGTTTCTTTGATGATGACATCTTGCCCATTGACGTTGATTGAGGTTGTTTTGGTGCTTTCTTCTGCATCATTATCAATATCATTAAACTCGTTTTCATCAGCTGGGCAATCCAAACATTTTACTTGATTTTCTCCTACTTTGTATAGATAAGTATCTGAACTGTGGTGTAAATTAAAATAATCATCATCAGAATTGTCGTAATCTCGAACGCTTTCGTCTGCTTTGAATAGTATTCCTTTAGGTAAATATAGGATGATTTCTACTTCTTGGTCTCTGAATTTATTGCTAATGTCGGTAATTAAAAAATTGTCTAATGTCAATTTATTGCCAACCAAACTAAAGTTATATTTGATTTTCTCGGCTGTTTTTTTTGATTCAAAAAGTGATTTTCCTTTAGCTTGTTTTATTACTTCAAGATAAGCGACTTTTTCATCAGTTTTTTCAATTTTAAAATTTACATCGTCCGAATAAATGATTTCGTTTCCAGTAGAATCGGGCGTAATCATAAAATCTTTGCGGTCGTTGATGTTTTGCGCAAAATAGCTGTTGTGTTTGAATTTAATGTGCAAAGTGTCATTCGAGTTCAAATTCAGCATTTCTTTTTTAACGACTCTGCCTTCTACTGAAAAAGCGATGGCTTGGTTGATTGCGATTGAAATTGAAATTACAACCGTAATAATCCAAATGGCTAATAAAGAATATTTGGCAATGTTTCCGATTGCTTTCATGGTTGGAATAAGCAATTTGAAACCCAAAATCATTAGAAAAAAGAAAGGAATTCCGACTGCAAAGAACATCAATAGTCCAAATACCCAAATTGGATATGCGGTAAAATTACCCGCTTCGACAAAATCTTGCCACGGAAAATCAATAAATGCGCCTGTTCCGAGTGTGAAAATTCCAACTAATAAGAACAATAAGACCGTAAGTCCACTAATAATCAATATTACCCCAATTGATTTTGCAAAAACTTTAAGCAAGGTTAAAATAAAATCTCCAAAAGAACTTCCGATTTTGTCAGCGCTCGTTTTCACTTGGTTTCCCATTTTGTCATAATCAACATTCTTTAGTTTCTCAGCAACGTTTTGGTATTCTTCGCGCACTTTTTTCTCAATGTTTGAAATGTTGATTGGTTCACCACGCATTTCGAGTTTTTCTGATGTGCTAACNGCTTCCGGTATAACTATCCAAAGGATAATGTAAGTTAAAAAACCAATTCCAAAAGAAAGTAATAATACCAAAAAGATAATGCGCAACCAAACTTTGTCTATCCCAAAATAATGACCTAAACCAGCCAATACNCCACCAATTGCTCCAGTTTCTCTGTCTCGGTATAATTTTTTTAATGGTCTGCTTGTAGATGAATTAAAAGTATTCGCGGTAGCTTCTTCACCATCACTATCAATACGGTAATCTTCTGGCTGACCCATAACAGCAATAACTTCATCTAATTCTTTGATGTTGATGACTTGTTTGTCGTTGGTATGCTTTTCGCAAATGAGTTCTGCAATTCTCATTTCGATGTCTTTTATGATCTCGTCTTGTCCGTTAGAATTGTTGAGCGATNGCTTGATTGCTTCGAAATAACGCGACATTTTTTGATAGGCATCTTCGTCGATATAAAAGAACATTCCGCCTAAATTAATGTTTACAGTTTTGTTCATGGTTATTTTTTTTGAGTAGTTATAATGTTTACTGCATCAGACAATTCTGTCCAAGTGCTATTTAATTCGTTTAAAAATGTTTGTCCGATTTCGGTTAATCCGTAGTATTTTCGCGGAGGTCCTGAGGTCGATTCTTCCCAACGGTAGTTGAGTAATCCGTCGTTTTTCAGTCTTGTTAGAAGCGGATAAACCGTTCCTTCAACCACAAGCAATTTAGCGTTTTTCAGGGTGTCCAAAATTTCGGAAGTGTAAGCATCTTTTTCTTTCAAGACCGATAAGATGCAAAACTCGAGAACACCTTTTCGCATCTGGGCTTTTGTGTTTTCAATGTTCATAATTTGTTTTTCTTTTTTTTAATTTGATTGGACTATTCATTTTTTGATTGATGATTGATTTCTATTTTACAATTGCGTTTTTTAAACTTCGATTTTCTTTTTTACCACAAATGCCCAAAGTTTTTTATTTGTTTCAAAGTATAAATTTCTTCTGAATTCACATTTACTACCTTAAATCGTGAGGTTTCGAAACGTTTGATACTTTACCTATTAATTTCTTATGCAAAGATATGTCTAAAAACAAGTACAATGTTTTGCATAGTACCAAATGTTAACAATTAATTAACAAATCCCAATTGAAAAATAATATAAAATTTATCCCTATATTGCACGAAAAAGCAACAAACATGTACTTTTCGGCGACAAAATTCAATCAGTTTCTCTTTTTTAAATTACCTTCTGCTTTTTTATGTGGTGTACGAGTAAAGTCGATTGACGAAAAACAATGCGTTGTTTCGGTAAAATACCGTTGGATTAACCAAAATCCATTTGGCTCGATGTATTTCGCCGTGCAAGCGATGGCAGCAGAACTTTCTACCGGCGCTTTAGTAATCGCTCAAATCAAAAATTCTGGACAAAATATAGCCATGTTAGTTACCAATAGTAAAAGTAATTTTACCAAAAAAGCAACGGGGAGGATTAATTTTGTTTGCAATAACGGCCATTTGATTGCTGATGCTGTTCAAAAGACAATTCAAACCGGCGAAGGACAAACATTTTGGATGAAATCTATTGGAACCAACGAACAAGGAATTCAAGTTTCAGAAATGGATTTTGAATGGAGTATTAAACGAAAATAATGCCAGTAATCATTCGTTAAACCTTGCCTAATTAACATTTATTTAAAAAAAATCATTTGTAAATTTGACGTAAATCTATAGAAAAAAATGAAAATTTTAATTACTGGAGCTACGGGATTAGTAGGCACTGAACTGGTCAACTTGTTACTTAGAAAAGGTGTCCAAGTCAATTTCTTAACAATCTCCCAAAATAAAATAACTAAAAAACCCAATTTACAAGGTTTTTTTTGGAATCCAGAGCAAGGAATAATCGACGAAAACGCATTTATTGGTGTAGATGTTATCGTTCATTTGGCTGGAGCAAACGTTTCAAAAAGATGGACAAATACTTATAAACAAGAAATTATCGAAAGTAGAATAATTTCTTCGAATTTGCTTTTCAAAGTATTGAAGCACAATCCAAATCAAGTAAAACAGATTATTTCTGCCTCTGCAATTGGTGTTTATCCAGATAGTTTGAAGAACATTTATACCGAAACCAACAAAACTTTAGACAACTCTTTTCTTGGAAATGTAGTGGTGAAATGGGAAGAAAGTGTCGATAAATTCAAATTATTGAACATAAAAGTCTGCAAATTGAGAACTGGCATTGTGCTTTCAGAAAAAGGTGGCGCTTTGTTCGAAATGCTAAAACCCATCAAATTTGGACTTGGTGCCGCTTTTGGAACAGGGAAGCAAATCCAATCTTGGATTCACCTCACCGATTTAACAGAAATGTATCTATTTGCAGCCCAAAATCAATTAGAAGGAATTTATAATGCCGTTGCGCCAAATCCCATCAGCAACAAACAACTTACAGTTGCCATTGCAAAAAAACTTAAAAAACCACTTTTCCTGCCAAATATCCCCGAGTTTATGATGCAATTGATACTTGGCGAAATGCACGAAATACTTTTTTCTAGCCAAAATGTGAACAACACTAAAATAATCAATGAAGGATTTTCTTTCAAATATACTTCGGTAGAAAAAGCTTTAGAGCATTTAGTATAAAAAAAAGCTTCATTTTTATCAAATGAAGCTTTTTAATATGTGAATTAACAATTACAACAACCTATTATTGTGGTTTTTTCCATCATCTACCTTAAAACCATAACAAATTTATGGTAAAATTTATACAGCACTCTTAAAATTATATTAAAGTTTTTTTTCGAAGCAAAACATTTCTTTTCAAAACAAAACTAGTCCCGCTATCCGCTAAATCTTTTCCTCGCTAAAGAAGCGAGAAAAAGGATATCGCTGCTATCGGGGCTAATTTACAACTCGATATCTCCAGTGAAATCTTTTGAATTTCCTAAAAAGTGACAATTTGACACCAAACTGAGAATGGCAGAAAATTTGATAAAGACATAGGGTTATGAAATTTAAAAACATTTTCAAAAATACTTCAAAAATGACGACCGAAAAAACTGATATCGATAAAGAATTAGACGAAACAACTTTAGAAAATAATGCTACCGGCGAACAACTCATCGTTGAAGAATTAAGCGTCGAAGAACAACTTATAAAAGATTTAGCTACTGAAAAAGATAAATTTCTTCGTCTTTTTGCTGAATTTGAAAACTATAAAAGAAGAACCGCTAAAGAGCGAATGGAACTTTTCAAAACAGCTAATCAAGAAGTTTTATTAGCCGTTTTGCCAGTTTTAGACGATTTTGATAGAGCAATGGTCGAAATTAAAAAATCCGAAGACGACCTTTTGACAAAAGGTGTCGAATTAATTTACGAAAAATTAAAATCAACACTTGTAACCAAAGGTTTAGAAGAAGTGGAAATTAAATCAGGTGATATTTTTAATGCGGATTTTGCAGAAGCAATTACACAAATCCCCTCACCTTCTCCAAACCTAAAAGGCAAAATAGTCGATGTTATCGAAAAAGGTTACAAATTAGGCGACAAAATTATCCGCTTCCCTAAAGTGGTAATTGGAAACTAATTTAAAAAATCTTAATTCCTTAATCTTAAACCAAAAATGAAAAAAGATTTTTACGAAATATTAGGCATTTCAAAAAGTGCTGATGGGGCAGAAATTAAAAAAGCCTACCGCAAAAAAGCAATTGAATTCCATCCTGACAAAAATCCTGGTGACGCCGTAGCAGAAGAGAATTTTAAAAAAGCGGCAGAAGCTTACGAAATTTTGAGTGATCCGCAAAAGAAAGCCAAATACGACCAATATGGTCACCAGGCTTTTGATGGCGCTGGTGGCGGCGGTGGCGGTTTTGGCGGAATGAACATGGACGATATCTTTAGTCAATTTGGAGATATTTTTGGTGGTGGTGGTTTCGGCGGCGGTTTTGGTGGCGGAGGCGGAGGCCAACGTCGCATGAAAGGAAGTAATCTTCGGATAAAAGTAAAACTCACCTTAGAAGAAATCGCTAATGGTGTAGAGAAAAAAGTAAAAGTAAAACGCAAAATACAAGCTTCCGGAGTTTCTTATAAAACCTGCTCTACTTGCAAGGGCCAAGGTCAAGTAATGCGCGTAACAAATACCATATTGGGTAGAATGCAATCGGCTTCCACTTGCCCAACTTGCGCTGGCTCCGGACAAATTTTAGACAGAAAACCTGCCAACGCAGACAGTCAAGGAATGATTTTGGAAGACGAAACCGTATCTATAAAAATTCCAGCAGGCGTCGTTGATGGCATGCAATTGAAAGTGTCTAACAAAGGAAATGATGCGCCAGGAAACAGTATTCCTGGAGATTTGATTGTCGCCATTGAAGAAATCGAACACGAAACTTTGAAACGGGAAGGAGAAAATCTTCATTTGGATTTATACATCAGTCTTTCTGAAGCTGTTTTAGGAACTTCTAAAGACATTGATGCCGTAAACGGGAAAGTACGAATCAAACTCGAAGAAGGGATTCAATCAGGTAAAATTCTGCGCCTCAAAGGAAAAGGAATTCCGAGCATCAACAGCTACGGTAATGGAGATTTGCTGGTGCACGTGAACGTATGGACACCGAAAACATTGAACAAAGAACAAAAACAGTTCTTTGAAAACAATCTTTCTAACGAAAATTTTGTTCCACATCCAGAAAAAACAGACAAATCTTTTTTTGAAAAAGTAAAGGATATGTTTTCATAATCATTAAAAAATAGCTACTTTTGAACTTTACTGGGAAACTAGTAATTCTTTTTCATAGCAATTTTTCCCATCCTTGTGCAAATAAGGGTGGGTTTTTTTTGTAACAAAATCGCAATGGTGTTCACTAATGCTATACATTTACTAAAATAAATACCGAATGGCTAATATTCTCGAAGTAAACAAAATCTTAAAACAATACGGCGATTTTACTGCTTTAAATGAAGTAACAATCAGCGTTCCAAAAGGCAGCATTTACGGATTACTNGGTCCAAATGGTGCCGGTAAAACTTCGCTAATTAGGATAATTAACCAAATTACAATGCCAGACAAAGGCGAAATATTGCTTGATGGTGAAGTTTTAAGTCCAAAACACATTCAGCAAATTGGTTATTTACCAGAAGAAAGAGGATTGTATAAATCGATGAAAGTAGGAGAACAATGCTTGTATTTGGCTCAACTGAAAGGACTTTCTCGTTCTGAAGCAAAAAAGCAACTTGATTATTGGTTTGAAAAACTTGAAATTCAAGGTTGGTGGAATAAAAAAATTGAAGAACTTTCTAAAGGAATGGCGCAAAAAGTGCAATTTGTGGTTTGCATTTTGCACAAACCTAAATTATTGATTTTTGACGAACCATTTTCGGGTTTTGACCCGGTAAACGCGAATGTAATCAAAGATGAAATTCTCGAACTTCAAAAACAAGGTGCGACCATCATTTTTTCAACCCATCGAATGGAAAGTGTTGAAGAATTATGCGACCACATTGCATTAATTCACAAATCTAACAAACTTATTGAAGGAAAATTATCTGATGTCAAAAAACAATTTCGCACCAACAGTTTTGAAGTGGGAATTTTAACCGAAAATGGCGAAGGATTGATGTTAGATTTAACCCAAAAATTTAAAATTAACCCAGCTGATTTCAAGTCACTAAACAACGAATTAAAACTCGAAGTCCAACTCGGAAATGCAACTTCAAACGAATTGCTTCATATTTTGACGCAAAAAGGACAAGTGACGCATTTTGTAGAAAAAATTCCAAGTGTAAATGATATTTTCATAAAAACGGTAAGTAATTAATTTCAAAAAGCAATCTCAATAACAAAAATCAATTTCAATTTCAA
>JGI25914J50564_10000347_pt1 | contig 15437 bp, 15 predicted proteins | sample LauGreSuBDMM15SN_2_FD_50564 | JGI IMG/M metagenome (IMG submission 50564) | reverse complement strand
CTGTGTAGGGCTGATGTAGCCAAAAGGATTGGCGCTAGGGGCTGCAAGTGGAAAGTCAAGTTGCGCTAGGAGCGCCAAAGTCAGCGGGTGATTGGGTACCCGAACTGCTACACGATCCAAACCTGAGGTAACCAAATCGGGAACAATCGATTTTCTAGGTAAAAGTAAAGTCAAGGGACCAGGCCAAAAGGCTTCGGCTAAACGCTTGAGTTTTTCGGGAAATTCAGACACAAATGGACTTACTTGTTCCAAGGAAGCCACATGTAGAATCAAGGGATCAAAACTGGGCCGGTTTTTGGTTTGAAAAATGGAACTCACGGCCTTCACATCGAGTGCATTACCTGCTAGCCCGTAAACCGTTTCGGTTGGAATAGCGACCAACTTCCCTAGGCGAAGGAAAGCTGCTGCTTGTTCAATGTCGACGCCAATTTCAGCCATTACTTTGCTTCACAAAAGTCCTTGATCCAAGTTTCTGCTTCTTGGTAACCCAAAGAAAGGGCCATTTTCAAATCTGCGCAGCCTTCATTTTTTTGGCCCAAAGCGCTCATTCGGGTGACGCCAAGCAGGTAATAGGCTTCCCCGTTTTTGGGGTCCAAATTGACGGTTTTGGCTAGTGATTCTATCCCATGGATAGGGTCGTTCATTCCTAAATTGGCTTTAGCCAAACGGAAATGTGCTTCTGCATGGTTGGGCTCCTTCTGAACTACTGCTTGAAAATCAAGGAGGGCATCCTCATACGCTTCCATAGTAAGCAAAGTAGTTCCTCGATTAAAGAGGATGTCTAGTTGGCTAGGATCAAGCGCAGATGCTAGGTTGAAGTCTGCCAATGCCGCCTTGTAGTTGTTGAGCTCCATGTTTGCATTGCCACGGTTGAACCAAGGCTTGTAATTGCTCGAATCTGCTAGAATTGCCTGATCAAACANGGGGATGGCTTCTTTAATTTTTCCTTGCTGAAAAAGTGCCACACCTTTGGCATTTAAGGCAGTGGTTTGGGTTGGATTTTTTTCCAAAACCTGATCAAACTGGGCAACAGCGTCCGCCCAATTTTGAGTATCCATTTTTTCCAAACCCACTTTCAGCAACTCCTCTTCACTAGGATCACAGGCAGAAATACTGATTAAAAGAAGGCAAAAGATCCAAAGATGTTTCACAGGGGTATTTTTAAATAAAATTACAGAATAGAAATTAGGAAGAAGCTAGTTTTAGTCGGTAAGCGTCTGGGATAGAAACCGGCTTCATGGTGTTTTTATCTACTGATACCAACACGCTTTTGCAGGTTGCAAAAACATATTCCTTGCCAGCGGGATCTTTCCCCAAAAGTACTTGTTCCAAGTCAAAAGAAGAGTTGCCGAGGCGTGAGCATTTTACCAAAGCCTCCACTTGATCTTGCAAATGAATGGGGCGAATGTAGTCAATCTCGATTCTACCGACTACGGTACCCACATCCAATACATCCCAGCCTGCTTGGAGGTAGAGAAATACGGCTCTTGCATGTTCGAAATAACTGAAATAAACCCCATTGTTNACATGGAGGTAACCATCAATGTCGGAAAAACGAAGTTGAATGGGTGTGGAAAATGAAAAATCAGCACGGAGCTGCCGGATATCAAAATTACGCATCAATGTAAGATTTCTGAAGTACTTGTTTTTTCAAGCATCCGCAAGATGGAGGGATTGTAACCGATCAAATCAATGACCGCATCAAAGGTAACCCAAGCTANGGAAATGCTCTCATCACTTCGCACCAAGGGTTCATGGAGGTCTGCNTCAATCATGTAGCGAACATCGTAATGAAAATGTTCNGCCACATGAGGGCGNTCTGGAATGATGTGCTTGTCCAGATCAAAAATAGAAGTGTCNACAAATTGAAGGGAAGTCAGTCCGCTTTCCTCCTTTGCCTCTTGAAGAGCAACCTCGAGAAGGTTTTCGTTTCCATCCGCATGTCCTCCCAATTGAAGCCAGCGTCCAAGTTTACGGTGGAGTGTAAGCAGGGTATGTGTTCTTTCCTTATTTACAATCCAGGCAGAGGCCGTAAAATGACCTGCAATCCGTTCTCTCGAATAAGCCAAAGGGTCATCAGTCAAGGCCAGAAAATCAGACACAAACTGATTTTCCTCTTCGTAAGGACTACGATACGCTTCTAATTGTTTTTGTAGGGTAATTCTATCCATAATTAAGGTCTTTCAAATAACTGATCCATCAGGTCATCAAAGGGTTTGGCATCGTAATACAATCTGTCAGAATATACCGAGGCCAATAATTTGAAATAGCTAGGCTGCTGGTTGATCCGTATTTTTTCCAAGGAAATATTGCCATACAGTTGGCTGATTAATTCTCCTTCTTGGGGCAGTTGCAGTGGGGGCTTGAAGTAAAATTTTTCAGTTTCTTTCACCTGATCATTTTCTTCCTCCAACTTCCGATCCAAACTTACCTGTTCGTACCCCAAAGCTATAATGCGCCTACTTAATCCCAAGAAAAGTAATGAAAAAGAATTCGGATCGAGGGGCAGGCTGTAACTTAGTGCAAAGCCATTCGCATAAGCTGAGGTAAAGACATGCACTTCTGGAGTATCATTGATTTGAGCTCTTTTGTAGTGATAGTTTCTATAAACCAACGCGAACAGCGCTTTAGATTCCTCTGATTTATTCCATTCTTCTAAATCATGCAGGTCTTTTTCTTTCAGTGAAAAATTCTCTTTTACTGAGAGGGGTGGATTTCCTTCACGATTGGGAAAGATTTTTTTCAATAAGTCATCAAAGAAATCACCCATCTCCTATTCGTTTATATTTTCCCGAGGCGGTCATTTCAACCTTCCCTTCTTCGACCAAATGGCGAAGGCATTTGAGATGTCCCAAAGAAGCAGGCTTGTTTAAGGCATCAAAAAGCTCNTCCTCGCTAAACACTTTACCAAGTGCTAAAGTTTGCAAAAGCTGCTCTTTAAACTTGTTTTCAACGTCTAGCGGAAGGCTTGCTTTTTTTTGTTCCACACAATGATCGCAAACCCCACACTTCTCATCACTTAATTCTCCAAAATAGGCTTGAATAAATTGGGTGCGGCAGATTAGCGTTTGATGTGCATAGGCAACCATTTGCGTAGCCTTATGCAGGGTAAGTTCTCGCCTCAAGGTGATTCGCTTGAAATTGAGCGGAAGGGTGGCTGCATCATATCTCTCAGTCAAAAAGGTGAGTTGAGGTCGATCCTTTCGGGGTTCGTAATCCAAAACCTCCATTTTGGCTAGCTCGAGCAAGGCTTTGATCAATACCGCCTCATCCATCCCTGCTGCTTTGGCTAGCCTTGCCTCTTGAATGGTGAAGTATTCAGAAAAGAGATTTCCTCCATGCGTCCGAAGCAAGATTTTGATTACCGGATCGAGCTTCGAATGCTGGATTTGAACCTCATAGAGTCGCTGGGGATTAACTAGAAAATGCGCGCGTGAGGGCGCAAAAAAACTTTCATTGAGTGCGACCAGCCCTTCTTCCTCCAGCACCTTGAGGNCATAAAAACTATCCAATACCGGCAGCTGGTAGGTATTTGCAAAATCAGAAATCTCAAAATCATAACTACGCAAAGACTGGGCTCCAATGGCCAATTGAAAATAGTTGGCTAGGCATTGGTATACGCGTCGGAGAAATTCTANAGGTGGATATACCAAAGCTGCTCGGTCNAGAAGCTGCTCAAAGTCCTGGGCATTGGTGAGAAGCACGGCATAGGCCTTTTGCCCATCTCGACCGGCTCGTCCTGCTTCTTGGTAATAACTTTCGACATTTTCAGGCAAGTCACTATGGAGTACTACCCGAACATCTGGTTTGTCTATGCCCATTCCGAAGGCATTCGTGCTGACCATGATTCGTACCTGGTTCGTTTTCCAGGCTTCTTGTTTGGCAGAACGATCCGACCCCGTCATGCCTGCATGGTAGGCTGCTGCGGAGAACCCCATTTGCTGGAGTTGCTTTGTCAGCTGTTGGGTCGCTTGGCGGGTACGCACATACCAGATCGCCGATCCAGAAATTCGCTTTAAGATTTCGAGTCCTTTTTCGAGTTTGTTTTCTACCAAGCGAACGCTGTAGCTTAGATTTTTTCGGGCAAAACTCTGGTGGAAGGAGGCAGGCTTCTTAAGCTGAAGCTTTTCTAGGATGTCTTTTTCAACCTCTGGTGTTGCCGAAGCGGTCAAGGCAAGTACATTCACCTTGGGATGATAGGCTCGGATGTTGGCGATCTCGAGGTAAGCAGGCCGAAAATCATAACCCCACTGGGAGATGCAGTGCGCCTCATCCACCGCAATCAGGTTGAGATTCATCTGCTTGAACCGCTCGACAAAAAGTTCAGATTTTAGGCGCTCAGGGGATAGGTATAAAAATTTGACACCCCCACGGATGCAATTGTCCAAAAGGGTATCGATCTCTCGGGCACTCATTCCAGCATGGAGCGCCACGGCTTTTACCCCACGAGCTTTGAGGTAATCCACCTGATCTTTCATGAGGGCAATCAGCGGGGAAATGACAATACAGATCCCCTCTTTGGCCAATCCAGGCACCTGGTAACAGAGGCTTTTCCCTCCACCTGTGGGTAAAATGGCAAGCGTGTCTTCTCCTTGGTACACCGCATCGATGACCTGCTTTTGGACAGGACGAAATTCCTTCANTCCAAATACCTCCTTCAGGAGAATTACCAATCGGTCGTTTGCTTCAGTCATGAACCTTTGAAATTACAAAAAATCCAAGTTTCATCGTGAGAGAAAACCCATAAAACTGGAAGAGAGNAAGNAAACTTACTGAAATTTATTTTAGAAAAGCACTCTAAATCCCGAGGATACCTTAAAAATGGAATCCCCAACCAAGGACTCCGTAGGTTTTATTTGGCTGAAGTCCACTCTCTTTTTTGGCTGTATCGAACCCCAAACGAGTCGATTTTGTACTGGAAAAAAGGTGAGATCTATCCCTGGAAACCAAATAGAATCTTTCCCTACAATTCCTTTCAGCGAAATTGGAACGGGATTTCGTTGGCCTGCCAGCCGGTTTGGAAGAATGGAATATGAGAGTTGGGCAACAGGAAAATCCTGATTCCAGGAAAGATGATGCTCTCCAAGCCTTAGGTCCAGGATTCGCTGCTGGTCCTTGGTAAAGAAGTACAGCTCTTGGGCTGGGCGTCGAATCTCAGCCCACAGATTTGAGATTGCCCAAAGCAAGCAAAAGCCACAGCCCAATCGTACAAGGATTTTTCGATTACCCAACTCCCAATTTCCCCAAATCCATAACATCCCCCAAATCGCCAGCATCCCGGCAAGGGGCAGGTGNATCCCCTNCCACAATGCGGCAGGCAATTCCTGGAGGGTGTAGGTGATTTCGTTTTGGATAAAAAGCAAAAAGTCAACGATTGAACCTAACAGGTCCCCCACCATAGGAATCCAAGCGAGCAAAAGGAATGGTACTCCTGCGCATAGGATGATGTAGGAAAGCGGCACAATGAGCAAGTTGGCAACTAAGAAATAGGTAGGAAAAGTGTGAAAGTAGTGGAGCGTCAGTGGGCTTGTGATCAGCTGCGCGGCGAGGGTGACGGTGGCCATTTGCCAAAAATAATCCAACACGCGATTGGAGGGGGCCCACATCCGAAGGAGGAGGGGCTGCAAACCCACGATTCCTGCCACTGCCAAGTAGGAAAGTTGAAACCCAAGATCAGATTGAATATCTGGATCAAGCACCAGGAGCAGAAGCGCTGAAAAAGCCAAAATATTCCAAATGGAGGGTTTTCTCTTCCGCATTTGCCCGAGGGTAACCAACGAAAACATGACCACTGCACGCACCACGGAGGGTGAGAATCCAGTCATCAGCGCATAGATCCAGATCAAGCCCATGACTAGAAGGAGATAACTTTTTCGAAGGGCATGCCCCTCCTGTTTAAAAAAAGTCAGTGGAAGCAGCAATATGGAGTAAATGATCCCTACATGGAGTCCAGATACTGCCAAAATATGCTGGGTGCCCGTTGCCGAATAGGCTTGCTTTACCTCCTTGGTGAGGGATTCCTTTTGTCCTAAAAGTAGCGCCAAAGCAATTTGTTTGGACTCTGGCCTACGAACATACTGGTCAATCACCCCCGCAAAATAATGCCGTAAGTGCTCCATAGTAAAATTCAGTTCGTTGCTTTGCTTTAGCGGGAGTACTTGCAACTTTTTACCAAGAAACTGCCGGAAATGAATTCCTTTTGCAGCCAAAAATTGTTTGTAGTTAAATTCATTCGGAAAACTTGGAGGGGCTAGTGCTTCTGGATTGGTAGGTACCCAAATCACCTGGCCGGGATAAAGAGCATCTTCAAACTGGTGATACACCAAGACCAATGCTTTTTGGCTCCTCCAGCCTTGCTCCCCTTTTATTGCTAACACCGCAAGTAAATTCTCCGAAGAGTTGGCTTTGGGTAGGTCATACCGCTGCACTTCTGCAAGATATCCCTTCCCCTCTCCCCAAGAGATCTCCCCCTCAAGTGCATCTTGTCTCGATGATAGGGACACATAACAACCCAGCCCAATCAAGAGAAGGTAGGCTAAACTAGAGTTTAGGAAAGAACTAGGAGAGGGTAACCGAAAAAGGAAAACCGTATACACCATCCATGCGGAGGCCAAAAGCCACAAGAAAAGTTGGGGTGGTAAATTTGGAAGCACCGCTGCTAGGTATAGTCCTCCCCAAAAAAAGAAGAGGTACCTCAAAAAAGGAAAGTCTGCAAAGGTCATGTCTAAAAAATAAGTGACTAAAAAAATAATGGACAACCAAGGATCTTGAATGGTTGCAATCTAAAATGAGGATTACCCCTCAAAAAATCTGTCCCCTTGAAAAATTGATTGACTCGTACTTGGAAAATACTGCTGTCTAGCTCAGTTCCATTTTATAATGCAGGATGGCACACTCTTCAAACTGTTCGCCTACCTGCTGGAACCCAAATTTGGCATAGAGTGGCATCGCATGGATTTGGGCATGGAGGTACTTCTTTTTCGCTTTCCCATCAGGATGCAGGTCGATATCTTTCAAGACTGCTGCCACCAAAGCTTGGCCTACTCCCTGACCTCTAGCTTCTTTCAGAACGGCAAATCGTTCCATTTTTACTCCATTCGAAGTGAATCTCCAGCGGGCAGTTCCCACAGGAATACCTTCCAGCAGTGCCAAAAAATGTACGGAAGTGGTTTCATACTCGTCGTATTCTTCTGCTGCATCTACTTCCTGTTCCACGACAAAAACGAATTCTCGAATTTGAAATGCAGCTTGTAGACCTTCCTCAGTCGTTATTTTTTCTGCTGTCAGCATCATGGCGTAGTTTTTCTTTTTCTTCTTCACTTTTTTCATAAGCCGCGATAATCGATTTGACTAGCTTGTGTCTAACAACATCACTACCACTCAGTCTTACGACACCAATTCCTTTGACATCATTTAGCACACGAAGAGCTTCGGAAAGTCCAGATTTTTGGCGCGTAGGTAAATCTACCTGCGTTTGATCCCCAGTAATGATGACCTTGGAATTCGGCCCCATTCGAGTTAAAAACATTTTTATTTGTTCGGCCGTGGTATTTTGAGCCTCATCCAAAAGTATGAAGGCATCATGGAGCGTCCTTCCGCGCATGTAAGCCAATGGAGCAATCTCAATGGCCCGTGTTTCCTGGTAATATTTCAATTTCTCTGGGGGCACCATATCCTGAAGAGCATCGTAAATCGGTCGCAGGTAGGGGTCTAGTTTTTCTTGCAAATCGCCTGGAAGGAACCCTAAATTCTCCCCTGCTTCCACCGCTGGGCGGGTAATAATAATTCGCTTCACTTCTCGATTTTTCAAAGCGCGTACGGCCAAGGCTACAGCAATGTAGGTTTTGCCCGTTCCGGCAGGACCTAATGCAAACACTAGATCGTTTTTAAATGCCGCTTCCACTAATTTGCGTTGATTCGCAGATTTGGCCTTGATGATAAGTCCTTTATTACCAAAAACAATGACTTGATCCTTATTTGCCTCTTCGAAGGGTCCTCCTTCAATGGCGAGGTAATCCTTAACATGTTCAGGGCTAAGGTGTCCAAAACGTTCAAAATGCTCCAGAAGTATGTTAATCAAATCATTGATTCTCAGAATTTCGGGGGGACTTCCCTGTATTCGGATTTCATTTCCGCGGGAAATTACTTTACACTGAGGGAATGCCTGTGCAATCTGACGAATGTTTTCATCGGCTGTTCCAAAAAACTCAGCCAAGGGAACATGCTCTAGGGTAATTACTTTTTCTACCAAAGTTATTTTAAGATTAGGTACACCTTGAAGGCAAAAGAATAAAATGTCTATTTTTGTTCGCTCCCCAACAAACAAAACTACAAAATTTTACTTTACTTGCTCCTATGGCCTTGGTGACATTCCTTTCTGATTTCGGGGACATGGACTACTATGTTCCGGCGGTGAAAGCTAGAATGCTATCCATCAATCCACAGTTGCAAATTGTGGATATATCCCATAGCATAGCGGCCTTTGACCTGGAGCATGCCGCTTTTATTTTACGTTCCACTTTTCGGGAATTCCCCAAAGGGACGGTGCATTTGGTAGGCATCAACACCACAGGTACAGCAACAGCAGGATATATAGGTATCAAACTTGAGGATCATATTTTTATCGGCCCCAATAATGGGATTCTAAGCATGTTGGCGGATTACGATCCAGGGATTATAGTCCAATTTGCAGATATTCATGTCAAGGACTCCACCTTTCCTACCCGAGATATCTTAGCGCCTATTGCTGCAAAAGTGGCTTCTGGTGCTGCTATTCATGACTTTGGAGGTCCTTCCACCCAATTCAAAAAGTTGATGCCTCGACAAGCAAAGGCTACACGAGAGCAGATTGTCGGGCATGTGGTTCGTGTGGATCGCTATGGCAACTTGATTACCAATATCCGGCGGGAAGGTATTTGAAAAGTTAAACCCCGGGAAATTCACTGTACAGTTTGGAAGAGAGACGCACCGCCAACTCCAGACGGGCTACGACCAAGTGGAAGCGGGTGAGCCCTATCTGTTTTTTAATAGTTTGGACGTCTTGGAAATTGGCATCAACCACGGCCACGGGGGCAACCTCCTAGGCTTGAAGCGAGACAGTGTGGTCTACATCAACTTCGAGCCATGAGCCTAATTCGGGTTGTCCGGATGACCTTCCGCCCCGAGGATGCACCTGCATTTTTAGAAAATTTTGAAGCCCATAAATCCTTAATCCGAAGTTTTCCGGGTTGCCAACATCTAGAGCTGTGGCAAGATCAGGATAAAAAAAATATTTTTGTAACCTATAGCCATTGGGAAAGTGAGGAGGCCTTGAATCAGTATCGTGATTCACAGCTCTTTAAATCTGTTTGGACCTTTACAAAAGCTTTGTTTTCCGAGAAACCTCAGGCATGGAGTGCAAAAAAATTGCAAGAAGTACAGTCTTGAGTTTGTAGGAAATCATTTTTGTAGTCATATTTGCACCCCATTCAGAACGGAATGGGTCAATGTAATGCCCAGATGGCGGAATTGGTAGACGCGTTGGTCTCAAACACCAATGAGGTTACACTCGTGCCGGTTCGACTCCGGCTCTGGGTACAAAGGGATGTCTATCGACAGCCCTTTTTTTTATCTATTTTTTTAGGGAAGATTTTTTCAACCAATACAACTAAGATTGCAAGACCTCAAAACTTATTCATGTTTTCCATCTTTGCAGAAGGCTCAACATATTTCCAGCTGCCTTTTTGAACCACCTCTTCATCGTTTTGAAGAATAGTCACCAACTCTATTCCAAGTACTTTTTCAAGATTACAAAGGGTCTCCAACTTAAAATTCTCCTCCCCTTTCACATACTTGCTCACCTGCTGAGGAGAAACGCCCATTTCTAAAGCTAGTTTTGCTTTCTTCCAATTCAACTCATCTAAAGCATCCAAAATCCTTAGCGCTATAGCCGCTGATTTTCTCAACCAGGCTTTATTCGCTTTTCTCCAGGCAACATCCTCCATCCAGTTTTCATGAGATGGAATACTGATGTCTTTGATTGATTTTTTGCTATCAGTCATCCTTTTTGCTTTCTAGATAGATTATTTTTCCTTCCAAATCATTTTGCCTTAAAAACTCGGCAACGGCATCTAACCGATTTAGCGCTAACCTGGTATGCGGTCGATCTTTCATAATTTTGGTAAGCTTTATTGCACCGCCTGTTATCACAAATTCATCCCTAAACCGCACCGCATAGAGCCTTAAATAACTTTTTCGCTCCCTTCCTTTTGCCTTAAGTTTTTGCAACTCATAAATCAGGGTATTTTCCGAATTCTCTAATGGTTTGAAAAGAGATTCCAAATCCCCTTTAACTGCGTGTTTTGCCAATTCTTCGAATAAGTCATCGGCAAATTCAATTGCTTCAATCACTATCCTATTGAGCTTAGCAGATCCATAAAAATCAAAGTAATCTTGCCTGAATTCAGTGAAAAATGATCTTAACCAAATAGGATTATTCCAATCGGCCCTAACCTTGGAAAAAGCGTTTTGGATACCACCAGTATCATCGAACTCCTCGCCCTCGAATTGGGCAGAAAACAACTTCCGATTTGTCCCTGAAAGCTCAAAGATATGGACAACTTTCTTTTTATCAACCCACAGGTTTACTTTTTGGTTCATATTAAAAAAATAAGGTTAAAAAAACAGGTTACTCCTGATTCAAAAAATCAAATAAAAAGAGGCAAATGGCTACTTACTACGTGTTTTTATTTCGGCAGTCTAGCATTTAACCATTCCCTCTCAAAATCTCCATCGGAGGCTGGTTGATGATTTTTCGACCATTGAGCCAGCCTAATACAATCGTGAGTAGGGTAATCACCAAGTAAATCACCAGACCCTCCCTCCAAGCCAAACTAAAGTTCAGCTGAAAGACAAACTTTCCCAAAAGGAAGGTCGCGAAGAAGGAAAGTAAAATTCCAGAAAGGGAGGCAAGGCTTCCCAAAAAGAAGTATTCTAAGGTATTGATCTGCCGAACTAAGGCTGAGCTAGCGCCTAAAGTCCGAAGCAAGATGCTCTCACGCATGCGCTGATACTTGCTGATAATCAAAGAACTGATCAGCACCAATATTCCCGTAGCAATGGAGAAAAAAGCCATAAACTGAATCACAAAGCTGATTTTTCCCAATATCTCTTCTAACGTTTCTACGATTGTACCCAGATTGATGATGGAGATATTTGGAAATTCCCGAACCATATCTGCCTGCATTTCAGCAGCCTGCTTATCTGTGCTGGTCTTGGTAATGATCACATGAAACTTTGGAGCTTCTTCCAAAACACCTTCTGGAAAAAGAACCACAAAATTGGTCGATACTTGGTTGAACTTCACTTCACGAAAGCTTCCGATATAGGTTTTGATGGGGCGACCCTGCACATTGAACTCTACTTCATCGCCAATTTTGAATCCATTCCCTTCTCCAAATCCTTTCTCAAAGGAAACAAAAATGCTATCTCCTCTGCTGCCCTTTGGAATCAGTTCTCCAGCGGTAACCTGCTCTGAAGTGATCAAGGTATCTCGATAGGTAACTCGAAATTCTCGATTGTAGAGCCATCGGCTGTAGTTTTTCTCCTCTGGCAGTCCCTCGTTTGCTTTTTTAGTTACCCCATTGATGGAATTCAGTTGCATGGTGACGATAGGCACCTCTTGTAAAATAGGCATCTTTCGCTCCAGCACTTGCGCCTTCACTTGTTCCAGTTGAGGGGTTTGAATATCAAACAAAAGCATGTTAGGCTGATCCTTTTTATCCGCAAACTTCGCCTCCTGGAGCAACTGATTTTGCAAGAAAAACAAGGTGCTGATCATCGCCGTACCAAGTCCTATGGTCGCAATTAGGGAGATGGTTTGGTTGTTGGGTCGGTACAGATTGGAAAGCGCTTGTCGCCATGGGTAGCTCAAGGAGAGCGGTAAAAATTTACGAACGGCCCACATCAGCCCAGTACCCACACCCCAAAGCATGCCAAAGGCAATTAGCACAAAGGCGGTGAAACCAAAAGCCCAGGTAACCTTGCCGAGGAGGTAAAAGCTAAACCCAAAAATAAATAACAGAATTCCTGCCAGAACGGCCCATCGAGCAGGATCCTTCAGCAAGGTAGTATCGGCAGTCTCAGGTCGCAAAGTAGCCATTGGCGAAACCTTACGCACCTTGAGGAGGGGCAGTAATGCAAAGAGTATGGATACAAATAGGCCAGTAACCATTCCAAATCCCACAGATTTCCAGGATACCCCAACAGTGACTTCCACAGGCAAAAAGTCAGCGAAAACAATGGGTAGTGCAAACTGCAATAAAGTTCCTAAGATTGAGCCTATCGCGGCTCCAATAAAGCCCATCCCTACAATCTCAAGGAGGTAAATCAACAACACATCCAAAGAAGCGACTCCCAAACAGCGAAGCACTGCCACCGAGGCTAATTTCTCCTTCACAAACACATTTACGGCTGAAGCAACTCCTACACAGCCTAGTAGCAAGGCGATGAAGGCCACCAAGCTCAAGAAATTGGACAAGTTGCCAAAAGATCGACCCGTACTTTGTTTCCGATCTTCAACCGTATCCGCATCAATTCGTTCGAGTTCCCACTGTGCTTCGTATGGCTTGATCAATTTGGCTACATCGACACCAGTAGCAAATTGCAAATACCGATTATACTCCACCCGGCTACCGTATTGTACCAAGCCTGTGGCTTTCAAATACTCCAAAGGAATGTAAACGGCAGGGGCTACGCTAGCGGTAATCCCAGTTTGGCCTGGCACCTTCTGAAGCTCCCCAACAATCTGGAAACTCAGGGCACCTACTTTTATAGAATCCCCTATTTGCGCATCAAATTGAGCCATAAGGGCTTTTTCAACTAGGGCCTTTTGGCCTCCACTTCTAAAACTTTTCTCCCCGGCTGCAGGGATGGTTTCTAGCTTTCCATAAAAAGGAAAATTTCCTTCCAAGGCCCGTACTTGTGTGAGTCGGCTGGCATCACTTTTTGGAAAGGCCACCATGGAAGCAAAATTNACTTCTGATGCTGTCTCTACCGCAAGAGAATCTAAACCTATGTCTCCAAGNGGTTTGTTGTTTTCAAGTACCAAGTCTGCCCCCAACAGCTCCTTGGCTTGGTTATCAATGTCTTTAACTAGGTTTTCTCCAAAACTGCTGATCGCCACCAAAGCCGCTATTCCCACCACAATGGAGGAAACAAAAAGTAGCAAGCGGGAGAGGTTTTTTCTAAAATCCCGCAAGGCCATTTTAAAAATCCAGGCAAAATCAGGCATGGGTATCCTCCTGTATTTTTCCGCCTTTGATATGAACTATTCGTCTGGTTTTAGCTGCTAATTCCAAGTCATGCGTAACGAGTACTAGGGTAGTTCCCTGCTCTTTATTCAGATCGAAAATCAAGTTTTCAATCATAGTGCCTGTTTCGGTATCCAAATTGCCTGTAGGCTCATCTGCAAAAAGTATTTTGGGCGCATTGGCAAAGGCACGTGCAATGGACACGCGTTGCTGCTCTCCACCTGAAAGTTGTGTCGGATAATGCGTGGCTCGATCTTTCAGCCCTACCTTATCCAATAACTCCATGGCCTTTTCTTTTGCATCCTTTCTTTTCTTCAATTCCAGCGGCACCATCACATTTTCTAGAGCAGTGAGGGTGGGGAGCAACTGAAAATTTTGAAAAATAAATCCTACATCTCGGCTTCGCACTGCAGCACGCTGATCTTCATTTAACTTTTCAAGGGATTCTCCATTGAGGACCACAGATCCGGTGGAACTGGAATCGAGCCTGCGCACAAACCCAGAAGGGTAGTTTTGCCACTACCTGAAGGTCCCACGATAGCGAGTGTCTCTCCGGCTTGGATAGAAAGGGTTACCTGATCCAAAACGGTGAGCTTTCGGCTGCCACTTTGATAGGTTTTACTTACGTTTTGAAGTTCTAAAATGGACATGAATAGGGTCAAGGGGTTGAAATGTCAAACGCTATTTTTACTTAATTTGTTAGCGGTTGTATAAATTACTTTGGAATTCGCGTAAAGAAAACAAAATTACATCATCTAAGCTTCACGGGTCGACAGATAGCTCAAATTGATCGACCAAGACAATACATTCGCGTAAAGTAAATATCCACCCTACCCCCTTTTTGGGCTATTCAAAAGTTAAACGATTCAACATGAAATCATTACTTACCAATTTCTCCATTTGCTTCATTATTTTTTTGGCCGCCTGGGCTACTTCCTGCAGCACCACTTCAGAAAAAAAGGAGGTAAAAGAAGGCGAGCAAACAGCGGAATCCCCCAGTAAAAAGACTATTTTATTTTTTGGGAATAGCCTAACTGCGGGTTATGGCATTGATCCCGAAGAATCCTTTGCAGGAAGAATTCAGACCCGATTGGATAGCTTGGAAAAAGATTTTCGTGTGATCAATGGGGGATTGAGTGGCGAAACTACAGCGGGAGGTCTTAGCCGTTTAGATTGGTTTTTGGAGGAGGAGCCCTACTTGTTTGTACTTGAATTGGGTGGCAACGATGGATTAAGGGGGATTGCACTCACCGAAACCAAGAAAAATCTCCTTGCTATAATAGATAAGGTGCGAGCTAAATATCCCAACACGAAAATCATCCTGGCAGGCATGCAGATTCCACCCAATATGGGGCAAGAATACACGGAAGAATTCAAAGGCATTTACCCAGCAGTGGCAAAGGAAAAAAGCATTGAGTTGATTCCATTCCTTTTGGAAAGTGTGGCTGGCAATCCGGAATTAAATCTTCCTGATGGGATCCATCCGACAGCAGAGGGGCATCGCTTGGTCATGGAAACCTTATGGCCCTATATTTCAAAGGCGCTTTAATTCGTATAGCCCATGCCCTCGAAGGCTTTCATTNAGACCCTTTTTTTTCTAGATTAGACCCATATAANCCATTCTTTTATGTCTTTACAAATCAAAGAAACCCAAGATAGTTACGACGTCATAATTGTTGGTTCAGGAGCAGGTGGAGGCATGGCTTCTAAAATTCTCTCCGAGGCAGGACTTTCTGTAGCAGTCGTAGAAGCAGGTGGAGATTTTGACCCTGCCAAGGAAGAAGATCGNACNCAACTTCGCCCACCCTGGGAATCTCCCAGAAGGGGTGCTGGTACAGAAATCAGGCCTTTTGGAGATTTTGATCAAGCCATAGGGGGTTGGGAGATAGAGGGCGAGCCCTACACCCGAAAAGATGGAACACAGTTTGACTGGTTCCGATCCCGAATGGTAGGTGGGCGCACCAACCATTGGGGTAGAATTTCCCTTCGCTTTGGCCCCAACGATTTCAAGCGCGCAAGCATCGATGGCTTGGGTCATGATTGGCCAATTGGGTACGAAGATTTAAAACCCTACTACGACAAAGTAGACAAGCTAATCGGAGTTTTTGGGTCGAAAGAAGGTATTTTTAACGAGCCAGATGGCTTTTT
>JGI25914J50564_10000344_pt1 | contig 15508 bp, 18 predicted proteins | sample LauGreSuBDMM15SN_2_FD_50564 | JGI IMG/M metagenome (IMG submission 50564) | reverse complement strand
GGATCTCAGATTCATTGGGACATGATCGGGCTCGCCCTCCGATCCCCTGCGAACACAGCCATATACCCTCTGCAAGATGTTCTGGGGCTAGGCTCGACCGCTCGCATGAATGTTCCCGGTCGTGAGGAGGGAAACTGGTCATGGCGCTTCCAATGGAACCAACTCACACCNCANGTAGAACAACNTCTCCATCGCCTCACTCTTGAGGCAAATCGCANCTAAACTTACTTAATCCAGCTTGGGTCTTGAATGATAAACTGNAGCTTCCCTTTATAGAGTCCTAGCTCTCCGACAACTTTCACCTGGCTACCTTTGGCCATCACCCGGATGGCATCNTTTAGATTTTTATTATACGAATGCAGAGAATAAAGTTTCCCTCCTACTTCAATTTCGAGGGGGCGAATTTTTGATAAGGTCCCCTCGACCAAGAAATACTCACCAATCGCACGGGCTACCTCCTCGGCAGAGGCACCTTGCAGGACTGACGCGTTTCGAAGCTTACTTCGGTCGACCCGATCAAATCCCACGAGAACNACTTCCTTGGGAGGNANGGAGCTTTTGGGTGAAGCGCCACCAACAACATTGATTCCATCTCCAACTCGAAAAGTTGCCATCACGGGAAAGTGATCACTCGCCCCCCAACCAGGTCCATAGTTGGTCCAACGCCACGGCAGACCCAAGGGCTCGCGAACATTGACCCCCGGAACTAGCACCTGGTGGAAACTACCAGGGACATACTCCACCCCTTTTCTATCCCCTAACCCACGTGTGATCATGATCTGAATTAATGTTCCCCACTCACCATTGTACTCGTCCGAATATCGTTTCTCAGGATCTACATCGAACCAAAGATTGTAGAGATCCGGTTTTCCCTCCCCGCCCAGCACTTTCGCATCCCCCTGAGAGCCCAATACGTCCTGCACTGCGGTCTTCATCATAAAAGAGTATCTTTGACCTTGGTTATAATGAGTATTGAAATCTCCACCTAAGATGACGTCGGCCGACGGNTTGGCCTGTAGAATTTGATCTAGGCGATCGCGTACCGTTTTGGCATTTCCTAGCCGTGTATTCTCCATGGCGGGATTTCCCGCACCGCTTTTCCAGTGATTTCCCAGGATGATTACCTTGGCCCCACCAACCTCTAACTCCGTTTCTAAAATGCCGCGCGCCGAGGGAGTCACCCAAGTATTCTTGGACACGATCGGAAGTCGCGTCAGGAGTCCTGTGGTAATCGCCTCCTGATGTTTTTGTGCCGCCTCAGGAACATCCCCAACAACCACGGTGTATCCTGGGAGGCCCTCATCCTCGAGGGCTTTCAAAAGCCACGCTTGAACGGGAATTCCCCGCAACTCATCGGTCAGATCACTNGTCAGCATCTTTTCATACGTCGTGCCCTTATATTTCAATAAGAACTTCTTGAGATCTAAAACNTTTGAGTTGGGGGATTGATCGGCCTCAAGTTCATTCAGGATNACCACATCCGGCCCNCGGCCATTTCCCACGCTTTTTAAAACGGTCGCGATTGTTTTCAGTTTCCGAGCCAACTTGCTCGGCCCGTAGCTATTCTCGTCCGTAGGTGATTCTAAATAGTCGTCGTACGACGAGATTCGATCCACATCGAAAAGATTTTCTACATTGTAGGCCATCACCGTGAACTCTGTGCCTCCGTCCCCTCTCAACTCCCCAATGAAAAGGCAGGTCAGGGAAAGATAGAATCTCCAGAAACAACTCACACTTTTACCCTACCCATTTTTTACCTGTTTCCCACTCATTCCTCGCCCGCTTGACGCCCCAACACTTCCCGTTAAAATATTGATTCTGTGATAGTTAGAAAAGAGTTAAGCTGTTGCCTATCAATTGTATCGATAGTTTCGTTTTTCGCATCAACCGCTCTTTTACACTCCCAAGGCGACACAGGGGTTGATCTTCTACCCAAACGCGCTTGGTGGGGTGGGTACGGATATGTCAACCGCACTGGAAAATTTGTTTTAGAACCGCAGTATGAATCCGCCCTTCCCTTCTCCGATTTCTTAGCTGCGGTCAAAAAAGATGGAAAATGGGGCTACATTAATGGGGAAGGCAAGTTTGTCATCGAGCCCCGGTTTGAAAATGCTTTCTTGTTTAGCGACGGAGCGGCCGCGGTTCAGGACAATGGCAAATGGGGCTTTGTCAATCGGTCGGGCAAATTTCTTGTCGAACCAAAATACGAAAGTGCAGGTATTTTTCGCCAAGGTTTAGCCGCCGTCCGTTGGGAGGGAAAATGGGGGTTCATTAGTAAGGACGGAGAGATGGTCGTTCCACCCAAATACGAGCAAGTATATTTCTTTTCCGAGGATCGTGCGGGAGCTTCCGTCAACGGCCAGTGGGGATATATCGACCGCACCGGCACCTTCACCGTCCCCCCGAAGTACGCAGAGGTCCTCCCCTTCTCCCAAGGGCTGGCCGCCGTCAACCTAGGCGGCAAACGAGAGGATAATGANTTTTCAGGAGGNGTTTGGAATTTTGTCGATCCTCAAGGCAAAGTCATCATCGACCTCGCCTTAATCTCNGCNGCTCTNCCAGAGAAAAGGGGCNCCNTCTCGCGTCGGCACCGATGGANGACAAGATACCACCGCTAAGATCGAAGCGGTCGAAAATGGATTTCGNGAGGGAAAAGCACGCGTNCAAATAGGAACCCGCCTCCTCAACGGCGACTTCCAAGGCCCCTCCTGGGGATTTATCGACAACAAGGGAAATTGGCTAGCCGACGGGAATACAAANATCCCGCTGAATTTTAGCAACTACACCCCAGGAGAAGGCTTCACCTTCGAATCCGATATTTTGGGAAATCGNGGCACCGCNGGAGATGTNCTCCAAACAGCCAAGAATGCCGAGACCATAGGAAAGGCCTACGAGCAGGTGGAGCAAATCGAACGAGATGCGGACGAAGATTTTGCCTCCGCTGACCGCATGGCCGAATTAGGAGATCAGGAAGCCGCAAAAGCCACCCGCCAATTAGGTAAGGAGAAACAGCAGGAAGCAAAGCGCCTTCGCGATGAAACCGACCGGCGGGGTGGTGAAGCCAACGCAAACTCGATCAAATACTTCGACCAAGCGCTAAAGATCTACCAGGCCTTCGTCAAAGAAAACCCCGACGATTTACGACGAGCCGAGGCACAATACAAAGTCGGTGAAATGTATGAGCACCTCACGAAATACTGGGATGCCTACAAGGCCTACAAAAAGATGGTGGAGGAAACGGCTTCCAACCAGTACTGGGACTTGGCCATTGAGCGAATGTTCGCCATCGGAAATGTCTACCTAGCGGGCCAACACCAGATGATGTGGAAAATTCCTATGCCTGCCGATATGAATAAAGTTGTCGAAATTTATCAGACGATTATCAAGTCAGCCCCATTCGGTTCCTACGCCCCTCTGGCCACATTTCACTGCGGCTTGGCGCGTGAAAAACAGAAGAAGTGGCCCGAAGCGGTCAAGTTCTATGAGGAGCTCCTCGACAAATACCCGAAAAACGATCTGATCGACGATGCCCAATATCAAATCGGGTATGTCTGGAGCAAAGCAGCCCGCGAACCTGAATATGATCAAACCGCCGCCCAGAAAGGAATCGAAGCTTTTCAAGATTATCTGGCCCGATTTAAACGCAGCGACAAAACAGAGCAGGCCTCCGAAAATATCATTATGCTGGAGCAGCGGCTCAGTGGTGGCTCCCTTTCCGTCGCCAAGTTTTACGACAAAGCGGGCAACTACCCTGCTGCTTTGGTCTACTACAATGAGGTTTTGACCCAAACTCCCGACTCTCCCCAAGGACAAGAGGCCCGACAAAGGAAGCGAGTTCTCGAAGACCTCATCTCCGAAACGAAGCAGCAAACGAGCCCAGCTGACAAATCCAAGATCAGTTTTAGATCGAATCCCCAAACCCAACCCCGTAATCTGCCCAATCCATGAACTGGCCCCTTCTTGCCCTCCTGCCCTTGTTGCTGGGTGCTTGCGCCTCTTATCAAATGGGAAGCACCCCCAAACAAGCCAACCTCAAAGACGTCAAAGTTATCTATGTTCCAACCGCCCAGAATGAAACCGATGAGACCGACCTGCCTGGCATCATGACCAATGCCATCCTGCAGGAGATTGACCGGGACGGAACCTTTCGCCACGCGCGTAAAGACGAAAGTGATGCGATTCTTGAGTTGACCATTAAAAAGGTCGAACGCTCTGCCATTCGGCAATCAACCGAGCAGTTCCTGACAACTCTCCAATTTCAACTGCTCGTCACAGTGCAATACCGTCTTTTCAATCTAAAGGACAAGAAAGATGCCGTCCCCAACTCCACCGTGATTGGCACCACAACCTTTTTCGTACAGGGCGACCAAACAGAATCCCAGCGCCAAGCCTACCCCCTCGCTGCCATCAACGCTGCACAGACCATAGTGAGTTCAATTTCGAATAGCGGTTGGTAATGCTGGAGTAGCATCTCGGTTCGGGTTGGCGGTACCGAAACTCGTTCTTACATCTCTCAGGATCGCATCCGCGGCATCCATTCGGATCAGGCCCACCCGAGGATACTCAATATCAAGAATGACATAACAGGTCAGTGTAATCGTCGCGATGAAAAGAGCCTGATGCACCCTTGCCCTTTTCTCCATACCCGCCAGCTGATATCCCACGAGAAGAGATGAGATCAGACAGAAGGCTAGGAGCATTCCAAAAATTACTATCGGAGGGTGGAACTGCATCGCAGACATTCTACTTGTCGTAATGTCAAACATGGCATTGAGCGCAGGGATCAACTGCATTCCTGACAAAGGGGTTGTACTTTTCGACACGGAAAGCAAAGATTCACGCCAAATCTCCTTCTGCAGATTCTGGCTGCGCTGATACTCCGCCACCACAGCCTGCGTGTCAGGGATCAGCTGGTACGTACGAATCCTCGAGTCCGTGTATTCACGAAAGAGCTGCTGCAGCACTCGACAATCGTCCGCCGGGAGAAGATTTAAGCGCAAGTAAGCTGTTCCAATATTGTTCGCCTCCTCCACGATCATATTTCTTCTTCCCTCAAAACGATTGAGAGAGGAGTTAAATGTGAAGGCCACTAAAAGACCGAATAATGCAAAAATGGGCGCATCAATCACGCTCAGCGTTTCCTTCAACTGACCCTTCCCTTCCCGCAAATGCCTGGCCCCAAGTCGGGACCCTAATTCCAAAAGAAAATACATTCCAATGGCTAAGGCTATGACCAATGGAAAAGTTAGGGTATAAAGCAACATCGGTACTTGGTTGAAAACGGTGATCGCCATGCAAGAGGGGATCAAAAAATGCTCGATCATCAAGGCAACTTTCAGGAAATTGGCTTCTGAGTCAAACCTTCCTCTACCAATTTTCCACCGGCCCTTGGGGGACAGGAATCTCCGACCGCTCCACCGGTGCATCCCCTGCAAAAACCGCCTCTAACCTCGAGGGCGCAAATTTCACCAGTAGCTCCCCCTTCTCATCTAAAAATTGCTTCCGCCACTCCCGATAATCCCCCAACGCTTTCTCATAGTCCGCACGGTTAGAAATACGCACGGCCGCTTTTTTGAACTCACTAGATGGGCCAAACCTTTTCGCATACCAAGGAATCACCTTACGAAAAAGCACACACCCACGCTCCTCCCCAAAGAAATCAATGTTCCGCTCTAAATGCCTACTCATCACCTTTACCCGCTCCTCGAAATCAGGTTCTGCCATCAACTCGCCAGTTTCTAAATAGTGAGCTGTGGCTCGAAATATCCAAGGATTGTAAAATGCCCCCCGTCCCACACTCACTCCCCTGCAGCCCGTTTCGATCATCATCCGCTTCGCCCCCTCTGGCGTGGTCACATCGCCATTGCCAATGACTGGAATCCGAACTGAAGCAACCACCGCCGCAATCCCCTCCAAACTTACTTTGCCAGAGAAACCCTGCTGCCTCGTCCGACCATGAACAAAGATTCCAGCGACACCCGCTTCCTCTAAGGCCTTCGCTAGATTGGGTGCGGTTAAGTTTTTTTCATCCCAACCCAACCTCATCTTTGCCGTCACCGGGATCTGAACCGCTCCAACCATCCCCCTAACCAGCTCTGCGGTCTTGGTTAACTCCGTCATCATTGCGGAACCCCCGCCCACCTTGCAGACCTTGCGAACCGGACAACCCATGTTGATGTCAACCGAGTTGGCGCCTAAGTCCTCACACTTCTTGGCTGCATCCCGCATTTCAGAGGCCACCGCACCGAAGAGTTGAACCGCCCAAGGCCGATCATCCGGCGATGTGGCCACCAACTCAAGGGCCCGACGGTTATTCTCGAGAAGAGAACGCGCATTGACTAAATCGGTGGTCGCCAAACCACATCCTCCAATTTCACGCACCGTCCGCCGAAAAGGCAGATTGGTATATCCCGCTAAGGGGGAGAGGCAAAGTGGAGTCGCAAGCTCCAGAGAGCCGAAACGTAATTTCACAATTTCCTTTTACTGATTTCCCATATCCGCTGGGCATCTTCCAAGCTTTGCGCTGCTTTCGACGGAACCCGCTCCTTCCGACTTGCATAATAACCCCCTTGGATCGGTCTCTGCGTGCGGGAGGCCAACCAGACAGCTGTATCCGCTCCTTGCTCATTACTCTTTCCCCATACTTTTTTAAGAATACGAAAGGCGGCACCCGCAAAACCAAGATTCTCATCTCCCAAGGCCGAGTTCACTAACCCTGGATGCATCGCACAAATTCGTATTTTCGAGTCCCCCAACCTCCGCCCCTGCTCCGCCACATAAAGAATGTTGGTCAATTTAGTCAGGCAGTATGCCCTCCAACCGTCCCACTTCCTTTCACCTTGCAAATTATCCCACTGAATTGAGCCCATCCGATGAGCCTCGGATGCTGTGCAGATCACTCTCGGGTCCACCGACTTTTCCAATAAAGGCAAAAGTCTTTGCGTCAAATCTACATACGCCAGGTGGTTCATCGCCCAAGTTCGCTCCAATCCCTCCTCCGTCACCCTGCGCTCCGTGAAGTACCCACCCGCATTATTCCACAAAACATCCAACCTACCTTCAGTTACAATCAGCTTTTCTGCCAACTCCCCCACCTGCTTTCGAGATGTTAGGTCCACGGAGTAGGTTCTCACCTCGGGGGCTCCTGCCATTTTGCAACTCCTAGCCACCTCCTCCAAACGACCACGGTGCCGCCCTACCAAAACTAACTCCGCACCAAGTGCGGCCAGCTGCAATGCCCCGGCACGACCGATGCCCCGTGTAGCCCCCGTGATCAAGACCACCTTGCCCTTCATACTAATTAAAGGTTCGCCCATCGACTTTTTATAGCGGAATTCTGCCACATACCAAGAGTGCTCGAATGCGATGATCGACCATGGAGCCATGGGGATTGGTCCCCTTCAAACCCTCCCCAGACCCATCCTACTTACGCCTCTGGCGAAAAAAGAATGATGGCTCATGGAGCCATGGGGATTGGTCCCCGAAGTAAACCTCCCCAGACCCATCCTAATTATGCCTCTGGCGAGAAAAGAATGATGGCTCATGGAGCCATGGGGATTCGAACCCCAGACCTCCTCAATGCCATTGAGGCGCTCTACCAACTGAGCTATGACCCCGAAAGAAAGTAAAACCGTATCGCAAAAAACTCTCACCGCCAAGGCAAACCCTTGGCTTGCGAAATCTCCTCTCTCCCATCATTCTAGGCACATGAAGAAATCCATCCTCCTGGCTCTCTTAACCGCCCTTGCCCTTACCTCCTGTCAGCAAGCCCCATCGGGATCTGATGCTGAAGACGAAAGAAATCCATTTTTCCGCCAAGCCAGTAAAGATGTGGCCGACCTAAATTACCCCGCAGCCATCAAGCAGTTCGAAAAAGCACTGGCGGTTAACCCCACCGTGGTAAAGGCCTACCTCCAGATTGGCCTTCTCTACGGGGATAAACTCGGCGATCCGATTAGTGCAATCTACTTTTACCAAAAGTATCTCGAAGCCCGCCCGAATGCCTCTGAGCGTGAGGAAGTTGTCGCCGCCATGGAAAAAGCAAAAATCGATTTTGCCCTTAGCCTCACCAATAGCGGCATCCAAAATGCAGCTGAAATTGCCAAGATGAGTAAAGAGAATGTCGATCTCAAGCAGCAGATCGCTCAGCTTCAAGGAACCCTCGCTGCCAAAGAGGCTCAAGTCTCTCAAGCGGCCGGAGCCGCCACCCCACCCAAAGCAACCGCGGTCGTTCCTGCATCCCCAAGCGCAGAGAAGAAGCCCTTGAAAGCCCCGTCGGTGAAGCCCCAGGAAGCCGCCAACGCAATTCCCTCTGTGCCTGCCTCAACCCCACCCGCTGCCCCTGCAGAGGCTGCCACCCCTTCCGCCGATGCAAAACAGCACACGATTGGCCGCGGAGATACACTTTGGAAACTCGCCCGAAAATATTATCCTGCGTCCCTCGACCTCAACGAGGAAATCGCCAAGATCAAATCTGCGAATCCGGGCCTAGATGACCGCAATCTGAAGATCGGCACCGTGATCACCATTCCATGAGTCGCCTCCGCTCCTCACCTGACGATCAGCAAGATCTTCCCCTGCCCTCTGGGGGTCCGATAGAGGATCTAAGCGCAGAGCTCCAGCAGCGGCAACATGAGCTGATTCAACTGCAAAGGCAGCAACAAGACCTCGAAGCACGCAAAAAACAGCTCGAAGAACTCAGCACTCGGCGCCACGAACTGCTCCAAGGCCAAAAAGAAATCCGGGATAGTCTCCTGCGTGGAATCATTATTCTCGAACGTGCCGAGGCTCAAGGCCGCAAAGAGGTGGATCAGATGAACGAAACCCGCCAAGTCTTCAGCGAGCAACTTTCCCAAATCACCAGCATCGATCCCTCGGAGTGGCTGGCCACCGGAATCGAAGAGGAGCTCTCAAAATCCCTCGCCAAGGTTGACCAAGCCCAAGCCATCTACACTCAATCCCGTGCAAAAATCGATGCTCTCAGAGGTCGAGATCTCGACCCTACAGCCGATGACCCTGAGGGAAGCACCAACAACTCATCTGCCTCTGCCCAAGAGTCCTTTTCCACCAATCTGGTGCGAGGTCTTGCCTTTAACCTCCCTCTTATCGTAGCCGCGATTGTTGGCCTGATTCTTTACAGCATCCTGAAATAAATTTTCGCCGGATGGAGTTAGGCGTAAATTATTCCCACGCTCCGTGAACACTATTTCTCTCACACTTGATTTACACCATATCCCTTTCGATACTTAAGGATGCCTTTTCCTAGCTTTAGACGTGACCCCATCCGAGAGGAGGTGCGTCGAATTAATCGCGAATCATCCCGTCTGGGCCACACCTCACGACGCTTGGCTGAAGAAGCCTCCATGGTGTCCTCAGGACGCCATCAACCCATTCGATCGGTCTCTCCATCCTCCCAGATTAAACAAGCGCCCTCACTGCAAGTTGAGAGCAGGCTAGCTCGCCGAAAGGTAATCCTAGCGGCCACTATCTCACTTCTTTTAGCGTGGATTCTCTTTAAGCTTGTCTCGGGCTAGGCGCCCAAGCCGTACTACTTCTTTTTGTCAGCTTTAGCAGGCTTAGCGGGCTTCTCTGCTTTGGCGTCTTTACTAGCCTTTGCTTTGCCTTTTGCAGAATCTTCCACCGCCTCAACCACAGGAGCTGGCCTCACCACCCATTCTAAAAGGGCTAGCGGAGCCGCATCACCATGCCTGTAACCCAGCTTCAGGATCCGCGTGTAACCCCCCGCACGATCCTTGAATCGTGGAGCGATTTCCGCAAAAAGCTTATGCACAAGATCCGACTCATGCAGGGCAGAAATCGCCTGTCGACGGTGGTGAAGGCTCCCCTTTTTTCCCAGGGTCACCAACTTTTCCGCCACCGGACGAGCGGCCTTCGCACGCGAAACTGTCGTGCGAACTCTCTCATGCCGAATCAGCGAGCCGACCAAATTGGCCAACATGCTGTCTCGGTGCTGAGACGTCCGACCTAGCTTTGTCGTGTTTTGACGGTGTCTCATGCCTGCCCATTCGCTCCAGCTGCTTCCACGGGAGCCACAGGGATCGTCAACATCGACGCATCAAACTTCATTCCAAGGGAGAGCCCCAAGGAGGTCAGCTTGTCCTTGATCTCGTTCAGTGACTTCTTGCCAAAGTTCCGATACTTCAGCATCTCGGCTTCCGATTTCAGGGCCAACATTCCCACCGTGGTGATATTTGCATTGTTCAAGCAGTTCGCGGCACGAACCGATAGCTCAATCTCATTCACGCTCATCGCCAACAGCTTCTTTAAGGCCGTGTTTTCCACAGGGGCCTCAAACTTGACCTCCTCGAACTCGATCGGCTCTTTGTCAAAGTTGGCAAAGATATCTAAGTGGTGACGCAAGATTCCTGCCGAGTGAAGCAACGCCTCATCTGGGGTCAGACGGCCGTCAGTCCACAACTCAAGAACGAGCTTGTCATAGTCAGTTCGCTGACCGACTCGGGTGTTTTTCACCTCGTACTTCACCTTGGTGACGGGAGAGAAAAGGGAGTCCACCGGAATTAAACCGATCGGGGAATCTTCCCTTTTGTTGTCTTCCCAAGTGGCATACCCACGGCCGACACGGACCTCAAATTCAGCCTCAAACTTTGCTTTTTTGTCCAAAGTGCAAATCACCTCTTTGGGATTCAACACTTCGATTCCAGCATCCAACTCAATGTCAGAAGCGGTCACCGGACCCTCTTTATTCACCTTGAGCGACAGCAAACGGGGCTCACGGTTCGGAAGCTTAAACTTCAATTTCTTCAAATTGAGAACGATCTCCGTGATATCTTCGACCACGTGGTCAATCGTGCTGAACTCATGCTGCACTCCAGTAATCTTCACACTGGTAATCGCTGCGCCCTCCAAGGAGCTGAGCAGGACACGTCGTAGGGAGTTTCCTAAGGTTGTGCCATAGCCTGCCTCAAAAGGCTCAGCCGTAAATTGGGCGTAAGTCTCCGTGGCGGTTTCTTCGTTCTTTTGCAGACGGTTCGGTAGTTCGAATCTTCCAAGTCGTAGGGGCATAATCTTTTCTCTCTTTCCGGCCGGGTTACCCTTCCCCCGCTACCTGGGAAAGGACCGACGGCCGATGCTGATCTTCGTTGGTTTTCATCGCCGGTAGCAGGCGATGAAGCTGTTTTACGAACGCGAGTAAAGCTCGACGACCAACTGCTCGTTGGCCACCGGGTTGAGCTCTTCGCGTGTCGGAATTCGTGTGAGCGTTCCTTTGAACTGCTCTTTATTGAGGGTCAACCAATCCGGCACAGGCCGAATTTGGCTCTTCTCTAAAGCATTGGTCCCAAGCTGGCGGGACTTCGGGTTGTCTCTTACTTCGACCACATCCCCTGCGCGGCAACCATAGCTCGGGATCGAGACCTTCTTGCCGTTCACCGCAATGTGGCCGTGCGAGACCATTTGACGAGCGCTACGCCTGGTGGAGGCAAANCCCAAATGATCCACGATACTATCTAGGCGAGTTTCCAAAAGCTGGAGGAGTTTTTCCCCAGTGACACCACGGCTCTGCACCGCCTTTTGGTAATACAAGCGGAACTGCTTTTCCAAAATTCCGTAGCTGTACTTCATCTTCTGCTTCTCTCCTACCGCGATGGCAAAATCAGACTGCTTCCTTCGGCCCTTGGCACCGTGAACCCCCGGGGGGAAATTCCTGCGCTCCAAAGCTTTTGAAGGACCAAAAATCGGTTGGCCAAAACGCCGATTAATTTTGTCTCTCGATCCTGTATAACGTGCCATAAAAATTTCTCCTTAAACTCGTCGTGCCTTACGCATCCGGCACCCATTGTGAGGCACAGGCGTGACATCCCGAATCATGCTTACTTCTAAACCAACAGCTTGCAGAGCTCGGACAGCCGATTCNCGACCCATGCCTGGCCCCTTCACCCTAACTTCAACCTCTTTTAAACCGTGCGCCATGGCTTGCCGGCTCGCATCCTGCGCCACTACTTGAGCGACATAAGCAGTCGATTTTTTTGAACCACGGAATCCCATTTTCCCAGCGCTCGACCAAGCAATGACATTCCCTTTTAAATCGGTGATTGAAACCACGGTGTTATTAAAAGTTGCCAAAATATGGGCTACACCATTTTGAATCTGCTTAGCCCCCTTGATCTTGGGGATCTTGATTTTCGAAGCATCTTCCAAACCATCCAAAGTAAGACTTTCAGGAGATAAAATGACCTCTTCTTTTTTTCCACCCTCTTTGCCACCGCCAGAAGACTTTGCACCCTTCGGTTTTTTGGTTTTCGCACCTTCCGGAGCAGGCCCCTTCGCTTTTGCTTCTGGTTTCGATGCCGGTTTGGCATCAGGCTTTTTTTCGTTCTCGCTCATACGATTTAGGTCTTAGCCGCTTTGGCATCCTTACTGCGGATGACGCCTACGGTCTTTCGGGGGCCTTTACGAGTCCGTGCGTTGGTCGACGTCCGTTGTCCTCGCACCGGCAATCCTTTGCGATGGCGGATTCCCCGATAACAGTTGATTGTCTGCAAACGCTTTAAATTCTGCTGGGTATCCCGACGTAAATCTCCCTCGATCAGAAACCGATTTCGTTGGATCACGCCGATAATTCGATTGATCTGCTGATCGGTTAGATCTTTGGCTCGCAAATCGGCAGGAATCTCTGCTTCTTCCACCACCTGCCTCGCCCGTGTTGCGCCCAAACCGTAAACATAACGAAGACTGTACTCTGCCCTCTTTTCACCCGGAATATCGACACCTAATACACGTGGCATAATTTTACCCCTGCCTCTGTTTCAACCGAGGGTTCTTTTTGTTAATAATGTAGATACGTCCACGGCGGCGGACGACTTGGCAGTCGCTCGTGCGACGTTTGATAGATGCTCTGACTCTCATAAATAAATAGTCCAAAATATTATCGAAGACCAACTATCTTGGCAAGCCCCTTTCTCTCAAAGATATCTGCATTTTTGTCCTCGCCCACTATCTCACTGGCACTTTTTCGCCTGCTAAGTTAGCGCAACTTACTGATGAAGATTGGGTTAGAATCTCTGGGTCTCCCTCTGTAATCAGAACAACATGCTCAAAGTGAGCGGAATCACTTCGATCCGCAGTAACTGCTGTCCATCCGTCCTTCAAAATACGTATCTGCTCCCCACCCTCATTGACCATCGGCTCAATCGCTAAAGTCATTCCCGGCCTGAGGAGCGGCCCCGAGTTTGCTTTGCCAAAATTTGGAATCTGGGGCTCCTCATGTAATTTTCGGCCGACCCCATGCCCAACGAACTCCTTCACCACACTATAACCAGCCGCCCTCACGCAACTCTCTACCGCATGACAAATCTCCCCCAACTTATTCCCGCTTCGGGCTGCCGCGATTCCCGCCTGCAATGACGCTTCAGTTCGCTCCAGTAACCGCTGCCTCGATGGGGTAATCGCCCCTAATCCAACTGTTGTCGCCGTATCCGACCCAGTTGTCTAAAATAATTCCAACATCCAACTTCACCACATCCCCATAACCTAACCGACGCGCCCCACCGATTCCATGAACCACCTCCTCATTTACGGAAATACACAGCTGCCCAGGAAATTTGCGATAACCCAGAAAAGCACTCCTTGCCCCCGACTTGGCAATCAACTCCCCCGCCCAACGATCCACATCCCCCGTCGTCTTTCCTGGTTCCAAACGCAAGACAAGCTCCTCAAGAATAGCCCGAGCCAGCCGACAGCTGGCACGCATTCCAGCGATCCCTGCAGCATCCTTGATTGGGATAATCGGCATGGCCCCGTGGGCCTTATCGCAGGGAAAGAACAATCCCGCCCAAGGCAATGATCGCTATCAAAACTAATAACCAAGCAATCTGTCTCTCCGAAATCGTCTGAGCCGTTCCGCCCACACTTCCTGTGCTCCTACCCTTGATTCTCCCCTTCTTGAGGAAACCATCATAATGCCTCTGCAAAAGATACGTCTCCGCTTGGCGCATCGTATCCAACATCACTCCTACAATAATCAACAGACCCGTGCCTCCGAAGAATTGTGCCGTAATACTGGGCACTCCAAGGAAGTTTTGCACGAGCATCGGCAGAACCGCCAAAGCAGTCAGAAAGATTGCCCCCGCAAAAGTCAATCGGGTCATGGCGTAATCTAGAAATTGTGCCGTCGTTTCCCCAGGGCGAATTCCAGGAACAAATCCACCGTGCCTTTTCATATCATCCGCAATCTGAATCGGGTTGAAGACCATCGCTACCCAGAAGTAGGAGAAAAAGAAGATCATTCCCGCATAAAGAACATAGTGAAGCGTCCCTGTCGCCAGGGCTGCCGCAATCCGATTCGCTGTCGGAGATCCCGGAAAAAGAAAACCTAAAATACTCGCGGGGAACAGTAGGATCGCGTTTGCAAAAATGATCGGCATAACGCCCGCATAATTTACCTTCAATGGCAGAAATGAAGTCTGACCCCCATAAACACGGTTTCCCCTCACCTGCTTCGCATATTGAACACTCACTTTTCGCAAAGCTTGGGTCAGGGCAATGGTGGATCCGATAACAATAAAGAGAAATGCCAATAGGAGGAAAAGGATGAAGGGGCTGATCGGCTCGCGACCACTTCCTGCGGGAGGAACAAATACCTGCCACCCAGCGACCAGCGCTGCCGGCAAGCGAGCCACGATACCAATCGTGATAATCAAAGAAATTCCATTCCCGATTCCCTTTTCCGTCACCTGCTCGCCGATCCACATGAGCAACATTGTCCCCGCAGTAAGTGTAATCACCGTGATGGCCCGAAATGCGATTCCAGGCTCAGGCACCAGAGGCCCCAGGCGCTGAATCACTTGATCGATTCCAGAAAAGATCGGGATTTGCGTCGGATTCTCAAAACTGGTTGCCAGCAGGTACCCCTGCACCACACACAAAATTAACGTTCCCAATCTTGTGTACTGAGTGATTTTTTGCCGTCCCCCCTCCTCCCGAACTAACTTTCCAAGGGAGGGAATTACCCCAGTGGCCAACTGCATAACAATACTTGCACTGATGTAAGGCATGATGGTTAAGGAAAAAATCGCGCAATTTTCTAAAGCACCGCCACTAAACAAATTAAACAAGCCAATGACACTTCCCTGATCCTGCTGATCCACCACCTGCCGGAAGAACTCCCCTAAGACAAGCGGGTTAATTCCAGGGCACGGAATCGAAGCCCCGATTCTCACCACGACAATCAGAGCGAGGGTGAAAATAATCCGGTGCCGAAGCTCCGGAATCTTAAAGCAGTTAAAAAGGGCGTGAAGCATGGCCCGTGGGTAACCTGGGTAAGATTACTTCTTCAACAGGGTTACTTTGGCCCCTGCTGCCTCGAGCGCGCTTTTGGCCGAACCACTCGCCGCATGCACTTCGAGAATCAGATTTTTAGGTTTTAACTTTCCGCCGCCCAGAATCTTAATTCCAGCCCAGTGACCCTTCACTAAACCCACCTCCCTCAAGGCATTTTCATCCACCTTGGCGCCGTCCGAAAACAGATCCA
>JGI25914J50564_10000340_pt1 | contig 15561 bp, 16 predicted proteins | sample LauGreSuBDMM15SN_2_FD_50564 | JGI IMG/M metagenome (IMG submission 50564) | reverse complement strand
AGACAATTTACACTATGTACTTCCTTTTGATTATTTGCCAGAAGCCACTTGTCCAATATTTATTGACTATCTTGAATACTGCCTTCCAGATGAAGAAAAAAGAAAAGTTATACAAGAATTTTTAGGTTATGTATTTACACCAAATGAAGTTTGCAATCTTGAAAAATGCCTTCTATTGTATGGCGAAGGCTCAAATGGAAAATCTGTTTTGTATCGAGTAATTAATGAACTTTTAGGCAAAGAAAATATTACTTCTTATTCAATCCCACAATTAACCGACAAACAAAAAGGCGAATATTATACTGTAAATCTTCAAAATAAGCTATTAAATTATTGTAGTGATACAAAAGGAGCATTTGATGATACTGGCGTCTTTAAACAGTTAGTTTCTGGCGAAAAAGTAACTGGAAGACATCCAGCTGGAAGACCTATCGAATTTGTAAATAATGCAAAATTTATTTTTAATGTAAATGTTCTTCCTACCACACCAGAAAATGTTTATGGCTTTTTTAGAAGGTTTGAAATCATTGATTTTAGCGTAACAGTTGAAGAAGGAAAAAAGGACAGACAACTTCCTTTAAAGATTACAGAAAATGAATTATCTGGCGTTTTCAATTGGATCTTAAAAGGTTTAGACAGATTACTTCAAAATAAAAAATTAACCAATTGTAAAGCAAATAATGAAGCACTTGAAAGGTTTAAAATCAAAAGCAATAATGTTTTGGAGTTTCTTCTGGATGAAGGATTTGAAGTTTGCACAAATGTAGAACAAGGCGAAGTCTTTAATGAATTGTATCAAAAGTATCAAAGCTGGATTTCTGAAAATGGCGGTCACGCTGTAAAGAAATCAAACTTCAAAGACAGAATTGATGCTTCAAAATTGGAAGGAAAACAAGTTTTCAGAAATGAAAAATGCAATGGCAATAAACACAAAGTTAACATTTCAAAAAAATATGATTATGCATTTTGAAATCGAAACATACAATCAATATAAATTGGATGAAAATAGAAAATACAATCTTTGTCCAATTTGCTCACATACTAGAAGCAGAAGAAATCAAAAGCAAAGATGTTTGATGACTAACTGGGAACGAGGTTTAGCAACTTGTCAACACTGTAATAAAGTTATTCAATTGCATAGCTTTAAAGGCGTAAAAAATGATTTTATCTACTATGTACCACCACCGAAAAAAGCAAAGCCAAAAGGAAGTTTTCATTCACTAGAGTTTTTGTATAATGTTACATTTAAGTATGAAGAAGAATTTATAAGCAATTTTAGTAAATACCTTGAATCCTTTTTTACTCAAAGACAAATTTTAGATGCTGAAAAAAAATTGATGCTATTTTCGACAAATGACTTCTATAATAAATCAATTTGCTATCCATACATAAACCTAAAAGAAGAAGTTACTGGAATTAAAATAATGGCGTATGATGAAAACGGAAACAGAAGAAAAAACAAAGAAGGAAACGGAATTGTCAACTGGATGCATTCGATTTATAAGATTGAAAACTGGATAAATGATTTTTGCCTTTTTGGTTTACATCAAATAAATGAAAGATGTGAAAAATCAGTTCATATTGTAGAAAGTGAAAAAACTGCCTTCATTATGACAATAGTAAAGCCAGAATTTATTTGGTTAGCTTCTGGCGGTTTAACTATGCTGAATAAGGACAAACTAAAGCCTTTGAAGAACTTAAAAATTATACTTCATCCAGACAAGGGAAAAGCATTTGAAGTCTGGAATCAATACGCAAATGAATGGAAGGATTTTAATATAAAAGTTTCAAGAATTACAGAAGACAATCCAGAAATACCAGACAAAGGAGATTTAGCAGATTTTTACCTAAATGAAAAATCTAAACGGTTGCTTTCTTTATTTAGCAAATAATAATAATTTCACGTTATATCTATAATAGATAAATTTAGACAAATGGCAAAAGGAATTAAAACAGGAGGGAGAACCGCTGGGGCACTAAACAAAACCACCACAGAAATAAGAGAACACTATCAAAATTTAGTTTCAGATAACTTGGAACAACTAAACGAAGACCTTAAAAGTTTACAACCACTACAAAGGCTTAAAATTATCATTGAATTATCAAAATTTGTTGTTCCTACATTAAAACAAATAGAAGCTACAAATGACAATATTAATTCATTTGATAATTTCAATATAAAAGATATTGTTTCTTTTGCATTTAGTGATTAATTCAAGAAGTAAATCCATAAACCTCAACTGTTAACATTAAGATTAATTGTTGAGGTTTTTTTTTGCTATTAGTTAAAAATGTTAGAAAAGTTAAGTTTTTTGCTGGACTGTTTATAAAAAAAATTTTACTTATTAACAATGAAACTAGCAACTAAAATAGCAACTGTAAAAATAAAACCCTCACAATCAAACGATTATAAGGGGTTTTGTGAAGGCAGAAGGATTCGAACCTTCGACCGCCTGCTTAGAAGGCAGGTGCTCTATCCAGCTGAGCTATGCCTCCATTATTGTATTTTGTCGGGGTGGCAGGATTCGAACCTGCGACCTCCTGCTCCCAAAGCAGGCGCGATAACCGAGCTACGCTACACCCCGAATAACTTAACCTCTCAAATTTATCGAGGTGCAAANGTATATAAATAAATCAATTTACGCAACCTTTTATCAAAACTATTATAAAAAAAATCAGTCAATTTGAAATTTAAAAATGATTCTGTTATTAAGCCTTTTTAAATCAATTAATTAAAATGCCACATTCCATTTTGGCAAAATTCCGTTTTCATCCAAAAAAAGTTGTAAAACCTGTCCTTCAACAAAAGTAGGAATGAACTTGTTTTTTTCGTTGAAAGTTTCAAACCAAAAAACTTCTAACTTGTTAATTTCCTCCAATTTCATTTGAGATAACCAAGTGTATTTTCGTGCTGTTTTTGCAAATTGGTGTCCATTTACAATTTTATCATACAAACCGCCATTCTTGCTTTTTAAAGTACCATCATTTTGAATAGTTCCGGTAGAGCCGACCATAATTAATTGGCTATTTTCTTCTTCGATTTGAAATACTAAAAATACGCCACTCCCCTCTTGCGGTGCATTGCAAACCAATTCAAGGTTGTCATTTTGGGTTAAAGTAAAACTGCTTGTTTTTTTAAATTTTTTTAATTCTTTATACATGTCATTATATTTTAAGTGTAAGCTTTTTAAGCTACGCTGAAGGTTTATATTTAAGAAAAAAGCTCCACTTTTCTGCGGAGCTTTAAGTTTTTATTATTTCAATTGTTTATTATCCCAACACTTCTTTTACTTTTTTACCAATTTCTGCAGGAGAATCTACAACAAAAATTCCACATTCTCTCATAATTCGTTTTTTAGCTTCCGCAGTATCGTCTGCTCCGCCAACAATTGCACCAGCATGACCCATTGTTCTTCCTTTCGGAGCTGTTTCACCAGCAATAAAACCAACAACTGGTTTTCTATTTCCATCTGCTTTTATCCATTTTGCTGCATCCGCTTCCAATTGACCGCCAATTTCACCAATCATAACGATGCATTTGGTTTCGTCATCGTTCATCAACAATTCTACTGCTTCTTTCGTTGTGGTTCCAATTATTGGATCTCCACCAATTCCGATTGCAGTTGTAATTCCTAAACCTTGCTTAACAACTTGATCTGCTGCTTCGTAAGTTAATGTCCCCGATTTTGACACAATTCCAACAGTTCCTTTTTTGAAAACAAAACCTGGCATAATACCCACTTTTGCTTCTCCAGGAGTGATAATTCCTGGGCAATTTGGACCAATTAATCTACAATTTTTATTTTTAATATATTCGTAAGCTTTGATCATATCAGCTACGGGAATTCCCTCAGTAATTGTAATTATCACTTTAATTCCTGCATCAGCAGCTTCCATAATTGCATCTGCTGCAAAAGCTGGTGGAACAAAAATAATTGTTGTATCTGCACCAGCTTGTTCAACAGCATCTTTAACGGTATTAAAAACTGGTCGTTCCAAATGAGTTGTTCCACCTTTTCCTGGTGTAACTCCACCAACAACATTCGTTCCGTATTCTATCATTTGCGAAGCGTGGAAAGTACCTTCGCTTCCTGTGAAACCTTGAACAATAATTTTTGAATCTTTATTGACTAAAACACTCATTATATAAATTTTAAATTACATTATTGATTTTGTGCTGCAAAAATAGGTTTTTGAAAGCAATTTTTAAAGCCTTTTTAATAAAAATAAAATATAAAGTTAAAGATTGATTATTACCCTAAAATTATTTATATTCCACAAAATTTTCTGCCTTAAAAGGATATTGATAAATAAAAAATTCTGCTTCTGAATTGGGATTTTTTTCTTTCCATTTTTTTATAATCCCTTTATAGAATCGAACTTCAGGATAAATAACCACATTCATCTCTTTGAGCGACCAATCGTTGCCAGAAATCACTTTTTTTGTACCACAAAAGCTTTTATTATTGGAAAAATACTGCTTATAGGCTGGACTGATTCTATTTTTGTCTACGCAAATTCTAAAATATTTCAAACTTCCCGAATAAAGATTAAATGAAAAGAAATTATCATAAAGGCCTAAAAAGCAAAAAAAGGGTAAAATACCTAGTATAATACAAGGAATTATATTGAAACTTTTTATCAGATTATTGAATGACAAACTTGATTCATTATTGTAAAAAACAATTAAGATTAAAATTATCATCAAAACATTCCAAGGAAGTATAATCGCATTATAATTAACGCCAATGATTGGGGAAACTAAGATTAAAATAAAGAGATGCATTCCTATTAAAAGCAACGCATATATTTTTTTATTTTTAAAAAACAAACAACCTAATGCACCAATTACTTCTATCAATCCGAGCGACAATCCTGCAAAATGACAAAACGTGTTACTAATTTGATTACTACTAAAACCAAAAAATTTGATTAAAATCATTTGTTCCCAAACCACGTACAAAAAACTACCATTTAATTTGTGTAAACCACTATTGAGGTAAATGACAATCAGTAAAAATGAAAAATAATTTACAAATTGCTTTTGGTTTTTAAAGTAAAAAAAATGAAACAGAAAAGTCAATAAATATTGATATTCCCATGGTTGCCAACGGTTTTGGTCTAACAAACAGGAAGCAATTTCCACAATGATTGTAATACCCAGAATAAATTTATTTTTTTGAAAAAATCCCACAAAAGCAATTCCTGCCAATGCTGAAAAAAATAAAGCTAAATGAATATAATTCGGAATATTTTCGAGGAACTCGAAAGGTGGCACTAAAGGAAAAAGCCTTTCTGAATGCCAAAGATTGTATGAAAATAACTTAGTGAAAATCCAAAAAACAGCCGTGAATTTCAGGATTAAATTGTTTTTGTACTGGTCAGATTTAAATTGAAACATAATTTAAAGATATTTAAACATGCCTAAATAATTTTAAAAAACCTGGCTCATCTGATAACCTCTGTATAATTTTTCGTCTTTAACTTCCCAAATGGTCATAAAATGAGCTAAAAGCATTTCTTCTCTAGGATTTTCAATGGTTTTTACATAATGTGAATAGCGAACAGAGATGGTAGNTCCGTCTTGAATCAGATGGCTCATCTTTACTTTTGAACGAATATAAGCTTTAGCTAACTCAGTTGTAAAAGAAATAATTTCAGCATATTTCATTTGAATAAAACCCTTGGTGCTATTCCACTCTAATACAATTTCCGGATGCAAAAAATCCTTCATTACCGTTGGATTAATAAGCGCATCTGATTTATAGAAATCTTGAACCAACTTTTTTGAAGTCATGACTATTTTAGTTTATTTAAAATTTCAGGAATTTTCTTAATATTTGCTAATTGCTTAAGTTTTTCTCTAGATTCTTCGATTGGCGTTCCGAAATAGGACTTTCCGCCCTCAACAGATTTTGTAACGCCAGTTTGACCCATAATTACAGCTTTTGTTCCGATAGTAATACCGCTTGTGGTTCCAACTTGTCCCCAAATCGTTACCTCATCTTCTATAATCACGCAGCCAGCAATGCCGGTCTGCGATGCAATTAAACATCTTTTTCCAATAATTGTATCGTGTCCGACATGCACTTGATTGTCAATTTTTGTTCCCTCACCAATTGTTGTATCTCCTGTAACTCCTTTGTCGATGGTACAAAGCGCGCCAATTCCAACATTATTCTCAATTACGACTCTGCCTCCAGAAAGCAATTGATCAAAACCAGTTGCTCTTTTTTTGTAATAAAATGCATCTGCNCCCAAAACGGTTCCTGCATGAATAATCACGTTATCGCCAATAATAGTATNGTCGTATATGCAAACATTAGGGTGAATAATACAGTTTTTCCCTATTACAACATGATTTCCGATAAAGGAATTTGGCTGAATAATAGTATTTTCTCCGATTTTTGCAGTTGGAGCGATTGCATTATTTGTAGGTTGAAAAGGTTTGAATTGCTGTGTCAATTTATTAAAATCTCTAAAAGGATCATCAGAAATCAAAAGCGCTTTACCTTCTGGGCATTCTACTTTTTTGTTGATTAGTACAATAGTTGCTTTTGACTGCAGAGCTTTATCGTAATATTTCGGATGGTCTACAAAAACAATGTCTCCTTTTTCAACAACATGAATTTCGTTCATGCCCAAAACCTCAAATTGCTTATCCCCAACAAATTCGCAGTTGAGCAATTTAGCAATTTCTTCTAAAGAATGGGATTTGTTGAATTTCATATTATCAATTAGAAAATTAGTAAATGTGAGAATTAGAAAATGATAATTTAGGAATATCCAATTAGTCAACTAAATAGAATTACAATTATCTAATTAACTAATTGACAGATAATCTACTCCTTCACTCGCTCCATGTAAGATCCTGTTGCGGTATCAATTTTAATTTTATCCCCTTCATTGATAAACAATGGCACATTTACAGTTGCTCCAGTTTCTACGGTTGCTGGTTTTGTAGCATTCGTGGAAGTATTTCCTTTAACGCCTGGTTCAGAATAGGTTACTTCTAAAACAACAGAAGAAGGCATATCTACAGAAAGCGGCAAATCGGTTTCAGTGTTGATAGAAATCATTACGTTTTCCCCTTCTTTTAACAAATCTGGGGCATCTAATATGGCTTTATTTAAAGAAATTTGCTCATAAGATTCTACATTCATAAAGTGAAATAAATCACCTTCTGGATAAAGAAATTGGAATTTGTGGTTCTCTACTCTAATTTCTTCAATTTTATGACCTGCAGAAAATGTGTTGTCAAGTACTTTTCCGTTGGTTAAACTTCTCAATTTTGTTCTTACGAATGCTGGTCCTTTTCCTGGTTTAACGTGAAGGAATTCGATGATTTTGTAAATATCATTGTTAAATTTGATACACAATCCGTTTTTTATATCTGATGTAGATGCCATTTTATAATTAAGATTTTAGATTTTTGAATTTGATTTTTGAATTTGATTTTTGAAATTGATTTTTTTTTGAATATTAATAATTCCCAGAATAACCTTTCATTACGCCACGAGAAGAATTTCTGATAAAATCTAATATTTCATCTCGCTCCGGAGTTGCTTCCATTTCGGCTTCAATGATACCTATCGCTTGCGTAGTATTGTAGTTTTTCTGGTATAAAATTCTATAAATTTCTTGAATTTCTCTGATTTTTTCTGTTGTAAATCCTCTTCTTCTTAATCCAACAGAATTTATTCCAACATAAGAAAGTGGCTCTTTTGCTGCTTTGGTAAATGGCGGAACATCCTTTCTAACCAAAGAACCCCCAGAAATCATGGCGTGATCGCCAATGTGGATAAACTGATGAACAGCGGCTAATCCGCCAATAATAGCAAATTTTCCAACAGTGACATGTCCTGCAAGAGCTACTCCATTTACAATAATTGCATTATCGCCAATGTGACAATCATGGGCAATATGTGCAGTTGCCATTATCAAACAATTGTTTCCCAAAGTGGTTTGCCCAGAAGCAATCGTTCCTCTGTTAATGGTAACACATTCACGAATAGTGCAATTATCCCCGATTATCGCTAAGGAATCTTCTCCACCAAATTTTAAATCTTGTGGCACTGCGGCAATTACTGCCCCGGGAAAAACATTACAATTTTTTCCTATTCTTGCGCCTTCCATTATGGTTACATTAGATCCTATCCAAGTTCCATCACCAATAACAACATTGTTGTGAATGGTTGTAAAAGGTTCAATAACAACATTTTTGGCTATTTTTGCACCCGGATGGACGTAAGCTAAAGGTTGATTCATTGTTAATTTGTTTATTTTGTTTAAAGTTTAAGGCTTCAGGTTTTTAATTTCAAACCTGAAACTTACAACAAATTATTGTTTTCTAGCAATTTGCGCCATTAATTCAGCTTCTGCCACAAGTTTTCCGTTGGCATAAGCATTTGCTTGCATGTGACAAATTCCTCTTCGAATTGGTGTTATCAATTCACATTTAAAAATTAATGTATCACCAGGCAAAACCTTATGTTTGAATTTCACATTGTCTATTTTCATAAAAAACGTAAGGTAATTTTCAGGATCTGGAACGGTACTCAAAACCAAAATCCCTCCAGTTTGTGCCATTGCTTCAACAATAATGACCCCTGGCATAACTGGTGCTTCGGGAAAATGTCCCACAAAAAAACTCTCGTTCATCGTAACATTTTTCATTCCCACAACATGATTTTCACTCATTTCTATAATCCTGTCGATAAACAAAAATGGAGGACGATGAGGCAAAATACTCATTATTTTATGAATATCCATCAAAGGTTCTAAGTTCAAATCGAATGTTGGAACGTAATTTCTTTGTTCGATTTTAATGATCTTGGCCATTTTCTTTGCGAATTGTGTATTCACAAAATGCCCGGGTTTATTGGCAATAACTTTTCCTTTTATTCTTGTTCCAATCAACGATAAATCTCCAATTACATCTAAAAGTTTGTGTCTTGCGGCTTCATTTGGATGATGTAAAGTCAAATTATCTAAAATACCATTTGGTTTTACAGAAATTTTATCTTTCCCAAAAGCAACTTTGAGATTGTTCATTGTTTTTTCAGAAATTTCTTTGTCTACATAAACGATGGCATTATTTAAATCGCCCCCTTTTATTAAACCTTCGTCTAAAAGTGATTCTAATTCATGAAGAAAACTAAAAGTTCTTGCATTTGCAATTTCATTTTTAAAATCTGCAATACTTTTTAAAGTTGCATTTTGAGTTCCTAGCACTTTTGTACCGAAATCAACCATTGTAGTGATTTGATAATCTTCCGATGGCATAACAATTATTTCACTTCCTGTCGCTTCATCAGTAAACGAAATCACTTCTTTTACCACATAAAACTTCCTAAAACTATCTTGTTCAACAAATTCTGCTTTTTCTAAAGCTTCTACAAAATAAATGGCAGAACCATCCATAATTGGCAATTCAGATGCGTTAAGTTCTATAATTACGTTATCTAAATCACAACCAACTAAAGCCGCCAAAACGTGTTCTGGTGTTTGAATTTTAACCCCTAATTTTTCTAAATTGGTACCTCTTTGGGTGTTTACAACGTAATTTGCGTCTGCTTCAATAACCGGATTTCCTTCCAAGTCAATTCTGATGAAAGTAAAACCGTTGTTTACAGGAGCTGGTTTGAAAGTCATTTTTACTTCTCTTCCTGTATGTAATCCCACGCCCGAAAGTGAAATTTCGTTTTTGATGGTCTTTTGTTTAACCATGGTTCTTTATTATTTGTTTTTTAAAGTTTTTTTTAGTTCTTCCAATTCTAATACGATTTTTGATAAGTTCTTAAAATGCACATAAGATTTACTAAAATCGCTGTAACCAAAGGAAGGACTTCCTTGCAAAATCTCATTGTCTTTTATGTTTCTGCCTACTCCCGACTGCGCTTGTACCCTAACGTTGTTGCCAATTACCAAATGACCTGCAATACCAACTTGTCCTCCAATCATACAATTTTTACCAATCTTTGTAGAGCCAGCAACGCCGGTTTGAGCAGCAATTACGGTATTCTCACCAATTTCGACATTGTGCGCAATCTGAATTTGATTGTCTAATTTTACACCTTTTCTAATAATAGTAGAACCCATTGTGGCCCTATCGATTGTAGTTCCGGCACCAATATCAACATTGTCTTCAATGATTACATTTCCAATTTGCGGTATTTTCGTAAAAGTTCCATCAGCATTGGGAGCGAAACCAAAACCGTCCGCACCAATAATCGCTCCTGAGTAAATGGCACAATTGTTTCCAATTTCTGTTTCAGAATGAATTTTAGCACCAGCAAAAATACTAACATTATTGCCAATTATTACATTTTCTCCGATAAAACAATTTGGGTAAATCTTTACATTATCGCCCAAAATAACGTTTGAACTAATGGTACTAAAACTTCCTAAGTATAAATTCTTACCATATTTTACATTTTCGTGAATTTTAGAAGGTGTTTCTATGCCGGTTTTATTATTTTTAAATTGACTGTAGAATTCCAAAATTTTAGTAAAAGCGCCGTATGCATCTTCTACTTTTATCATTGTAGTTTCAACACCATGCTCTGCAACAAAGGTATTGTTTACAATGGTTACCGAAGCTTTTGTAGTGTAAATATAGTTATTGTATTTCGGATTGCTCAAAAAAGTTAGTGAGCCATTTTCACCTTCTTCAATTTTTGATAATTTAGAAACCTCAACATTCGGATTGCCAATTATTTCTCCTTCGAGAATTTCTGCTATTTGCGTTGCTGTGAATTTCATATTTGCAAAAATATAAAAATTAAGATTTAAAATTTAATTTTCTATCAGTAGTTTTGGAAAACAAATGTAATATTTTGAAATATTTTTAGTCAATGCTTTTAAAATTAATTGATCGGAAGCGAAAATAATATCCACTACTTCTTTGTTCTTTTTTAGAATCTGAATTTGTTGCTGGTTTTTATTATAAGCTTGATTTTTTATTTTGCCTTTAAAAACAAAATAATTACTATCGCTCAAAGATATATTTTGCAAGTCAGCATACTTCCGAACATGTTCGTCAATTTCTACTTGAGTAAATTTTTCGTCACTCATTGTAATTTTTAATAAATCTCTGTTGATTATCATTTTACTTAAAGTACTTAAAATAAAATCGTTGTGGTTTTGCCAATCCTTCAACGCNCTGATAATATCGTAATCATCTAATTCTGAAAATTTTTCTATAATCAAATCGTCAAAATTTTCCACTTCAATTTTATTATTCAAAAAATAACTCAACGCCTCACTGCAATTTAAACTTTCTCCTTTTTGTGATAGTTCTTTTGCTCTTTTAAGAATTTTGGTCAAAATCAATTCTGCAACCAAACTTGTTTTGTGAAAATAAACCTGCCAATACATTAATCTTCTGGCGATTAAAAAATTTTCTACAGAATAAATTCCTTTCTCTTCAATGACCAAATTATTATCCACAACGTTCATCATTTGAATCAATCTATCTGCATTTATCGAACCTTCTGCCACTCCAGAATAAAAACTGTCGCGTTGCAAATAATCCATCCTATCCATGTCTAATTGACTAGAAACCAATTGCAACATAAAATTTCTATGGTAATTTCCTGTAAAAATTTGAATCGCCAAATCGAGTTCTCCATTGAATTCTTTATTCAATTTATGCATAAACTGCAACGAAATTAACTCGTGATTTCCTTTTTCTACAATGCTATGTTCCATCGCGTGAGAAAATGGACCATGTCCAATGTCGTGAAGCAAAATCGTAATGTACAAAGCTTTTTCTTCTTCCGCAGAAATTTCGATTGCTTTGAATCTTAAAACTTCGATTGCTTTTTGCATAATGTGCATACAACCCAAAGCATGGTGAAACCTTGTGTGATTGGCACCTGGGTAAACCAAATAAGATAATCCCATTTGCGAAATCCTTCTCAGCCGCTGAAAATAAGGATGTTGAATTAAATCGTATATTAAAGAATTGGGAATAGAAATAAACCCGTAAATTGGATCGTTAAAAATTTTAAATTTATTGACTTGATTCACTTCATTGTTAATTTTTACAAATGTATTTAATTCTAAAATTGTTTTGAGTATTACTAATGTTATTTTCGTTAAATAAAATTTAATAATTACTTACAATGATTTTAATCTTTGTTAATTTGTACAAAAATTTCGTTAAATGTTGATTCGACTTCTCTTTCTAGGAATTGTACTTTTTCTTATTGAAATCTATGCCTTTCAAGCCATCAAAACGTTAGTAAAAATAAGATGGATCTTAATTTCATACAAAATTATCAGTCTCTTTATTTTGGTTTTTTTGGTCTATTCTTTTTCAAAATTCGACCGAAGCATTGGACAAACGAAACAAACCATGCTGACAATGGCGGTTTTCTTAATTTTTTATGTTCCCAAATTAATTTTTACAATCACCATGCTCGGCGAAGATTTATTTCGATTGTGTGCAGGAGCAATCAACTTTTTTGTCAATAATGATGTTGAAAAAAACATATTCCCATCGAGAAGAAAATTTGTAAGTCAAATTGCCTTGGGTTTAGCGGCAATTCCTTTTGCGTCATTAATATACGGAATTTTTGAAGGCAAATATAATTTTAAAGTTTTAAAACAGACTTTGTATTTTCCGGATTTGCCAGAAAGTTTTGACGGTTTCAAGTTTACACAAATATCAGATATTCATAGCGGCAGTTTTGACAATAAAGAAAAAATTGAATATGCAATTGATTTGATTAACAAACAAGAAGCCGACATGATATTATTTACCGGCGATATTGTGAATACGCACGCCCATGAAATGAAACCATGGCTGGAAACTTTTAACAAAATGAAAAAATATGAATTTGGAAAATTTTCTGTTTTGGGCAATCATGATTATGGTGAATATGTAACTTGGCCAAACCAAAAAGCTAAAGATGAAAATTTTGCAGCTATTAAAAATCTATATGGAGAAATTGGCTTTGATTTGATATTAAATGACCACAAATTCATTCAAAAAGGAAACGATAGAATAGCGATTGTCGGTGTCGAAAACTGGGGGAAAGGATTCAAACAAGCAGGAGATTTGAATAAAGCAGCAAATAATTTATCAAAAGATGATTTTAAAATTTTGATGTCGCACGATCCATCACATTGGGAATATGAAATTAAAAATCACCCAAAGCACTTTCAGTTAACACTTTCTGGTCACACGCACGGAATGCAATTTGGCATTGAAATCCCTGGGTTTTTCAAGTGGAGTCCCGTGCAATATGTTTACAAACAATGGGCTGGATTGTACGAAAATTTAGGAAGATACGTTTATGTAAACCGTGGTTTTGGCTTTCATGCTTATCCCGGAAGAGTCGGAATTTGGCCAGAAATTACAGTTATCGAACTAAAAAAAGGAAAAAGTTTAGTGTAAATTGTTAATTTAGCTATATTTGTACTACAAAGTTTAATATTTTTACGGCTATGTCAAAATTCGGAGAACTTATAAATGCACCCATTCCAGTCTTAATTGACTTTTACACAGAATGGAACGACCAATCAATTTCAATGCATCCAGTAATTAGAGATGTTGCCGCTGCACTTGGTGATAGAGCAAAAGTGATAAAAATCGACATCGAAAAAAACCAAGAATTGGCAGAAGCATTGCGAATTAAAGGTTTGCCTACTTTAATTATTTATAAAAACGGCGAAATGGTTTGGCGACAGTCGGGCGAATTAGACGCCAATTCAATTATTTCGCTAGTACAAGAACAAATTTGATTATTCCAATTTAATTGCTTCGAAAGAAAAACCTCTATCTTTCAAAATAGCGAGTGATTTTGGTAAAGTATATTCCAAATTAGGAAATGCTTTCACACTATCATGAAAAACAATTATACTTCCGGATTGCACGTTATCGATAACATTTTTCAAACATTTTTCTCTGGATATTGAATTGTCAAAATCGGCACTCAAAACGTCCCACATTATAATTTTATAACCTTTTTTTTAATAAAAAATTGGACTGGAAACTCCTTATTTTCCCGTAAGGAGCACGAAATAATTTATTTTGATAATTTGATATTTTTTCGATTTCATTTTCGCAAAGCAAAACATTTTCTAAATAATCTTCATTATTTGTTTGCCAACCATTCAAGTGGTTGAAAGTGTGATTTCCGATTTGATGTCCGTCTGCTAAAATTTTCTCGAACAAATTTGGATGCTTTTTAATGTTTGCTCCAATGCAAAAAAAAGTAGCTTTTGCATTAAACTTATTCAATTCAGAAAGTACAAAATCAGTAATTTTTGGCGTTGGTCCATCATCAAAAGTTATGTAAACTATTTTTTTGCTATTTGGAAGTGACCAAACGTATCTTGGAAATACTTTTTTTATAAAAAAATGGGTTTTTGTCCAATAAAATTTCATTTTGCTATATTTTTTTACTAGAAAGTCTTTATTTACCGCAAATGAGCTAAATAAAATATAAAATAATCAAATAGTGATTTTATTAAAAGATAAATGTTCAGTATTTCAATCTGATTACTCAAATTGAAATACTGAACATTCAAAACTGAACACTGATTCTATTCTTCTTTTCTTTCAAATCGAGCAAACATTTTGTTGAAAGAATTAAAAGTTTTTCGATTAGTTTGATAAAAACTTAAGTCGTTATTGTCTTTCATAATTTCAAGTAAAGCACGGTATCTCTCGATGTCTGAAATAATATCTACATACAAATCGTTTTGTTCGCTAGCTTTTAATCCGTTGTAAAAAGTTAAATTTTCTTTGTATTTCGATATCAAATGCGCCAACATTTTTCTTGCTTTTTCGGCTTCATTAACTTTATAATAACCAGTTGCAAAAGGCTCTAGTAAAGTGTAATAACCAAAAAAGTCAATAGGCATCTTTTTCATCGCTAAATCAATAATGGTTTTTGCTTTTTGAATTTTACCTTCTTTGATTAATTGCTCAGTCAGTCGTGCCAAATTAGTTCGGTAAGAAATGCTGTTTTTACGTGTCTCTGGATCGTGATAAATTTTTGGGCTTTCACCATTTCCCCAATCCCATTTCATGACAATGCCGTACATTTTATCAGAGTCAATTTGACCCATATCTAATGGACTTCCGTCTTTTGGAATGGTTGTTCTTATAGGAATCAATTTATATAACATTCCATCAAGTTGCAAAAATTCTTTCATCCAAAGGTAATCATCGTCACCAAAACTGCCTGGACTGAAATAAATTGGGCGTTTCCAATTGTTATTCGCAACAATGTCAAGCATCATTAATCTATTTTTGTAAAGTGCTTGCCCTTTGATATCAATGTCGATGTAAGGAACTATTGAATCATTGTACTTAGGATTTACAACTTTATGAGCAATTACAGCATTTTTGTCAACGGGAATTCTCACTTTATTGGTCAGATACGAATGTAATTTTTGCCCGTTTTCTAGACCTATTAAAGTTCGCTCATCATTGCTTGCAATAAATTTGATGAAGTTTTTGATGTCCCAACGCGCTTCTGTTTTACCAGTATGAACAGAATAATCTAGTTTATCTCCAACATATTGGTTGTGATTGAAAGAAAT
>JGI25914J50564_10000339_pt1 | contig 15564 bp, 9 predicted proteins | sample LauGreSuBDMM15SN_2_FD_50564 | JGI IMG/M metagenome (IMG submission 50564) | reverse complement strand
GTAAAGAAAGCATTCTGTGTAGTAAAAATAGTAAAGAAAGCATTCTGTGTAGTAAAAATAGTAAAGAAAGCATTCTGTGTAGTAAAAATAGTAAAGAAAGCGTTTTGTGTAGTAAAGATAGTAACTTTATTAAAGATTGGTAAATTTAGCCACTTCTAAGCGGCGTTTGAAGACCATGCTCAAAAAGTATGCGGCATCTTTCTGTATCTTTGAGCAGTTCTCATCTTGTGTATCTTCACAGGGTCCAGCTGGCGGCTGCATGGATGACCCAGCTGGTAAATGCATGGATGGTCCTTCTGCCGGCTGTAATGGCAGAAGGCTGTAAATCAATGGCCTGGGTGGCGGTTGCATGGTTGGCCCGGCTGGAGGCTGCATGCTGTACGTACGTGATTTTTTTGAACTAGCAAATAAGATTAAATTTCTTTTAATTTTGTGAGAGTTACACGGCCGCGCATGCTGGGCCAAATGCTGGTTTCAAGTTGCCGTATGCTATGTTTCCACAGACCAGAGTGTCTTTGGGCAACAAAGTCCATGACTGCCACATTCTCAAGTATCCCAAGACTGTGACGTCAAGTAGAAGTTTAGAAGTAACGCTCAAAATTGAGTAAATTTTGGAGTATTTCAGCCACTCGGTTTTGGCATTTGAAGACTTCAGACTCGACGCAAATACAGCCTGTGTCGTGCATACAATTCCGAAAGTAGTAAAGCTCAAAAACTGTGACCAAAAAATTGCTTCAATCCAAACTGGCATTTGTTGATCTTCATAAGCATTCATATCCTTCAGCCGTTGATAAAGTCCTCCAACACCCCACGGCAGTATTCTGGGAAAGCCCCAGATACAGACGTGCAGAAGCCAGCATACAAATAGGTAGACAAACAATCGCATGTCTTTGCAAAGGGGGTTTAACAAGTGGTGCATGCCTTCAATCTTCTCAAACTTCTTTTGTTGTCTTTTGTATGTTTTTTTGATCTGCTGCTCGACGCTGTATCCAAGAAGGACAAGAGCTGCTTGCATACCAAAGAGGCCAAGCAAAGTGTCAAGCACCACAAACTGAAACGACATTGACACTACTAATATTTGCACAGGCGACGTAAGAAGATACTCAAGCCATCTACTGAAATCAGGACCCTTCCATGGTTTGTATAATTTTCCGTGCTCTTTTGAGCGAATCCACTGGCAAATGAAAGACCATGAGTAAATCCAAAGAATAAAAGGCCATAATGGCAGCATTGCACCAAAAACTCCCAGTTTTGCCTCCACTGTGTGAGAAGCAACAACGTGATGTTGTTTGATCCAATGCGATTGTTGCAATGCAATAGTGAATTCAGGTTTGTTATGAGTGCTGAAGTGTTGGTCATGTTGCACCTGCCAAAGTCTTGCTGCATTTATGAAATCTTTGTTGGTACTGATCACCAAGGTATTCTGCATCAATCGCACTGCTTGATCATGTTTATTCATGAATAAAAAGAAGAAAATTGTGACCACCAGCAGCACCAAAGAAATCTTCCAGGTCCATCTGTCTATAGTTTTTATTGTTTCTAACGTAGCAGATTGTTTTTGGTTTAAATCATCCAAAGACGTTTCGACAGAATCTGATTCCCAAAAAACAGCCTTCAATTGCGTTTCTTTTTCTTTTTTTGACAAAAATGGGTCATCATCAGGTACAGATGTTGTGACCATAAAGTTGAAATCAGATTGTAAAAATTTAAAGTCAACGGCTTTTGACATTCTAAGTTTTACTTAAATATATCTGTCTTGTGTAGTGATGTCCAAATGCAAATAAACACTTTTATGTATTTAAGTAAAAAAATGTTACGTGCTTGAGACAGACGTCTAAACTTTATACGGCCTACAAATCTTCAACAACTTCTAACATATGTGTTTGTAAAATATCTTGCAAATATATTGCTACTCACGTGACTGACTTTGTGTATGATTTGTAATACTTGTGACTGACTTTGTGTCTATGTTTTGTGATACTAAAGATACATGTGACTGACCTTGTCTATGTTTTGTGATACTAAAGATACATGTGACTGACCTTGTCTATGTTTTGTGATACTTAAGATACATGTGACTGACCTTGTCTTTGTTTTGTGATACTTAAGATACATGTGACTGACCTTGTCTTTGTTTTGTGATACTTTTGACTGTTTATAGGCGACATGTGGATAATCGACAGGTGTCGATCATCATTTTGTGATACTTTTTGTGATACTTGTCTGATCTTGTTTATTGTGATAGTTAGTGTAATACGTTTGACATACTTGCAGTGATAGTAATTGAAGTTTTGTGATATTTGTAAGATTAAGTAGTGTAATATTTTTGAAAACTTTCAGTCATAATGGATAGTCTGTGTAATACTTTATGGTTGACGTAATACTTGTTGTGATATTTGGTGTGTAGGAAGGTTTAATACCATACCAATATCTATTATTTAAAAGCGAAAAAATAAAGATACTAAGTGATATAATCATTCTTTTTATTTTATCAGGTATGGCACAAGCATCTTCTAAACAGGTACGCTACGACGTCGGGTTACTGCCTGTGTGCACGTGGGTTCAAATCCTGCGGTCGTATGCTTTTCATTGTCTGTTTTGATGAGTATAAAACAAGTTTTAAGAATGATTTCTTCCTGGCTTGGTGTTGTCTTGCTTGTAAGAACCGCCACTTGCTTGCCTGTGTACTCAACAACTGCCAACGCCACTTTTGCTTTGGTGCTTTGTCGTGGCCTAGACGCTGCCGTCACGGAACTGCACCAGCGCGAGCTCGATGAGCACGCCATCGGGGCGGACTGGCTGGAGCGCGACTGTGTTAGCATCGACCCCTGTTTTCAGAAGAGTAGCAATGAAGACCAGTATGGGAACCGCCTGCCGGCGCCGGTGGGGGTGTGGCTGTCGGGCAACAGCAGCGCCCTGCTTCTGCCACTTGGCGCCGACCGCCTGTCGAACGCAGAGGCCGGCGTGCGCGCCGAAAACCACGGCAGCCTTGAGTTTGCCCGCATTCCTGAGGGCTTGCGCGTGCAGGCCTGTGCGCCGGACTTTGATCTGTGGCGGCAAGAAGGTGCTTTGGTGTGCGACATGAAGACTGTAGTGACCATCAACGCGGATGCGTCGGCGCGCGCCTGTCCCGGAACACGCACGCATTCGCTGCTGGACTGCTTGCAGCCGCTGCAGTTTGACGCTGGGACACAGACGCTAGTTCGACGACTGCCTGCGGAAAACATGCACTTTGGCTCACAGACTTACATAGAAGCCTGCACTGCACCTAGCAATGCACTGGCAGCGCAAATATGTGCGGATTCGCTCGAGTACTCAATGAAGGCTCCTGTGGCCGCGTCGATCGGATCTACCAGCCTGATCAAGTACGAGTTTTTGGAGGACTATGCGTGTCGGCGCGGAACAGAGGTGCAAGGATACGGCCATGACAAGGTGCTCTCGCGCGCGGCGGCGCCCAACCGTGTTCTCACCTGTCCTGAAGTCGTTAATGGCTCGCCCGTACGAGTAGACCCGTTTACGTGTGGAATCACGTGTGATGCAGGCTTTACGCTAACAGACGGCGCCTGCATATCCAACTGCCGCAACCTGAACACAAGCTGTGCCAGAGGCTGGGCAGCGGTGGACATTTGCTTTCAACACGAGCAGACGCTGTTCAACTGCACCATTTGCCCCTCTCGCGACGGTTTTGGCAACGATGAGTTTGATTCAGACTTACCCTTCGTGTGTCAATACTTGTCTTGCTCTCCTGGGACCCACAGTGAAGGCTTGTCCTGCGAGCCGTGTCCGCTCAACACTTTCTCCAATACGTCAGAAGCTACAGATTGCTACAGCTGTGACACGCTGGAGACAGGCTTGTTCCAAAAAGAAAATGGAAAGACAGGCTGCCACGACTGCCTATGGAACGCCTCTGTGCCGTTGGAAACCTGCTTTCCAGGCACAGAGCTTACCACAACCTTTCAGCGCGTAAAACAGCTGTTTTCTGTGTACCAGGAGCCTTTGGATGACTTTACCGCAACACTTTGCACTCAGGGCTACGCGTGCCTGCCGTGTGAGCCTGGATACTACGAGCTCAATCGCTTGTGCGTGCCGTGTCCGCACGGCACGTACCAGCCCAACATTGGCAGTCATCAGTGCTATCAGTGTGCAAACGGGCAGAATACGACGTCGACTGCCAGTTTGCATAGCAGCGACTGTGTCTGCAACCCTGGCTTTCAGTAAAAATAAATTATGTTTGTTCACATTGATTCCAAAATCCTTTCATATAGAGCGTAAAAGACGTGTTCGAAGAAGAAGAGCACTTGCGAGATGCACGTGCACAAAAATCCAGAGATTTCTCCAGAGAACGCAAAAACGAGCACGTACGGTGAAAGATGCATGCAATTTTTGAGAAGGTGGCTGTAGAAAACTGGAAAAAGAATCATGCTTGCGATGCTGCATATGCTCACGATCTTTTTTCCAAGAAGCAGCCGGACGTGGTCGGAGATGGAATGGTGAAAGCAATAGAAGAAATAGCAACTGCAAAACTGAAGACAAAAACACGTATGCTCCATCGAGATAACGCTGTGCTGCATAAATCTGATCAAAAGCAAATACGAGGCTAGCAGCAGCACCATTTCAGACACAAAGTTGTTTGTCTCGACGCGGTTTGCGACGCTCAGGCACAGCGACGGCGCTACTAGCACGAGCGAGAACATCGTCTGTATATAAAAGACGTTTAGCGTAAACTGCGACACAAGTGCTGTGTTTGTCTGTTCTTCAGTGTTGACGCGCACAAAACATTTATAAAGGTCATACGCTACTATCAAGCCCTTCCAGTACCACGGCAGTGTGTAAGTACAGAACATGCAAACGTGGCTCGTTTATAAGATTTTAAATGTTACCAAAAATCATTGTAAACTGGGCGAAACCCCGAGCTACACGTGCAGTTGTCAATCGACACACTCATGACTGCAGAAGAGCTGTTGTTTGGGCATGCAACGCGAGTGTTGTCAACACAGAAATGATTTACGCTGCACTCAATGCACGTCTCGTCATAGTACCGAAAGAACCCAGGCAGGCATGTACAAGCATTGATTGCTGTGCTGCCTGCCGGAGACTTGCTGTTTGTTGGGCATGCATGTCTCTCGTCCTGGCCAGGGCAGTATGCATCAGGTGTGCAGGAAATACAGGTGTTTTCTGTGTGTTTTTCAAAGCCTGCTGTGCACGTGCAGTTCAGCAGCAGAGTGGCTCCAAGCAAGGACGACATGTGCGCCGGACAGGTGGTACAGTTGTCCTCGTTTCGAGCGATCTTGTACTTTCCACTCTCACAAGCTGTACATGTGTTTTCAGCGTTTCTAGTGTAGCCAGCGTTGCACTGGCAGTCCTCCAAGATAGAGCCCTCGCTGTCAGAGCCGCTGTTGACGGGACAGGATGTGCATGCTAACATTCCCAGCTGGGTTGTATATGTGTGCTGTGGACAGGGCTCGCAGGCCTGCTCACGACCTGCGCTTTCCACGTAGCCCGGCTTGCAGAGGCAGCTCTGCAGCGACTCTGAGCCCACGTTTATTGTCTGTGAGTGCTGCGGACACACTACGCAAGAGTTGTTGCCCACAAAAGACTTGTAGGTACCGAGGGCACAAGACTCACATGGAAGATCTATGCTGACGTTAGAGTAGCCCGAAATGCAAAGGCAGTCTCCGGCATTCGTCGCACCTTGAAAGCTCGTCGTGTGCGCAGGACAGGCCGAGCAGGCCTGCTCGCCAATTTCTGCCTTGAAAGAGCCCTCCAAGCACAAAGTACACGTGCTGTTGAGTGAAAACCAGCCCTCCGCGCACGTGCAGACTTCAGCAAGCAACACCAGCGGCTCCGCACATGCTTGCACACGCCCATCAAAGTCCGTGAGGTTGAGATCACTTGCGAGCGCCGGGTCGTCCGTGCATGATGCCATTCCACACAAAAGTAGGAAAAAAAGAGAGCGCAAGGGTGCCATGCACACCAGTGTAGTTTTATACGTACATAAAAGAAACAGGATTCTGACAATTTGTCAAAGTTTGATGTGTGTTTATTCAAGAACTTAAACAAAACAGCGCATCACAGCGTCCTCCGCGCACAACCCAACTTTTTTGAGCATGGAGCTTGATCTCACAAGCTGTTATTGACCACATCAAAGCAAACGTTCCCACGGGCAATAGTGACTGATGTAAAAGCCGCGTCCATATGGTTGGCCATCAACTGACAATTTGCCATGCCAGTAAATGTTCTTTATTTTGTGTTGCCAAATGCCGCCTTCTGTTGCCTACCTCTTTTTTTTCGCTTTCTTCTTCAGCAACCTGATCATGGCACAAAACATGCCCCTACGCAGACCCTTAGCTGTCGTGAAGCTGGGGCGGGGGGGGGGGTTTTGCTTGAGCTTCGTGTCTTTGACATGATTGCCCACGCGAACCCATGGCTTGCTCTTTTGAAAGAGAATCTTCCTGACCGATTCGCAGTCAACCTCATCAATGACACTCTTTTTTTTGAGATAAGACATTTTTTTTTCAGAGGAGTCAACTGGAGTTATCATGGGGCTCTAGCTCAGGTGTCTTATATACGGTCTTTGCTGAGCCTTCTTCCGTTGCCTCAGCTGATATACCTTTCAAATATGAACGTGACAACCTGTGCTGAAAGGCCTGGCATTAGTTCTCATATTCTGCCTTGTATCCAGCATTACATGTACAATCACGCACATTGCTGCTGCCGGGCAAGGAGACGCTGTTTTCAGGGCAGTGCACCAGCGTGTTGTTGACGCAGAGGTCGTTGGCTCCGCAAACCAAACAGGGCAAGTCCCACTGAATTTCACATGGCGCGCCGGTGCTGTCTTGCCAGGCGTCTCCGGTGCGCGTGCAATTTCGCCAGAAGCCTGGCAAGCAGAAGCATTCTTGAACTGTGCGCGAGCCGGAATAACTTGAGGAAGAATTTGCACACGGCACGTAGCCGACGCCGCCAGAGCAATACGCGCCCGGCAGGCACTTCAAACAAGGAGTTGCGACGTTGATGCTGTAGTAGCCAGCGTTGCAGGCGCACTCTGCCTCCTGCGACGCTCCAGCTTGACTGTGCGAGAAGAGACGACAATCGGTGGCAAACTCTCCGCCAAGGCAAAATTTGCCGGGCGAGCAGCTATTGCAGGCGCCGCCATTAGGACCCACAAAGCCTGCGTCGCAAATACAGTCTTCTGCCGCGTCGCTGCCGGCGACACCACGCGTCGAGCTGTGGGCGTGGCACGCTACGCAGGCCGTGGCCCCAATCTGTGTCTGAAAATGGTCGGCGGCGCAGAGCTCGCAGGTCATTGCCAGCGCCGTGGCCGCCCCAGTTGCGTAAGTGCCGTTGAACGTGAGGTCGATCGCCTGAAACCGGCCTTGCGCGCAGAGGCTGCAATTGACGTGAAACGTGCCTTCTGCGCCCGGCACGCATTGGCACTGCTCGGGGGTCGTAAGCGGGTTCGACGTCGCGGCCCTGCTGTACTCTGCGCAGGGCGTGCACTCCGTCACGACGCCGCCGACGGCAAAGGTGTTGAAGGGGCAGTCTTCGATCCTGTCCGCGCCGGGGCAGCGCGCGCCAGGCTCACAGAGCGCGCAGCGGAAGCCGAAGTCAAGCGGCAGCTTGAAGACGCCCGGCGCGCACACGCACTCGAAGACGTCGGTCACGCCCGTCAGCGCGTGGCTTGAGTTCGCGGGACACGCTTCGCACGCACGCTCGAGGTGCTCTGCCGAGCTCGTGTTCTGCCAGGTGCTTGCGCCGCAAAGCGTGCAAGCAGTCATGCCGAGTTCTAGAGCGATGCTGCCGCTCGCACAGGCCTGGCAGGTGTCGCGGTCTGTGGCTGCCACACTTGAAGAGAACTTTCCAGCGGCACAAGCGTCACAGCTTGAGGAATTGGAAGCTTCGGCAAAAGTACCTGCGGCGCAGGGGGTGCACTCGTAGACTCCGTCGGTGCCACCGTGCAGCAGGACGCCGCTGAGGCCGGGGTTGCAGACGCAAGCTCGTTGGCTTCGAGATCGTGGGTCGCTGGAGGTGTTGGCGTGACATTCCAGACACGCCTCGCGAGAGATTGAATGAAAGAAGCCATTGTAAGTATTAGCTGGGCACGCCTCGCAAATATAGCTGCTGCTGTTTTCGCGAAAAGTGCCTGGATCGCAGGCCTCACACGTCTGCCCCGGCTCGCCCGCGTAGCCGAGATTGCAGGCACAGGCGGTCTGCTCGTAGCTCGCCGCAGGCGCTGCCGCGTTTGCGTCGCAGGGGCTGCAGTCGGCGACGGAAGCCGCGGCCGTGCCGGGGTTGAAGGTGTTGGCGGGGCACGCAACGCACGCCGACTGATTTGCCAGCTCGTTGTAGAAGCCCGGGGCGCAGGGCTCGCAGTAGTAGGCGCCCGAGTCTGAGGCCACCGCAAAGTGAAAGCCCGCGTCGCAAAGGCAGTCCTCGACTATTGCGCGCCAGCGCATCGCGCGACGACTGGTTGCCGAGGTTTCATAAACCAAAACCTGGGGTAAAGGGCTGGCTGCCGAGCTGTTGGCCGGGCAGGCCCGAGGCTCGATAGAGCCCTGCGACGAGTCAGACGGGCAATAGTGGTGTTCTGGGCACGGCAAGCAAGCCTCGTCCGCCTGCGTTGGCTTGTAGTAGCCAGGCTCGCACGGCTCGCAAGGCAGCGCATGGTCCTCCGGCTCGGGCTTCGAGAAGCCGGGGTCGCAAACGCAGGCGCTCACATTCGCGCTGCCGTCGTCGAGGGTCCAGGAGTTTGCGGGGCACCTGACGCAGCTCGCGTTCGCCAGATTCTCCTTGAAAAAGCCCTGGCGGCACGGCTCGCACATCTCGCCATCCTGTCCTATCTCCGTCTGGTTCTCGAAGCCCGGCCGGCAGACGCAGTGCAGCGCGCTGCTCGCGTTTCTGTAGTCAAAAGTGCTTGAGCCCGCCGGACAGGCCGTGCAGTTCAGGCTCTCCTGCGACAGGTAAAAGCCCGCCTCGCAGGCCACGCAGTTCAGGGGCTCGAAGGTTATGCTGGCAGATGCAGGTTCCACACTTGTGGTTGCAGCAAACTGCAGACTCACACACACGAGCAACCAGAACAACACCGGGCGTGCTTGCATACCAGTAACTCTGCTAAATAGGTTCAAATTACTTTATTACTGATAGTGTCACTCAAGTAATAAACAATAAATACTTAACCAATGAATATTCAACACACTGTCACGCACGCGAAGCACTGGCTCTCGTTGGCCTGGTTGTTGAAAAAGCCGGGCGGGCAGGAGTCGCAGAGCTGCGTTGTGGCGTTCCAAATGAAGCCATGCTCGCACACACACGAGCCGACCGAGGTCTGGTTGACAAGGTCAGAGAATGCGTTCGGCGGGCACGGCGTGCAGGCGTGGTCGCCTTCGAGGGTCTTGTAGAAGCCGGGGCGGCAGCCGACGCACTGCGACAGGTCGGTGCCGCCCGCCTCGAAGCCCGCGGCGCACACGCGTGCGCAGGTGTCGTTGCCGGCGCGCTTGTGAAAGTCGTGGACGCACGCGCAGGCGTCGGGGCTGGTGGAGGCCGGGGGCGCCGCCGAGTGCGCGGTGCAGGGCGTGCAGCTGTCGCTGCTGAGCGTTGCCTTGTACGTGTTGTTGGGACAAGGGCTGCACAGGTACGGCGAGGAGAGGTGGTGACCGGGCACGCAGAGGCAGGCCGCGAAGCTGCTGGAGCCGGCTGCCGTGGTGTTGAAGTGCGTTCCGCACGCGGTGCACTGAAGCTCATTGGCTTCGCTGTAGCTGCCGTGCGCGCACAGCCTGCAGGGGCCGCCGGGCTCGCCGTAGGCGCCGGCGCGACAGCGGCAATCGGCAAGGCCAGCGGCAGGCGGCGCCGACTCGGAGTTGGCGGGGCACTGGAAACACGAGCTGTTGAGCGCGTATTTGCCCGCTGCGCACAGCGCGCACGGGCCGCCGGAAGGGCCGGCAAAGCCGGCGTTGCACACGCAGGCAGTCACGTTTGTCGAAGATGGTAGCGAAGTCGAGTTGGCGAGACAGGCGGCGCACGCGGCGCTGCCGGCGGCGGGCTTGTAGGTGGCAGCGGGGCAGGCCGTACACGCCCCGCCTTGCAAAGAGTATCCAGCGTTGCACTCGCAGATCGTGCTGGCGGAAGCGGAGTTTGAGTTTGGAGGACAGTCTGTGCAAGCTATGCTCCCATCTGCTTTGTATTTGCCAGCAGGACATGCGTAGCACTCCGACGCCTGTGGTTGGTAGCCCGCGTCGCAGATGCACGCGCTCACATTTGTAGACCCTACCAACATTGTTGTCGAATGGTTCGGGCACGGTGCGCACGCGAAGTTGTCCGACTCCGCCTTGTACTTGCCCTGCGAACACGCGGCGCACTCCGGCGCGTTTGTCGTCTGATCATACGTGATTAATTCGTAGCCGGCAACACACAGGCAGTCATGAGGGCTGTCACTGCCTGCCAGCGACTCTGAGCTCGCTGGACACGACGTGCACGCGTCTGCGCCCGGCGTCGCCTTGTACTTGCCCGCATCGCACGCCGAGCACGCTTCGCCAGTGAACCCCGCGTTACACACACACACGTTGCTTGCCTGTGCCGTCTGCTCGTGCCAAGAGTTCGGCGAGCAGGGGGTGCACGCCGTCGATCCAGATGCGACTTTGTACTTGCCTGCAGCGCACTCCACGCACGTCCCGCCGTCCGGCCCCGAGAAGCCGGGGTCGCAGCGGCAGTCTGTGAGATTGCTGCTGCCGGCTGGGCTCGAGCTGAAAGCAGGACATACCCCGCCGCAGGCCTGGTCGCCCGGATGCTGCTTAAACGTGCCAGACGCACAGGTGGTGCAGAAACCATTGAAAAGCCCCACCCCCGCTGCGCAAACGCACTCGTCAATGCTCACGCTTGCCACTCCGGTGGTGGTCTCGAGCGCGGCACACGCCTGACACTCTGCTGAACCAGGTGTCTGCTTGTACTCGCCAACAGCGCACGCGGTGCACGCCTGGCCGTTTGGGCCGCTGTAGCCGGCGTTGCACAGGCAGTCTGAGATGGCGTCGCTTGCGGCGGCGCTGCTGCTGCTGGCGGGACACTGCTGGCAGCTGCCCGCGCTCTCGTACTGTCCGATCGCGCACGCTTGGCAGGTGCTTGGCACGCCCCCGCTTGCAGCATAGCCCGCGTTGCAGACACAGGCGGCTGCGGCTGTGCTGCCGGCGGGCGAGGTGGAGTCAGGCGTGCAGACACTTGCAGTGGCCTGTCCTCCCGTGCAGAAGGAGCCGGCTGGGCACGGCGCGCACCAGCCGCTGGCGTTCCTCGCGTACCCTGGCGTGCAGGTGCACAAGCTGGTTTCTGGATACACTGACGTTTTCCAGCCTACCATCGAGCAGTTGCACTCACTCTGGCTGGTGGAGGCAGCCGGCGACGTGGCGCCCAAAGGGCACGAATCACAGACTGTCAATCCTGTTGTCGGCGCAAAGGAGCCCGCCGGGCACTGCTGGAAGCCGCCATCGACGTTTTCGAAAAAGCCCGGCGCCGCCACGCATTCTTCCTCAGCAAACGTGCTGCTGTAGACAGTTGTGCTGCCGTAGGGGCAGGCCTGGCACTCCTCAGTGCCTGTGATTTCCTTGTAGAAGCCCACTGCACACGGATCACAGCTAGGGCCTGCAAACCCCGGCATGCACAGACACGCTGCAGGGTTCACATTTTGCGTCGTGAGCGTCGTCGAGTTCAACCCGCACGCGCAGCAGCCGTTTGAAGGCACACAGGCATGGGTCGAAACAGACATGTTGCTCGCCATCTCCTTGAACGTCCCGATCGGACATGGGCTGCAGATTCCAAACGTATTCAGCGTGTAGCCGGCGCTGCAGATGCAAGAGGAGGCCGCCGTGTCTGTCGCTGGAATGGAGTTGGCAGGACACTCCGAGCACACCGTCGAACCAGTGGCCGCCGAGTACAATTGCGCCGGGCAGTTGGTGCAGGTGCTGGCTTCAGTAGCGCCCACGGTCGTAGAGTGCTTGCCAGCCCCGCAGCTGATGCAGGTGCTGGCTACAGTAGCGCCCACGGTCGTAGAGTACATGCCGGCCCCGCAGCTGGTGCAGGTGCTGGCTACAGTGGCGCCGACGGTCGTCGAGTACGTGCCGGCCTCGCAGTCGGCGCAGGTGCTGGCTACAGTGGCGCCCACCGTCGTAGAGTACGTGCCGGCCCCGCAGCCGATGCACGTGCTACCTACGGAAGCGCCGACGGTCGTAGAGTACGTGCCGGCCTGGCAGCCGATGCACGTGTTGGATGAAACAGCGGCCACCGTCGTAGAGTACGTGCCGGCCCAACAACTGAAGCAGCCTACAAAGCCTGGCAAAGTAAACTTGCCGGGCTCGCAGTCGATGCAGGTGCTGGCTACAGTGGCGCCGATGGTCGTAGAGTACTTGCCGGCCTCGCAGCCGATGCAGGTGCTGGCTACAGTGGCGCCGACGGTCGTAGAGTACTTGCCGGCCTCGCAGCCGATGCAGGTGCTGGCTACAGTGGCGCCGACGGTCGTAGAGTACTTGCCGGCCTCGCAGTCGATGCAGGCATCAAAAGACACAATGTTCTTGTACTTGCCTGCCGCGCACGAGACGCAATTCTGCGAGTCTTGCCCCGTCTGGCCCACCGGACACCCTTGCAATATACAGTCTTCTGGCGCATCGCTGCCAGACGGCGAGGTTGTGCCGGCGGGGCATTGGGTGCAGACAGGTTGATCGGGTGTGACAATCAACATGTCGATCTGGAGATTGTCAGGTACCATATTGTCGTAAGTACCTAGCCATGCTCCTGCAACGGCGAAAATCGAAGTCAAAGATGTAGCTGGACTGGTTGGCAAATAGTAGGAGGCGTCATTGCAGGTCGCAGTATCGTGATAGACCCATTTTCCGGAGATGTATTTGATAAAATGAGTGAAAGTTTGTTTGCTTCCGACATAGGTGAACTTGTAAACATCACGATTGTTGCACGGACTGTTCGTTGCATCACGTACATAAGGTAATTGGCCTGTGGCCACTGCTGCTGTGGTTCCAACCTGCTGAAAAGATGGAGGGTTGCAATAACCGTGAGGTGAAAATTTGTTACATATTGCATCACACTGTGGATAAGGTCTTGGATCGCTGCCAACGTATGTATAGTAGCTGCACATGTATTGAACAACATGAATCTGGATAGCGCCATAGGTGTTTGCTGCACACTGCAAGGCGGCGACGTGCGCGAGGGGGCACAGCAGGAGGCAGGCGAGCACGCGGCCGGCGATCATGCCGGGGCCGTCTAATATAACGAAAGTTAGAAGAACACCCTTTGTTGAGCCAAAGATATGGTGCTATCGATGAGAAATTGTGGCAGGTGACTTGAGATATATAGGCGAGAAAGGCCATGTTCTTTCCGCCCGCAGCAGGCGGCAGGCATGCAGGCGGCAACTCTCTGACCGAAATGGCCTTGATCTTTCTTTTTGTTGTTGTTTTTGTGCTCTGCGCTGCTTCGAGCTACCTGAACGACGAAGATGACGACGACCGAGGAGCGGAAAAAAAGCACGGAAGCGACGAGGAGAATAGTCCGAGCCCACGAGTGCAGACGAAAGGACGGGGGCGCAGTCCTTTGCGCAAGTAGACTCGTCTGCCCATCATTTTTCCCATCATTTTTCTTCTGTGTCGTCATTTGCCCTTAGCGCGGCAAAAGTCACGGAGCTCTGCAAAAAAGCGATCGTCACGCTGAGCCATAGCATCTTGGTCAAAGTGTTGTTTTTTTGTCTCAGCTCCAAGATCAATAATATAGTGACTGCACAAGCAAGTGCACAGGCAATTTTCACATATGCAACAGGCACTTTCATTGTATAAGACGAATCCTAAGTATGGCGACTAGCTCAAGTCCACAACCAGCCACGACTGACGTGTTTGACGTGGACTTTGCGTCGCTGAAGAATCTTGAGCAAAGTTTTCAGAGACACAAGGCTCCGCGCGCGGGGGCAGAACTTATTTTCTCCAACAACAGCACTGTGCTTCATAAGTTTTCTGACGTGTGCAAGAGGATCAACCTGGATCCACTGCATCCCTTTGCGCTTCCGTTTGTGGTCATTTTCATGTCCAAGAACAAACACTGTGTTGACAGCGCGAGGATGTACATGAAGCTGGTGGGGGAGGAAGCCACGCTAGACATGCTTGACCTGGAGCGCAAAGGCGTTCTGAGTGCGTGCGAGCTGCTTTTGAACTCCATGGGGGACTGGCTCTTGCTTTTTGGCTATTTAGAGTTCTGTTGGCACAGTGAGGAGTGCAAGCAGACACAGCGTGTGCGGCAAGACATCGAAGAGAACAGCGTTGTGAAAAGGATGCAGGCGGCTCTGATCGAGAGCCAGGTGTGCAGCTCGCAGCAGAAAACGACGCCCCTTGACACGGCTCTGCTGGCCTTGCTGTACCTCAGCCCACGCGCCACGCCTGCCGGCAAAATGCTTGAGCGCCTCTACACAGACATTTCAACATCAGCGCGGGACGCGGAGCTGCGATGCCTGCGAGCAATGACCGCCTTCAAAGACACCATGGACGACGAGGAGGCTAACAAACACACCCTGCCTGTCGTTATGCGCTGCTTCCGAGTGCGCTCTGACTTCACGCGCAACGTCGCTATTGTGCTGCGCAAGCAATTCAACGAGGTCGAGCAAAGCAAGGCGGAGACTAAGAACAACAGAAAACTTCTGCGCGACTACGCACGCATGGCTTTGCAAAGCAAGCTTACAATCGTCAGCCAAAACTCCTGGGCGCAGTGGCGCCAGGCGGTTCGCTTTTCCGTGAACACCAGCTCTCACCTTCAGCGGCTCATGTATTTCATCTGTGTGCAGCAGCAGGCGCCGCGAGTCGAAATCTACCAGAGCCTCTATACACAAGAGCTGTGTGCCCGCGCTAAAGCGCTGACTGTGGACATTATCGACTTACAGGCGCTGCAGCAAGTGCTCGACAGCTTGCGTCACTACCTGAACAACGTCAAGCAGCTGATTGACTTCTCCGCCAAGTGTCTGCAAGGAGTAAACCAGGAGACGCGGCAGAAGCTTTCTCTTGTTCAAGTTCTTCAGCTTTACATTTCCTGTTTTCAGCACGACAGCGTTTGGAAGCAGTGCTGGTGGCATATTCTTCCTGTCATGAATCACACTATTTCCTCTGACTGCGCCGAATTTCGAGGCAAGCACACTTACGATGTTAACTCTGTAGTCGAGAATCTGGTGCACTCCCTCATCAAAGACTAAATGAACTAAATGGTATTTGTCAATGTGGGCTAGTTCAAACATGTCCGACACCATTTTCACAGAATCGTTTTTTCAGCCTCTAATTTCGATAATAGGTTTCTTTTGAAAAAATTGGTTTGATTTTCCAATTAAATTGGCCAAAAAATCCGATTCAGCGAACCATTGTGTTTTGTCCAAAAACATGAATCCACTCCCATACCACGTCCTCCAGACTACGCTCATCTCTCTCTCTCTCTCTTTTGGAATTTCCTATTGGCCAGTATTCTTACTGGTCAAATCAATATCTTCTTTCTTCTTTCTTTCCAAAACTCTCTTCTTCTTCTCAGGGTTCTGAGGAAGAGGAGGAAGNG
>JGI25914J50564_10000336_pt1 | contig 15591 bp, 18 predicted proteins | sample LauGreSuBDMM15SN_2_FD_50564 | JGI IMG/M metagenome (IMG submission 50564) | reverse complement strand
ATAATATTTCCATATTTTTCTCTCTTTTCTTGAAAATATTTTGGATTTTTAAAAGGTTTTTTTTGGCTATAAATTATTATATTTGAGGTATCTGTATTTATGAATGGATAATTTTCTTTTATTTGCTCGTATAAGTGAGTTATAATTTGATTATTTTTTTTATATAATAATTGCTCATAAAAAGTTTCATTAAAAATACTATTTTCAATATAAATAGTTTCTTGTGGAGTATCTAACTCTTCTATAATATCTAATTTTGTAGTGTTTTCATCCATAAATTTATCAGTATAATATTCTAGATGAGGTGGTTTTGTTATCCATAGATTTATCATTAATATATTGGAATCTTGGGTTAAATTGGAATCTTGATTTGTATTAAAATTGTGAAATCCATAAAAATGATTTGGATTGATAGAGGCAACTTTGCCTTTTTTTGGCGGAATAATGACACCTTTATTTTCAGAGGTAAATGTTTTATATTTATATTGATCAAAATCTAAATCCAAGCTAATGATAGATGCTGCATCATCGGATAAGAATAGGACAAAAGTTGATTTTGGGTTTTCATATAAAATTCCCTCTTTTTTAATATAAGATATTTGAAAAGAAGATATACTCGTATCAGGTTGCCAAAATTCTATAAATGTTTCTTCTGTATCTTTCTCTTTTTCTTTTTCTTTTTCTTTCTCTTGTTTCTCTAATAATTTCATCATAAATGTATTATTGGTATTTTTATCTAATAAATAATGTTTCTTAGTATTAGTAATATTCCAACTTTTCATTGATTCTGGATTAGACATTTTTTATAAATATTATTTGAAATATATTTTTAAATATTTTAAATATTTTATATATAAAACCATATTTGAGCATAACCTGGACTACCATCACCACCATTACCTCCCATTGCTTTACCATTTGTTCCTGCTCCGCCTCCTCCTCCTGCTCCAAAACCACTTGCTTGTCCTCCTTGAGCACTTTCAGCCCAGACACTACCACCTCCGTATGAAGAAATTACAGGAAACGTGTAGTTAGGACTATTTGTAGTAAAATTACTATTAATGGTGTTTAAAGGGGAGTTCGCACCGGCAGTACTTTGTGGATCCTTAGTACCTCCATTAGGTAAAGACGCAATTCCGCTTACATACCACTGAAGATTCGGTCCAAAAGTATTTTCACAGTATCCACCATTACCAGGAGTAGACGGAGGGGCAGTACTATCTGTTCCTTGCTTCCCACCTCCTCCTCCATTTCCTCCATTTGCAATCATAGAATAACTATAATAAGGACTCGCATTATCAATGAAACTAATATAACTACGATTTCCAGAATTACCTACGGTTCCGTCAGCTATACTTGCTGTAGGTGCAATTCCACCTGAACCTGCTGTACCTACTGCTACAGTAAAACTATTTTGAACAGTTACCGCCGCTCCATTTGGCCCTGTCCAACTAACTGGTACCAAACCTCCAAATATAGCTCCACTTCCACCACCACTTCCACCACAAGCATACTGTTCATTCCCAAATGTAGTTCCTCCACTACCACCTCCACCACCACCTCCAGAAAGAAAAAAGCCTATTTTACCTGCCCAACTAGGTATTTGAAGTGTTTGTGTGGTATTACAGATAATATTATATGCAGCACAGCAATTACTTGCATTATTGAATAAATCTGTACCACCAATTTGATAACCTATAGAACCTCCTCCTAGTTGAGCCCCATTTATAGCAGGAGGAGTTGATGGTGATACTAATTGTACGTTTGGGAATCCTTGAAACTTATTAACTGCTGTGATTGCATTCGAATGCGATCCTACAGCTAAAATAGGATATGTAGTATTACTATTAACATTATTATATCCAGTACCTATATCGATACTTTGATAACAATAACCATTATTAGCCATTATATAATATGATAACAAATTATTTAAAATAATTTAAACATATTCAATATTATTAGTTTATAATGGATTTTATTTATACCAATCCAAATTCTTTATCAAAAGAAATATGTGAAGATATTATAGAATTATATGAAAGAGATAAAAAATATGTTCATCGAGGTGTAACAGGTATTGGTGAAAATTTAAAAATTAAAGATACATGGGATTTAGCTATTAATTTAATATTAAATAATGAAGAAATAAAAGAATGGGTAAATATACATAAACTTTTATATACTGAATTATATAGTAATCTAAAAAATTATATAGAATCGTTCAATAATAACGAAGTTTATAATAAAAATCGTATAGACACTTGTAATAAATTTAAGATAATTTGTGCGAATCCTTTAAAAGCAGAAACATTTCAAATACAAAAATCTGAACCTTTGACAGGTAAATATGTTTATCACCAAGATGGATTATATGAATTACAACAAAAAAGATATCGTATTATTACTTATTTATGGTATTTAAATGATGTCGATGAAGGTGGAGAAACGGAATTTTGGGGTACTTACAAAGTAAAACCAGAAGCTGGCAAATTAATATTTTTCCCTGCAACCTGGTCATACCCTCATTGTGGTAATATACCTATATCGAATGCAAAATATATTATTACTGGCTGGTTATGTGCAGATGCAGATACGTAACAATAATATATTTGTATTATTAAATACTTAAAGATATCATTTGTATATATATTGTGATGTTATCACCGTTAATTTAATTAACATAATATTTCCATACAGCAATAAAATTAAAAAAATTATTATGGTAATATAAACAATATGAATGAAATTTCATAGTTAAACTTTAAAAACCGGAAATAGCACAAAAAATAAAATAAAATAATGGTCTTATAGTGTAATGGTTAGCACCAAGGACTTTGAATCCTTTAATCTGGGTTCGAATCCCAGTAAGACCTTTTAAGAAAAAAATATTATTATTAAATTTAAAGATAAAATAATAATATTAGAACAAATACAAGAACAAATACAAATAAGAACAAATACAATTATAATAATACTATTTTAATCCCAGAATAAAGCTAAGGAAGCGATAATACTACGTTTATATCCTTGAGCGGAGACATTTCCAGAATATTTTGCTAGTTCTTCGTAATTCATCAATAAATATATCACCATTGTTGCTGTCATTGTATTTTTTTTAATAATATATCCAGATGCAGAGCCTAATTTAGGCCAGAATGGATGGCATTTATTTTTGGTTTCAATTTGATTTTCATTTTTATTTTCATTTGCATTTTTAGGGTCTTCAAAATATTCATATTCATAAGAAATATCGTAATATTCTGCACCATTGTTATATACTAATTCTTTTACTATTATTTTTACATTATAATAGGACTTATTAAAAGGATTAAATTCATCATTAAATATAAAGGAATTGTAATTGGTTCTAAGTTCTGTTGACATTTCTATCTTATATGAATACTTATTAGTATATTCACTATTTTTCAATCAATTTTATTTTATAAATTTATTGAATAAAACTATTTAAAGACATCCTATGTTATTTATATGGAATGGTTCCATACAGCAATTTAACTTAAAATTAAACTAATAATCTGAATGGATTATTAAAAAGGAACCCGTACAAGGCTTTGTTAGCTCAGTTGGTTAGAGCATCCGGCTGTTAACCGGAAGGTCGCAGGTTCGATTCCTGTATAAAGCGAAATATGAAATTAGATATTATATTTAAGATGATATAATATATAATAATACTACTTGAAGATAGGATGATAATAATAATATACTAGAAATATTATTATTTTAATGATTGAGATTGTAATTGTTATATTATGTACTAGTGGTTTTATTATTGTAGCAGGAGCTACTATAATTCATCATTATTTCTGGGTAAGGAGACACGGATAATTATAATCTTTAAATAGGTTTTTGGAACATTTTAATACATTCCCAGATTTTTGCTGATTCGTCCAAACTAAATGCACCTCTCTTATGTGCTAATGTTACAAAAGATACAATTACATTTAATGCGGTATTTTCATCTACAACAGCTACATCTACTAATTTAATATCACTTATTGGAGTAGTATCACTTGGAGTAGTATCACTTGGAGGCACTTCTTGCAAATTATTTTCATTGTTATTCATTTTAATATGTTTCATTCTTTTTCCTTTAAGTTTTTATTATTTTATTATATATTATAATAAAAAATTGATTTGAAAAAATATTAAATAATAATTAATAACAAAGTTTATATCAGTATGACTCATTTAAATAACATTAACAATAACAATAACAAGAATAATTTGGATATGATTAGTAATAATAGATTATTTTCAGAATTTTATACAAGCTTTGAAAATGAAAAACTAACCGATACAAGTATAATTGGCAGTGAAACATCACTTATAGATATTCATTTTGGAATACTTAAATTGCAGTCTGTACCTGCTAGTATTACTAATAATGATATTGAATTGGTCTTTGTAGTTGACCATTCTCGGTCTATGTGTGATAAATGTTCCGACGGTAAAACAAAAATGCAACATATTATTCATACTTTAAAAAATATGTTTTTATATTTTCACAAAATTGCATCCGATAATTTATATTTCACTATATTTATATTTGATGAAAGATTTGATACTATTATGGAACGTAAACAGATTAAAGATTATGATAATATTGATGTGATATTAGAATTAATTAATAATATTGAACCGCGTGGAACTACTGATATTGAAAAGGCATTATTGAAATCGTCTGAATATATTCAGTTGGTTAAAAATAAGTATCCTGAATGTATTATTAATAATATATTTATGACGGATGGTCAAGCCACAAGTGGTAGTAAAAATAATGTAACACTTAAAAACATACTAACTGTTGAACCGAATATTTATAATTATTTTATTGGTTTTGGTTTAGACCACGATGCTAGTTTACTTAACTTTATTAGTAATGAGAAAAATAGTAGTTATTATTTTATTGATGCAATCGAAAAAGCTGGCTTAGTTTATGGTGAGATTCTTCACGACATTATTTACACGCTTTTGATAGATGTAGAAATAGTAGTGGAAAATGGCTCTATTTATGATTATAAAAATAATATTTGGGTTAAAAAATTGTATATTGGAAATATTAATGGAGAATCTAATAAAACATATCATTTGCTATCTTATTCGCCAGATGACTGTGAAGTCATTATTAATTGTAAATTTGATAAGGAAGAAAATAATATAATTGTAAATAAATTAATTATTGAAAATACTAATCATATTAAATATATTTATAGACAAAAAACGTTGCAGCTATTATATGATATTAATGACTATACAAATAAATCTTATGAGTTGAAGAGTCAACTTAAAACAAATATTATAATTTTGTTTAATGAGATTAAAAATTATATGAATAATAACGATTTATTAGAAGATATTTTCCTTAAAAATTTATGTGATGATTTGTATATATCTCATCGTACTTTGGGAACTAGATATGGTGCTATGTATAGCTGTGCTAGGCAAACATCACAAGGAACACAGCGTTGTTATACAGTCAGTCAAACTCCAGATTATATGGAACCTGAATTGGGTACTCTTAGACTTCCTAAACTACAACGATTTAAAACAAACTGTTTTGATGACGATGATGTCTTTATTCGACCACCTACACCTGATGAAGATGCGGATGACAATCAAGATATATTATTGCATCATATGAATGATTTTGATGACAGTCCTTATCTTACTCCAACGGCGACTCAGCTTATGAGAGAAATAAGTGGAATGAATACATTAACGATGCAATATGATAAAGAATGTCAAAGTATGGATGATTTGGAAGAAACTCAAAGATATTAATTTGTTTTGTTTTGATTATATTTGTTTTGTTTATATTTGTTTTGTTTTCTTGTAATTTAATTTAAATTTTTTTATTCATAATCATTTGTCTGTTTATTTAATTCTGTTTGCAATTCACTTAATAAAGGAAATTCATCTGGATTTATATATTGATTTAAAAAGGATGGTTGTGAAACAAGAGGTGTGTCATTTACATTCCATAAGTACTGCCATACATTACTAATAAAAGGAGGCTTATTCTTTACATTTAGTTTGAATGGACACGAATAATCAGGTATTTGATTCAATGGACCACACGGATTACAAGGCCCGTTTATAAATGTAAAACCTGGTATTACTTTTTCTGCATCCTGGTACTTTACGTGTGTTATCTTTTTTGTTTGTTGATTAAATATACCACCTTTACCAGTATATGTTATTCTTTGTAACGACGGAAATTCTTTAGAATTACATTTTATTATATCATCACGTAAATCTCCTATTAATCCTGAATTATAACCAAAATCTCCATAACCACTAGGTAACTCTTCTAAGGGATTTCCGGAGATATCTCGTACTAATACTCCGTTCAAGAGAAATTGTCCTTCTTTTGTTTGATAGGAAAGTATTTCTAAAATTGCTGCTTGATTATAAATTTTTCTTGTTTGAGCCACAGCATCTTGAGGTGATGTTCTTATGTAAGGATTTTTAGATACAGCTTCTTGATATAACTGAATAACATCTTGAGACCACGGCCATATACCATTTTTGTTGAAATAATCTACTTCTTCTTGACTTGCTTGAACATTTTGAATGGTGTTAACATCAAATACTTTATTTGGATTTATGGTATTTTGAATAGCAAGGAAATCTTGTGTTGATTTTTTTGTCCATTGAAAACCTTCCTGAAATTTAGATAATTGATTAAATCTGTATATTACTATAAAACTTATACCTAGAATTATTCCATATATATAATTGTAACCACTTACCAATAATACTATAATAAATAAAATAAAGTTGCCTAAAATGGTATGAAAAAGTGAAACAAATATTTGTGGTATTAAATAAAGTATAGACCATAATAATACCAATATCGTTAAAATACCTACTATTTCCGCATTGTTTTTTTTATTTAATAAACTATTCCATATTTGCTTGATTTTATTTATGAGTTTCATATATTATTAAACTATTAATTTTTTGTAGTTTAATAATATATAATGCATAAGAATGGAACGAAGAAAAATATAAAGATTTCCAATAAAAGTAAAAAAAGTAATAAAAATAAAAAGGAATACAAGGGGAAAAAATCAAAGTCTACCCGTCATAATGTGACAACATATAATAAAACATTTAGAAATTTTAAACCAAAATGTTATATAAAAGGACAATATATTTTAGATGAAATAAATAGATTTAAACAGATGACAGAGGAAACAAAACGCGACAATAATAGAAGAGCATCTGCAAGAAAAAAGGATAAATAAAGGGTATTTGAGGTACAGATAATTTTTATTTTTAACGACCTGTGGATCCGAATCCTCCATCTCCTCTAAGCGTTTTCTCACCTAATTCTTCTTTTGTATTCACTAATTGCACTAAAATAGGAGCTAAGTTTGGCGTACAAATTTGCAAATATCTATCGTATTTTTTACCCATATAATCCGCACAAATGGTATCCGTTGTTGTGTCCTTGGGATTTGTATTAACGACATCAAACATTCCCATTAAATGTCCTCGATAACCTGCATCAATAATTCCTGTGGCGTTTGCTAGTCTGAGTTGGGTTTTGGATAAAGATGACCTTGGATACATATAATAACCAGTATGGTACGTTTTACCGGAATCTGTAAACATTTGTGCTGAACAACATATTTTGAAATCTACTTTATTTACAGGACTTGTATTCGGTCTACCTGGTGCAAAAAAACGTAAGGTATCTCCGTATACATTTAATTCATCACCTTCATTTCCTGGTGCAAATAAATCAAATCCTGCATCTATAAATTCACTATTGGATACTATTTTGTTATTGTGGTTTTCTGCTGCTTCTATATACTTCTGTTTTAATTCGTCATCACCATCTACAAATATTTTTAGTATCATTACTTTATCATACATAGTTAATAGACGAGGTAAAATATTAGCGTCAGATGTGGGGTTTACAAATACAAACATTGTATTTTATACTTTTGATTAATATTTAAATAGTTTTATATAATTCTTTTCTTTATTTTGGTCATCTTTATAATTTAGTCATTTTTTATCTTTATTCCTCTTCAATAAGCTCTAATGCTTTTAATCTATTATAAAATATTCTGCGAGTCAAATTTAATGTTCTCTCTTCTAACCGTTGTTCTTCTAATAAAGTTTGCAATTTATCTGTAATATTTATAGCATTTTGTGCTTTGGCATCTTTTATTAATTCTAGTATTTTTTCTTTTTCATTTTGGATTTTTTTAAAGGCTGTATAATATGTATCAAATTGTTCTTTCATTTCAGTAACTATTTCGATGTATGTTTTTTGTGGCATTTCTTCGTAGTCCATTATTTCTTCTATGGTGGCGGATTGAAGTATTTTGATATTGTTATTATTGTTATTATTATTGTTGGTATTCTTTTTATAATAGTATCTTACTTCTCCTTTGTTAAAATCAAGCATAAATGTTAAACCTGACTCTTGATCTTGATCTTCCTTTATTAAATATCCTGCTTCTAATAAATTTATATAGGAACTTTGACAAAAATGTAGTATTTTATTCCATCCTTTTTCTTTTTCTTGCGTTAATGCGAAATTAGTAAACATTTTGCATTCTTCTTGCTGTAAATTTGTAGGATTTTTTGTGGATTTTACTACTTTTATTTGTTCAAATGCGTCTTTAAGTAGTTCTTTTGATTTATAATATTTCATTAACACGTATATCTCTCTTACAAGAATCTGCCATAATAAATCCGCATCATCTGTTACGTGCATTATTCGTTTTTTTTTGCCTATTATATAACCAAATGTACCAGGTGTTACCATTAATATATAAAAAATATTAATAATAGTTTTTATATTTATTTGATTGTAGTTCATTTTATTTGATTTTGTTTGTTTTTGTTGATTTTGTTACACCTTTTCTCATTTAAAACGCCGATTGTAAATCAACTAATAAAGAATATGCTAAACATAATCCGTGTCCAAACGCTTCGCTAGTATCATTCAACAATAATTCCAATTTTTCAGTAGACATATGGCATACATTATTTTCGTCACAATCCTTTCCATATTCTCCTTTTTTATTTTTTGCTGGAACATCCATTTCACATATCATTATATTTTCACCTTTCTTTAATTTGTTTAATAATTTTTCATATTCTGGTAATTTTTTAATTAATCTAATATATTCTTTTACATATATTTCTTTTCGTGTTGAAATATAATTTAATCTATTCTCATTACCTTCCTTATCTACACACAACGCAAATTGGGTGTTTTTTCTTCTGTGTATTTTATTTGGATATCTAATTGGATTTTTACATTCCCATAAACTATTTCTCCAGTGATAATACAATTTATAATTAATTAATCCATTTTGTAAAATTACATCGCCTGATGGTAATAGTGGTTCAAACTTCCACCATAAATATTTTGGTTTATTCATATAATATCTTGATGGATATACTTCATTTTCATAGACGATATCATACACTTTACATCCCTGGTAAAAGTTTTCAAATAATATTCCTCCTGAATTATGACAAAATTCTTCGCCATCCGTTTTTAACAAATAAGGACACAAATTTTTCCATTTACAATTATTCCATTTTAATACATTAATGCTTTCATAAGTATCTAAACTAACAGGTTTAGTAGTACTTGATTTAATTTGTTGTGTAGCAATCATTTTATTATAATTAGTTGTATATATATATTGTTACAATTTTTTGTATCAATTTTTTATAAAAACCAATAAGACTTATTAAAAAGGGCGTTTTAAATGAGAAAAGGTGTAAAAATTTTATACATAATTTACGCCTGTATACCAAGACGGAGGTGTTAAATAAATATTAGATGACCTACACGCATTACCAACACTTGATACATTTATACCGCCTGTTTTAATACCTGTACCTGTTTGAACTGCAAACGGAAATGGCTTTTGCGGACCAACTGGATTATTACAACCTCTCGTTAAATACAAATTATATTGACCATAATTTACCGGTTGATTCAGGTTTTTACTGTATGGAGCATTACGAGCCATATCATTATATTTAAATTTAGCTGTTGATCTTCCAGGGGTACATAATGTCGGACCACAACCCACAATATGGCCTTCATACAATGCACTATCATTTACTTTTAGGTTACACGTATTTGCAGCCGCCTTATTTTGAATATATAACCATTGACTTGCCGTATCTGTTTGATTACCCGTATACACTGGTTGGACCCAATAATTTGGATATTGACCATTATATGCCCATCTATACTTCTTTTCAAGCATACCTTTTGTAGATAAAACAGATGGCTTAATATACATATATTGACTTCCTAATGTATCTGCGACGCGTGCATTTAGTAAAGGCTGTACCACCGCATTTTTACTGTTTTGATTTGCTATAGCACCACTATATTCACCTACTAAGGTTGCGGATGGATATCTACCATACGTACCACCCCAACCTATCGGCTGAGTACCTCTATATGGAGTACCTGATTTGGACATTTTCATATCTCTACCTACTCCACCAACATTTCTATGACCACCATTGATAGAGAAACCTACAGCACCATACTGCTGAATGGCCTGCTTTAATGCTTTTGTTGCGTGACCAAATGGACCTTGGGGAAGCCAAAAACCACCAGGCGGTTTACCTGAGCGTTTGGAACCATATTGAATTACCGATTTCTTTTTAAAAGTTGTTAAGGACATATAACATATTATGAGATTAAATTAAAAGAATACTTCGACTTTTTGCATCTTCATCTAAAGTTCTTTTTAATAACCAATATAATTTTGTACCTTTTATAGGCATTGAGTCTATATAATTATTTATTAATTTTTCCCTCGATAAATCACACTGGCTTGTATTATCTCCATTATATAATATCTCTTTTAAAAAAGAATTATCATCTCCACTCAATACATATATTATTAAACAACCTAAACTATAGTAACTCGATTTATAATGGACTGTTGCTGGTATTTCCTTTATTTTATATAACTCTGGCGATGTTATAAATTCTGAGTTTGTAAACGGAAATGTTACCATAATCGTGTCAGAGTTCGGGATAATATCCAATAAATGGTCAGCGCATATATATAGGAATTTGGTTCCATCTATGACAATTATATTTTCTGGACTATAACCTATTATCGTTTTGGATTTATATGTGATCAAATACTTTAATTGTAATGTGAGGGTTTTCAGCATCTGGGCTGCTAGTGGTATGCTTAGCTTATTATACGATTTTTTTAACACGGTTGATAAGGTTTCCACACTTGAGGCTTTAAATTTGAGCATTTTATAGTTTAAAGAAGCGGTTGCACCTAGTATTATGCGGGGTTTTACAAATGACTTTATTAATGCTTCACTATATGATGCAAAATTCATCGTGTATATGTTTTCATTTACTGGGTCTTGAACTATATTTACTTCATTATTTATAACTATTTTATTCATTTGTTATAATATTCCTATCTTTTTTTATATTATTATTTATACGTTATTGTTCTTTGTTTTGTTTTAGTTATTTGTTTTGTTTTAGTTATTTGTTTTGTTTTAGTTATTTGTTTTGTTTTACTTTATGATATTAAGTATAGTTATAAATATATATAACCTTTACTCAATTAAAATACGAAAAAAATAAAATATAATTTTATAATATAATTATGAACATAGTTAACTGTACAGATAAATATGCAGTTTCATTAAGAAACACATATGATGAGATAATCATATTAAATGATAAAGTTAAAACTTTAAATCCTGAAAATATTAGAAAAAACTTTGATAAATATTGGAATATTGTTAACAGTAAGGCTCAAGAAACCAATAATGCGTTAGAAGATATTGATGAATCAATGAATAATTTAGAAGATTCTAAGGAATTAATAATAAAAATAAACGATGTTACTGATAAAGTTAAACAAACTATGAATTCATTTAGAGTCGGAACATTACAAGGATTATCAAGACAAACTGTACGTGAAAATGATATAATTCCTAATAATGAAATATCGCAAAATGCAGTAAATCAACTTGAAACATATAATGAATTGGAAGATTTAAAACAAAATAATAAAATAGGAGGAAGAAAAAGTAGGAAAAGAGGAAAAGGTAGAAAAGGCAGAAAAAGCAGAAATAAAAATGTGCGTTTTTAAGCCTAGCAAAAAAAAGATTTTATTTAAATTAAATTACAATAAATTAAACTAATAAACTAAATTAAAATACAAAATACTATACTACAGTTGGATTAATAAATGATTTATACTATTTGTCCTTCTTCTACTTCTTCTTCTTCAATTTTTAGAAGAGGTGGATTTTTTAAGGGTAATGGTAATTTTACAGTTCTTTTTTGTTTTTTAGGAGGTAGTGTCATTTCACCATAATCTATTTTGTCGTTAGATTTGGTGGAGATGATTGATTCTGATTTTTCTATTTTTACTGATTTTTCTATTTTTATCGGTTTATTTGTAAGTACTCTTGGTTTAAAAACTGTTACTGGTAATCTCGGTAATTCTTGTTTCTTAGGAGTAGGAACTTTATTAGGATTAGGATTACTATCTCCATCAAATATGATCATTGGTTTTGGTTTATTAATTGTTTTATTATTATTTGCCTTATTATTGTTTGTTTTATTATCTATTTTAATAGGATTAACACGATAAGCTGAAACTTTCCAAAACCAAGGATCATCATATATAATTTTTATATCTTTACCATTTAATAAACGTTCTCGTACTTGATTTGCATTTGCATTATTATACCACGAATTAAAATGGATAAATACACGATTAAAATTTTCTCCTTTCTCTGTTTTCTTGTTTATAATATCTATACGCTCAATAGTACCTAGTTGTAATTCGTAGAATATCTTACGAATTCGTTTTTCGTCGATATTGGGGAAAACACGTGGAATGCAAAGACTTGGAATATTTGTTGTATTTGTTGTATTTGTTGTATTTGTTGTATTCATTGTATTCATTGTATTCATTGTATTCATTTTATAATTGTAATCTACTTTATATCAATTTATAGTTTATGATTTGTGTATATAAGTATTTCAATTTTTTTATAAATAATAAATAATAGGTATTTGGGTTGAATTAAATTGCAACCTATTATGTTTGTATTAATTAATTTAGTTATTTATTTTTATTTTAAATAAAATTGATTTAAATGCTACTCATAATATCATAAGTATTTATAATATAATTTATTTAAAAATGTCATTTGCTAATAAGATTTATCCTGAATTAATAGAATCCATTTTATTGAATCAAAAATTGGTTATGGAATTAGGTGATGTGACTTCTCGTACTAATAATTTAATGGAAGAAATTATTGAAGATTTTGTTGCATTGAATAATAAGCCTAGTAGTCCGCTTACAGTCGCTTCGCTTAACACTTCGCTTAGACCGGACTTTATGTCTCCTCGTCCTAGAAATTATTCCGTCAAACCTAGTGAAAGTAATTCTAAAAAGCGTACATTTGATTCTGCATTTGGGGAGGAGTCGCTTGAGGATGGTCGTTATGGCCAGCATATTAGTGCGAATTTCTTTGTAAATAATATTGGTCATAATAGTACCAATTTAAGAAGTGTTATTCAAAATAATAATAATAATTTTGAATATGATTTTGTTGCCTATTATCAAGCAAACCGGAATTTATTTAATGTATAAGTTTAGTTTGTATTTAGTTTGTATTTAGTTTGTTTTTAGTTTGTATTTAGTTTGTATTCGATTGATTAGATTAGATTTTATTTGTAACAACATTAATTTAAATGTATTTTTTTATATCTATTAATGGGTTGTGATTATTATATTGAAAAAAATTTGGTTATTTATTATAAAGATAAAACAAGAGATTATATCTCATTATCAAGAGATAGAGGATATTTTTATTTTTCTGATTTAGATGAAGACGACCCTGATTATGAAATAAAAAATAATGAATTAATTCGTTTACAATTGGAACCTCGAAACAAACCTCTTGTTATTTATCAAAAGGATGAATTTGTCACTAATCTTCTAGAGAATAAATACAGACCTATAGTGGAAAGAAATATGCAAAATGGCAAATGTTTTCTTGATATTGATAAGATAATAAAAAAAGAAAATAGATATGAAAGAGATTAAATTTAGATTTTTATTTTGTTAGTTTTATTTTTATTTTGTTTTGTTAGTTTTATTTTTTTGTTTCTTTTTTGATTATTTTTATTTTATTTTGATTATTTTTTGATTTAAATTAATTATACATTTTGACTTCCTTGTCTATTTTTTTCATTTGTTTTTGAATATTTTTTAATTGTTCGCAGATAGTGATGATTTGTTGGAAATTTTGTTCTGCATTTTCTGCAGTTGTTCCGCATCTTTTTAGTATATTCTCGGTGTCATTTTCACGCATTCTGTCATTTTTTTTAAGCCATTGTATTTCTTGTTCTAATTTGGTAATTTTTTCAAATAATGGCTTATGATACAAGAAGTATGAAACAAATTTGTCGTAAAAGTTAATCACGATAAAAGCAAATGCTACTAATATAATAAATGCTTTATCGTGGTTATTTCCGAAGAGTGAGTTATAAATATAAATTAATTGTTTTGTACCTGTTTTAATTATGTCATTAAGTATAAAAGTAAATATATTTAGAAGTGAATTAATTATTGTGGCAAGTGTGTTGGCAATATTAACTACATAATTGTATATAATATTGTTATTAATGGTAAATATTGGTGTAACTAAATTGGTGTTTGTAATATAAAATGGATATTGGTTCATCATTAGATTAACGTTTGTCATCATTATAGATTGTATTTGATTGTTAGTATGTGTTTATCTTTTAGAAGTATTTCAATTTTTTTTATTTAAAAAAATGAAATGAAAATGAAATAGAATTGAAATTGTTATTCGTTTTTTATATAAAGACATTTATTGTAAATAATAGAATGATACTTTACAATAAAACTATTTTATTACCAAATTTATATGCCTTGAATGATGTATTAGTTAATGATGAAAATCCGAATTTATATACGTGTAATTGTGTTTATGCAGACAGAATCGCAATTCAACATCATATTCAAAAAGGTATGCATAATATTCGAATATGGAGAACCAAATCGTTATTTGATTATTGGTTTAATGATTTTCATTATTCTGGTAGAAATTTCATTGCATCTCTTGATTATACAATACATAAAAATTGTATTAAAATAGAACATTTAGGTATTAATGATCGAGAACCTGTTAATTTGAGGTTATATGATAATTCATTTGATGACGATGATGCAGAAGATATAATAAAATATTTAATTCATTTTGTGAAAATGGTAGGTAAAAAAGAAAATAAACCTAAAATTATTTTAGATGTGCACGAAAATTTTCGTTTATATGAAAAATATTATTATTATGAGGGATTTAAAATTACGGAGCGTAAAAGTGCAAGTAATCCATTTTGGATAGAAACGGAGATTAATTTGTAGACTTTGGGCGGCGAGGTTTTTACTGCATTTGCGTGCGTGTTTAGACGATATTTACTGATATTTTGCCTACATTATGATGCGAATTTTAAAATATAAAATTGAAACAAAT
>JGI25914J50564_10000332_pt1 | contig 15700 bp, 5 predicted proteins | sample LauGreSuBDMM15SN_2_FD_50564 | JGI IMG/M metagenome (IMG submission 50564) | reverse complement strand
TGATTATGCAGGACCAGCCTTAGCATTATCCTTTGTAATTGCAGGAATTGGTTGTTTATTTGCTTCATTATGTTACGCAGAATTTGCTTCCGTTTTACCAGTAGAAGGCTCTGCTTATGCGTATGCATACGGAACAGTTGGAGAACTGTTTGCTTGGTTTATCGGCTGGAATCTAATTTTAGAATACATGATGGGAGCTACTACCGTTGCAGTTGCATGGAGTGGGTATTTCGTGAAATTCCTTCATTTATTTCACATTGATTTTCCAGTCTGGCTTTGCAATGATTTTGCGACCGCAACAGAAAAAGTCCTAGCGCACAACAAAGAATTTCCTTCAGAATTATGGGATATGCCTTCTATCGCTTTCAATCTTCCAGCTTTTATTATTACTTGGTTAGTTACTGCCGTTTTAGTGAAAGGAATAAAAGAAGCAGCAAGTACAAATAACATTATTGTTGTTATTAAAGTAGCAGTAGTTCTATTTGTTATTATAGTCGGCGCATTTTATATAAATGTTGAAAACTGGTATCCATTTATTCCAAAAGAAGTTCCTGCTCTTGATGAACTAGGGAATGCAACCGGGAAAATGAATTTTGGATTTGGTGGAGTTTTAACAGCCGCAACAATAGTTTTCTTTGCCTATATAGGTTTCGATGCGGTATCTACGCAGGCCGGAGAAGCAATAAATCCTAAAAAAGATGTTCCTTTTGCAATTATTGCTTCGCTAATTATATGTACCGTTTTATATATTTTGGTTTCATTGGTATTAACAGGAATGGTGCCTTACACGATGCTCGACAAAGCAGCACCGGTGGCCTCTGCTTTTAGTGAAAAAGGTTTAACGTGGGCTGTTTTTATTATTACAATTGCAGCAACACTAGGGCTCACATCTGTAATGCTTGTGATGATGCTTGGACAAACAAGAATATTTTTAGGAATGGCAAAAGACGGATTGCTTCCTCCATTCTTTAAATCTATACATCCTAAATTTAAAACGCCTTACCAAAGCACAATTTTAGTTGGGGCAATTATTTCTGTAGTTGCCGCGCTTACACCAATTGAAAAAGTTAGTGAAATGTGCAGTATGGGGACATTACTTGCGTTTGCTATGGTATGCGTTGCGGTTATGATGTTGAGGTATAAAAAACCGGAACTTGATCGTCCTTATCGTACACCGGCTGTCTATGTTGTCGGGACTTTAGGTGTTTGTTTTAACTTGTTTTTAATGTATTTTGTGAGAATTCATACATGGATTGCCTTTCTGATTTGGGGAGTAATTGGTATATCAGTTTACTTTTTATACAGCAAAAAAAGATCTAATCTTAATAGCCAGGATTTGCAATAAAAATTATTTTAAAACACCGTAGTTATGACTTTGCGCAGCTTTTTTTGAGGATCATTTTATTTTTACACCATTAAGATTTTTGTTTTTACAAATTAAAAAGCCCCTTAGTTTCCTAAGAGGCTTTTGAAAATTGTTTCAATCAATTATTGTTTGATCAACTTAGAAGTTTTTTCGATGTTTGAAGCATCAACAGCTTTAACAAAATAAACTCCACTTTTTAAATCAGCAATATTAAAATTTTGGTTAGCTATTGTTTTTGTAAAAGTTTTTACCAATTGACCCGTGATGGCGTATACTTGAACTTTTTCAAAAGCACCATTGATAGCAAATGTGGTGGTGGTAGGGTTTGGATATAATACCAAACCTGCTTTATCAAAATTTGTTGTAGATAAAACTGAAAAACTATATACACCTGTTACTCTATTAAAAGAAACACTATATGTTCCGGCAGAAACAGCAATATTTCCTGCGCCAGAAGTTGTTGCAGTTCCTGTTGGAAAAGTGGTACTTCCACCCCATGATATTGTTGCATCTGCATTCGCTCTAAATTTAATATCACCGCCAACAAATACAACATTCATTTTGCTTGAATTAAATCCGTAGTCAGCAGAGTCCATAGTTACATCTGTATTCCAATCTGATAGTCCAGGACCAATAATTGAAATTGGTACAACAGCAAAGCTATACGCCCCAGTAGTTCGATTAAATGTCAAATTAAAAAAACCAGGTGGCACGTCAATTTTATCAGAACTTCCTGCAATAGCAGTTCCTGATGGGAAAGCAGTTGCACCCCAAACGGTATTTGGATTTGTTGGGTCATTAAATTGCACTTGAGTTACTGTATCAAAAGATTGATTGAGAGAAGTATAAACTACACCATTTGTTGTTTGCATCACCATACCATTGTTTGAAACTACGGGATAAACGCCAGTTATTAAAGTAAATACATAGTCACCAGTAAGTCTATTAAAAAAAACATTGTACGTACCTGCCAAACCTAAAATGTTTGCTCCGCCTTGTCTAGCGATTCCAATAGGAAAGTCAGCAGCTCCCCAATTATTGGTCCAAGCACCGTCTTGTCTAAACTTCAATTCGCCGGTTTCTGCCAAAATAAAATTTTGAAGTGCGTAGTTTATATTATCTGTTGTCTCTAAAACAACATCACCAGACCAACCGTTAAAAGATCCAATCAAACCAATAGAAACATTGTTAGTATTTAAAAATGAATAAGCTCCGGTTGTCCTATTGAAAGTAACATTGTAGAAACCCGCTGGTACTGAAATTGCATCAGCACTTCCAAAAATCGCGGTACCCGTAGGAAAAGCAGTAGCACCCCAAAATGTTGTAGAGTTGATTGGGTCTTTAAATTGAACTAGATTTGGTGAAGTAAAAGATTGATTAACTAACGTATAATTAACCCCATCTGTGGTTTGCATCACCGTACCGCTGATTGAAATAATTGGAAAAGTATTGGTTATTAACGTAAATGCGTAAGCTCCAGAAAGTCTATTGAAAGTGATGTCATAAGTTCCTGTAATGTCAACAATAATTTCATTTAGATCGCTAGGTATTGCAGTTCCTGTTGGAAATGCAGTTCCTCCCCAGTTAGTGTCCCAGCTAGAATTCGCTCTAAATTTTAAACTTTTTCCACCAATTAATCCTTGATTATTCAAAGTAAAATTGATTCCGTCGGTTGTTGTCATGTCAATATCCGTAGCAAAATCTATCGCGGCATCACCAATAATTGAAACTGGTACTGAAACAAAAATTATAAGCTAAAGTAATTTTGTTGAAATCTAAGTTATAGAAACCAGCAGTCAAAGGAATCGTTGGGCCATCTACTGTGGCATTTCCTGATGGAAAACCGATGCCTCCCCAAACTGTTGTGCTTGGAGTGTCTTTAACAAAATTAACTCCATTACCATCAAAATGATAATCAATTATTTTATAAGTAATTCCATCTGCTGTAGCCATTGGAACTGTAGCGCCAAAATTGTTAAAACCCCCATTAAAACCAATAACATCGAAGTTATTAGAAATAGCAACAAACGAATAAGCTCCAGATATTCTATTGAACGTAACGTCGTAAGTCCCTGCCAAACCTAAAATGTTCGCTCCACCTTGCGTAGCAACGCCACTAGGAAAATCAGGAGCACCCCAGTTTTCTGTCCAAGCACCATCTTGTCTGAACTTTAATTCTCCATCAGCTAATAAAGTAAAATTTTGTAAGGTGTATGTAATATTATCAGCAGTGTTCATTACAGCGTCCGAACTCCAATTATTAAAAACACCAATGATACCTATGCTTTGCGCATTAATATTCATTGCGCTAAAAGTGAAAAAAATTGTGTAAAGTAGATTTCTAATCATCAGATAAATCTTTAGTTGTAAGTNAAATACAAAATTAATTTAAAAAAAAATAAATAAATAGAGAATTAAGTAGGAAATGTATNCTGTTGAAAAATAAAAATAATATTTTATTGCACCGCAGCGCTCCCCGCAATTGTACCAGTTGTGAAAAGTCTGAAACTATGTCATCACGATTAATTATGATTGGAATAGCCTCGCAATCCTGAAAGTTTTCGGACTGACTCTCCAATTTTTTTTGTGGTAATTTTTTCATTGAAAAAAAATGCCATAAAGCTTGTGATAAAAAAATAATTTTAAAAAAATAATCACAAATTTTGTGATAAAAATTTAGTTTTGAAAAAATAATCACAACTTTTGTGATAAATATTTTGGTTTGAAAAAACAATCACAACTTTTTGACATAGCCAAAAAAGGCGGCGAAATTTTAAAATAAANTTNATAAAACTATCTGGTCGTTAAGAAAATTTTTNAAAAGGCATTTATTTCTAATTACAATTTAACAAGCAGAATGATGCACGAAGATATTGAGTTCGTCGAATATCATTTCGTTAGTCAGCCGACAAATTCGCTTTAACTTTTTATTGCTGCATTTTTAATTAAAACATTGTAACTTTGTTTTCGATTAATATTTGAAAGCGCAAAATTATGTTTGGTATCGGAGGAGGAGAATTAATTTTTATCATACTGGTTGCTGTTATGCTTTTTGGGGCAGATAAAATTCCAGAAATTGCGCGCACTTTGGGCAAAGGCATGGCGCAACTTAAAAATGCCACAGACGATATAAAAAGCGAAATCACCAAAAGTGCAGAAGACAACGGTTTTGATATGAAATCATTAACAAGCGGTTTTACAAAAGAAATTGACGACGTAAAACAAGGNTTTACAAAAATGATTAACGATGAAAGTAGTGCCGTGGCGGATAATCCGCTGGGTTTAAATTCTATTACAGAGGATATAAACGCAGAAATCGCTAAAGCTAAAACAAGTATTGAAGACATTGCAACCGGACCCATAAAACGCCAAATGTAAATGCTCGAAAAGTTAATTCAACTAGACAAACAATTATTCATTTTCTTAAATGGCTTGGGTTCTCCAACATTTGATGGTTTGTGGCTCATCATTACCCAACAAGCTTACTGGACGCCGATTTTTCTATTGCTTTTGTATTTGGTTTATAAAAAAATTGGCGCAAAACAAACGTTAATCCTTTTGCTTTTTGTTGCCGTTTTAGTAGCTTTTACAGACCAAGTAACCAATCTTTTCAAAAATCATTTCCAACGGTTGCGTCCTTGCAACGATACAAGCATCAATACCATTATTCGTGCAGTAAAAGGAAGTAATTCTTATAGTTTTTTCTCTGGTCATGCCGCAAATACCTCCGCAGTTGCCCTATTTTTATTTCTTAATTTCAGAAAAAAATATAAATACTTTGGGTTAATTTTTATTTGGCCTATGATTTTCGCTTACAGCAGAATTTACCTCGGGCTTCATTTTCCGATTGATATTTTAACCGGCTATTTTTTCGGAACAACTTTCGGATTGTTGATGTTTAAAATCTATCGAAAAATCATCGTNAGCTAAATTGCATAAAGGAAATTTCGATTTAAAATGGTTCTCGATACATTTTTGTTCCGATTCTCTGCACAAAAACACTCGAAGATAAGGTAAACTAACTTAAGATACTTTTTAACGTTTACTCAACAACATCATCATAATCAGGATACAAAAACTTGTTATAAGGAAATCTTGTGATGTGAATTTGACGCACGGCCTCATAAACCCTAGCTCTAAATTCTTCTAAATTTTCTCGATCGGTTGCTGAAATAAAAAGAGCATTTTCTTGTCCAATGTCGCTCATCCAAGTTTGTTTCCACTCGTTAAGTGTGTAATGGCGTTTTGTTTTTTCGGTAATCAAATCGTCATCGTCAATTGTCAAATGTTTGTAAGCATCAATTTTGTTAAACACCATAATAATGGGTTTGTTGTTGCTTTTAATGTCTAACAAAGTCTTGTTTACCGATGCTATATGGTCTTCAAAATCGGGATGAGAAATATCCACAACGTGCAAAAGCAAATCTGCTTCGCGCACTTCGTCGAGTGTGCTTTTGAAAGAATCAACCAATTGCGTGGGTAATTTTCTAATGAATCCCACCGTATCAGAGAGTAAAAAGGGTAAGTTTTTAATCACTACTTTTCGAACTGTTGTGTCTAAAGTGGCGAAAAGTTTATTTTCTACAAAAACTTCACTTTTGCTTATTACATTCATCAAGGTCGATTTCCCAACATTGGTGTAGCCAACTAANGCAACGCGCACCATTGCACCACGATTTCCTCGTTGTACAGACATTTGNTTATCGATGATTTTNATTTTATCTTTCAACAAAGCAATTCTGTCACGCACAATTCTTCGGTCGGTTTCGATTTCGGTTTCTCCGGGTCCACGCATTCCGATTCCCCCTTTTTGACGTTCTAAGTGGGTCCACATTCCAGCTAATCTGGGCAATAAATAAATGCATTGTGCCAATTCAACTTGCGTTCTAGCATAAGAAGTTTCTGCCCTTTGTGCAAAAATATCTAATATCAAATTCGTTCGGTCTAGTACTTTGCAATCTAAAATTTTAGTAATGTTTTTTTGTTGAGATGGCGATAACTCATCGTCAAAAATCACGGAAGAAATGGCATTTTCTTTAACATAAAGGTGAATTTCTTCCATTTTACCTGTCCCTAAAAAAGTTTTAGGATTGGGTCTTTCCATCTTTTGAAAAAATCTTTTCACCACTTCTCCGCCAGCGGTAAAAGTGAGAAATTCCAATTCGTCAAGGTATTCTTTAAGTTTTTCTTCAGATTGATTTTGAGTGATAATACCTACAACAACCGTTTTTTCAAAATTGATATTTTCTTTTTCTAACATAAATATAAATGTAAGACAAAATTAATCAAATTTAATCTGTTTTTAGTAATTCTTTTTCATTTTGAAATAACACAAAATACCACAATTTAGTTAAATAATAAATTATTGTTATTATATTCTTAAATTTTTATAAATTTGGAACTCGAAAATTACTATATATTCCTATTTCACATCAAAAATTTTCATAAAAATGAAAAAAATTACACTCCTACTAATATTAATTTTATCTAGTTTTACGAGCTTCGGACAAGTTTTTCCAGAATGTTTTGAAGGATCATCAACTTCATTACCAACAGACTGGACACAACTGCAATCTGGAGCTGGAGCCAATCAGTTTTGGAAAATTACCAGCTTGGTAACAACTCCCCCTTTTGTTTGTGATGGTGCAAATGCTGCTTTCATCGACAGGGAAAATATAGGTTTAGGCAATCAATCGAAAGATTATTTGGTTTCACCCACTTTTACAGTTCCAGCCAATGGACAAGTAAGATTTATATCTCGTCAAGGTTTCACTGGAGATCAAGGAACGATTTATCAATTAATGGTTTCAACAAATGCAGATGGTTCTGTGTTGGCGGATTATCAAATGGTAAAAACTTGGACAGAAGATGAAATGAATGCCACTTTTAACATTTGTGAGTTACAAAAGGTAAGTATTAGTGCTTTTGCTGGTCAATCTGTTCATATTGCTTTAGTGCGAACAGTAAATCAAACGACAGGCGCTATCACTGGAGACAGATGGGTGGTTGACTGTATTAATGTTGTGCAAGAATGTTTAAAACCAAGTCTTGGAACTTCAGGGCCTAACATAGCAGCAACAACAGCTCCCTTAAGTTGGACAGGGCCTGCAGGATCTGGAGCAACTACAAATTATGATGTTGAAATTATAAATAACGGTGTACAAACAGGAATTCCTACAAATCAAAACATAATAGGTCCTTCTGTGACCATTACTGGTTTAACACCAAGTACTTCTTATCAATATTATGTTCGAACGGATTGTGATCCTAATAATAACGACACAAATACAAGTGACTGGATTGGACCTTTTAATTTTCAAACTTTAGCTTTAGGAGCGGTTTGTCTGGGACCAATTCCTGTTGGAAGTTTACCGTATCAAACAGCAAACAACACTGGAAATTTTAACGATTTTGTTGATGCAACCCAATCTGGAGCGCAATGTGGTGCAACACCTGCGGCAACAAACTACCTAACGGGTAATGATGTTTTCTATAGCTATACTGCGGATGTTTCTGGACTTATAAGTATTAAATTAACGCCAACAGGACCGAACGCTTCTGTTTTTGTATATGCTTCATGTCCAGTGGGAGGCGCTTGTTTGGCTGGTTTAGCCAATACCAACGGAAATGTAAGGTTCATAAATAATTTTGCAGTTACCGCCAATACTACGTATACAATAGTAATTTCATCAGGTGGTACAACACAAACTGTTGGATATACTTTGTTAATTCAAAAGGAAAATTGTACCCCGCCGGTTGGTGTTACTCCCGTAACGCCAATTACAGAAACTGAAGCAACTTTGACTTGGTCAAACCCGACTGGAGCTACAAAATGGGAAATAGATGTTAAGCCACTAGGCGCGCCAATTCCAACAGGANCTGGAANTGAAACATTGACAAATCCATATATTGCTACAGCATTAACACCNGCAACACAATACCAATATTACGTTCGTTCAGAATGTGCCCCAGGCGTTTATAGTTCTTGGGCAGGTCCTTATTTCTTCAATACACAAATATGTTCGCCTACTGGAACAACTTGTAACTATACCTTCAGAATGAAAGATTCTGCCAACAATGGTTGGAATGGTGCTTTGATGCAAGTGCGTCAAAACGGGATTGTAGTGGCAACTATTGGTAGCACTTATACTACTGGCGCTGGTCCTGTGGATGTTATTGTCCCATTGTGTATCAATACCCCTTTTGCAACCAACTTTGATTTATTTTGGTCAACTGCAGGAACACAGCCAGCCCAATGTATAGTTTCAGTTATCAATTCTTTTGGTCAAACAATCTACACAAAAGCAGCAGGTGTTGGAGCAGCAGGGCAAATTGTTTATGCTGATGCTGTAAAATGTGATGCACCAGTATGTAACATTGCACCAATTGCAGTTACAGCCCCAATAGCAACTATTACCAATTATACCTCCGAAATTTCTTGGACTTCTGTTGCGACGGATACCTTTGGATACGAAGTTTTAGTACTTCTAGCAGGTTCTCCCGCGCCAAATACCAGTACAACAGCAACATATACGCCAGTTGCAATTAGTCCATTTACAGTTACCAATTTGCTGGCTGATACAACTTATGATGTTTATGTAAGGGTGATTTGTTCCCCAACACCATCTCCTTGGTCATTGCCAGTTACATTTACTACACCAGCTACTTGTTTAAAACCTACGCTGCAAACGGTTGGAGCCACAACTACTACTAGTGCTGTTTTAGGTTGGACAAATGCAGAGTCTGCAACAGACAACCATTGGGAAGTGTTGTTGATTGCCAATGCTACGCCAACGCCTTCATTACCGCCTGCTCCACCTATCAACCCTGTTACTTCAGCTACAACCTTGTTATTTGATTATCAAAATACAGCTGGTTTAACAACTTCTACTTTTACAGCTACAGGATTAACTCCAGCAACAATTTATTACTATTATGTAAGAACATATTGTTCAGACCTAGACAAAAGCACTTGGACTGGGCCGTTTACATTCAATACGGTTACATGTGATGTGGTAGATAAATGTAATTACAAATTCTTTTTAACCAATACCGCAGGAAATAACTGGAATGGAGCAAGAATGCAAGTTAGACAAAATGGAATAATCGTTGCAACGCTCGGTACAGCAAGTATAAATGCAGCAGCAGGAATAGTTGTTCCATTATGTACCAACGTTCCTTTTGATTTATTTTGGATTACAGCAGGAACTTTGCCGGAAAATGTTGGAATTTCTATACAAAATCCATTTTTAGATGTGCTTTATACCAAAGCGGCCGGGACAGGTTTACCAGGTTCCATCTTGTATTCTGCAGTTACCAATTGTACACCAGCACCATGTTCAAAACCAACTTTAATGGCGGCAGCGCCTAGTGCTACATCTGCCGTAGTTTCATGGCAAGACAATTCTACTCCTCCAGCATCATTATATGATTTATATGTAGTTTTAACTGGAGGCCCAGCACCAATTAACGACCCTGCATCAACACCAACACATACTGCAGTACCTAATAATTATACTTTAACTACTTTCAATGGATTGCCATTGGTTCCTTCAACTTCATACACCTATTATGTAAGAACTGATTGCGGAGGTGGAGTACATAGTACATGGACAATTTTAACACCAACAACATTTATTACAGAGCCTTTAAACGACGATTGTATCAATGCAACTCCAGTTACAATTAATCCTGCTCAAGTATGTTTGCCAGCAAACAACGCTCCAGGTAATACTTATGGCGCAACAGCTTCATTAGCGTCAGAACTTCCAACTGGTTTTTCAGGCACTGGATGTGGACCAACAAACAATGATGTTTGGTATAAATTTGTGGCAACTTTACCATCGGTAAGTATTTCTGTAAATGATGTAGTTCCAACACCTGCAACCGCAACAACATTAAAATTAAATTACAGTGTTTTCTCTGGTAGTTGTAATAACTTAACGCTAAAATATTGCAACACCTCTGCAAAAAGTGGAGCGGTAGGATTAATTGTAGGTGATACTTATTACATTAGGGTTTATACTGCAACAAATACTGCTGGACAATCTGCTACTTTCAATGTTTGTTTAACTTCACCGCCTGTCAACGACGAATGTGTGAATGCTGCTCCAGTAACCATAAATACTGGTCAAACTTGTGACCCAGCCAATACAATTTCTGGTAATACAAACAGTGCAACGGCATCTATAGCTACCTTGACTCCGCCATTGACTGCTGCAGGTTGCGGACAAGCCAATAGTGATGTTTGGTACAAATTTGTTGCGACGTCAATTTCAGAAACAATCAATATCAGCAACGTTGTACCAACACCGGCAACAGCTACTACTTTAAAATTAAATCACTCCGTATTTTCAGGAGATTGTACCAATTTGGTTAACTTATATTGTAGTACCAATTACACCAGTATCGCTACAGGACTTACAATTGGTAATACTTATTTCATCAGAATTTACACGGCAGCAAACAATCCTGATCAATCGGCAACTTTTGATTTGTGTATCACTTCGCCACCAGTTAACGATAATTGCGCAAACGCAACAAACGTAACAGTAAATAGTGGTCAAGCATGCTTACCCCAAAATAATGTTAGTGGAAATACTTTTGGAGCAACCAATTCTTTGGCATTAGTTGGTACAACTTGTGGATTGGCAGATGACGATGTTTGGTTTAAATTTGTTGCTACTTCAATTTCAGCAACTATTAGCATCAATGATATTGTTGCAAATCCTGCACAAGCAACTGCTTTAAAATTAAATTATGCTGTTTTTAGTGGCAGTTGTGGCGCATTAACACAACTGACTTGTTCAACCAATGGAATTGATAACGTGAGCGGCCTTGTAATAGGAGACACTTATTATGTAAACGTTTACACGCCAGCTAATACTGTTGGACAATCAGCAACTTTTAATATTTGCATCACATCACCACCAGCTAATGATGATTGTATAAATGCTACCAACATAGTTGTTAACNCAGATCAAACTTGTTTACCAGCTAACAGTGCTGTAGGAAATACATTTGGGGCAACACAATCTAATCCGGTGTTAGTTCCTGCATTAGCAGGTGCGAATTGTGGACCGACAAGTAAAGACGTTTGGTATAAATTTACTGCAACTTCAACTTCTCATGCCATTAGTTTAAACAACGTAGTTTTTACACCTAATAACATAGCAACTTTAAAATTAAATTTTAGTGTTTTCTCTGGAGACTGCAACAATTTGACAAAATTATATTGTAGTGCTGCAAATGGAATTAATGCTTTGAACTTAACTGTTGGNGCTACTTATTACATNAGAGTTTACACNACAAACAATACAACAGCACAATCGGCNACATTCGAAATTTGTATTACTTCTCCGCCAGTAAACGATAATTGTATTAATGCGAGTACGGTTACCGTTAACACCGGTCAAGTATGTGATATTTTAAATAATGTTGCAGGAAATACTTTAGGCGCGACAGCATCTTCACCAGCGTTAAATCCAGTTGTAACTGGAGCTGGCTGTGGAACTGCGACAAGCAATGATGTTTGGTATAAATTTGTTGCCACTAATAGCTCAGTTTCAATCAATTTAAATGATGTTGTGGTAACACCAACTCCTGCAACTGCAGTGAATTTAAACTATGCCGTTTTCTCAGGAGATTGTACAACTTTGACAAAATTGTATTGTGCTACAACTGAAAATTCAAATGCATCAGGATTAATTGTTGGTAACACTTATTATATTAGAATTTATTTACCTGCAAATATCGACGGACAGTCNGCCACATTTAATTTATGTATTTCACTTCCGCCGCCTAACGACGATTGTTTAAATGCAATTAACGTTCCTGTTAATTTAACCTACGATTGTACACAAACTGTTACCGGTAATACATTAGGAGCAACTGCTTCTTTACCAACAGTTACTGGCGCTGGTTGCGGAACTACCGATGATGACATGTGGTATAAATTTGTAGCAACAAGCCCAATTTTATTCTTAAATTTAGATATCATTACCAGTACAAATAATCTAGTAACACTAAACCATAGCGTGTTTTCTGGAGATTGTACGACAGGATTGACCAAGCTCTATTGTAGTACAACTCCAAATAGTGTTGCTTCTAATTTAATAGTTGGAGGTACCTATTATGTTAGAGTCTATACAGCTTTAGCAACTACAGGAAGTTCAGCAATCTTTAAATTATGTATAAAAACACCTCCGCCACCAGGACCGAATAATGAATGCGCCAATGCTTTGCCAATTGTTGTAAATACAACGGCTCTCTGTAACACGTTTACGGCTGGAAATATTATTGGAGCAACAGGATCTACATTTGCTGACCCTGCACCAGCTTGTACAGGTAATGCAAACGATGATGTTTGGTTTAGTTTTGTTGCGGCAAATACTTTTCACTTTGTTTCGTTAACTGATGTTGAAGGCTCTACTTTAGATTTGAATTTTGCAGTATATAGTGGAACTTGTGGGGCTTTAATAAAAGAATATTGCAGTGCTGCTGGAAGTTTAACAAGTACTTATCAAAACTTTGTAGTTGGACAAACTTATTATGTTCGTGTATGGTCCAATCCAGCAACAACACAATATTCAACTTTCAATATTTGTGTTAGATCAGTATCTACTTGCGAAACTGCAGAACCAGCGTGTGGAGTAAATTCTGAACAAAGTTTAATTTTCGCCAATACTACAGGAGTATTAAGTACAGGTCAAATCGCCTGTTTGTTTGGTTCTCCAAATCCTACTTATTTCTATTTAAGAGTAGAGCAATCAGGAACGCTTATTTATCAAATGAATCAAAGCACAAGTCAAACTAACTTCCCTACAACTGGAGCTCCGGGATTAGATGTTGATTTCGCTGCTTGGGGACCATTTACTTCTCCTGCAAGTTGTGATGATATTGTTTTTGGCCCGTGTAGTCCTACTCCTTGTACTAATAACGTTGCAAGCGGTGGAACTGGACTTTATCCAAACGGAAACGTAATTGATTGTAGTTACTCAGGCAATCCACAGGAAACTTTAACTATTAACAACGCTATTGCTGGACAATATTATCTTTTATTAATTACTAATTTTAACGGCGCAGCTGGATTCATAAAACTAGAATTAGCAAATGCTGGTCAACCGGGAGCTGGAGACAACACCAACTTATGTTGTGCTGTTGATTTAGGTCCAGACGAAACAGCTTGTGGTAGTATAACTTTAGATGCCGTAGAAAATATTACAGAAATAACTGCTATTCCGTCAGAATTTGTTTGGTACTTTAATGGCAGTATTGTTCCTAATGTGACGGGGCGCTATTATACTGTTTCAGAATCAGGAACATACAAAGTAAATGGAACTTGTGGCCTAAATGGTAGTGAACCAAATGAGATTGAAGTAACTATTTTTGATATAGTTACGCCAACCATTCCAGCAGATTATGTGAGATGCGATATCAATTTGCCAACAGACAATTTAGCTGACGGCAAATCAACTTTTGATTTGAATACACTTACCCCTCAAGTGCTTGGAACTTTAGATCCAACTTTATATAATGTAAGCTATCATTTGTCTCAAACCGATGCAGACGCCAATCCTGCACTAAATCCAATTGATTTGACAACACCTTTTATTAATACCGTCTTGAATAATCAAACGCTTTACGTAAGAGTAGAACATAAGGCTTTAACTACTTGTTTTGCAACTGTTCAGGCAAAACTAATTGTCACTCCTTCACCAATAGCAGATTTCACGTATTCTGCTTTAGAATATTGCAAAAACAGTACAGCTATTCCAACACCGATTTTGGTATTACCAGCAGCGCTAGGAACATTTACTTATGTAGCAGACCCAGCATTAGCAGAGTTGTCATTAGACCCAGCCACTGGAGTAATCGATTTAGCTACATCAGATGCGGGGGATTACATTGTAACAAGCACAATTTTAGCAGCTAATGGATGTACAGAGGTAAAACACAGTGAAAACGTAAGAATAACGAACCCNCCNTTGGCNGACTTCAATTATGCACAAACCAATTATTGCAGCAATGGCGTAAACCCATCGCCGGTATTTGAACTGCCAGCTGTTGCAGGTCAATTTAGTTCGACAACAGGATTAGTAATTGATTTAGCGGGCACAATTAATCTTGCAGCAAGTACACCTGGTCTTTATACGGTTACTAATACCATCGCCGCTGCTGGCGGATGCGCAGAAGTAACTGCAACCTTCGATATCACCATCACAGCACTACCAATCGCAGACTTTAGTTACGGCGCAACAGCATATTGCAAAAATGGAACTAATCCTTCCCCAATTTTCCAAATTGGTGGGATAGCAGGAACGTTCACTGCATCACCAGCAGGATTATCAATTAATCCAACAACAGGAGTAATTAACCTTTCCAGCAGTACAGCAGGCACTTATACCGTTAGCAATACCATTCCGGCAGCGCTTGGATGTCTTACGGTAGTCAAAACATTCGATGTAACAATTACCGAACCGCTATCAGCAGCGTTTAGTTATCCTTCAACAGTTTACTGTAAAGAAATTGGTACAGCGACTCCCGTTTTTGTAGCACCAGCAAGCGCAGGTACATTCACTTCAACCTCGGGCTTGGTTATTAATAGTGCGAATGGTGAAATTGATTTAGGCGCAAGTACAGCAGGCACTTACCTCGTAACCAATTCGGTTTCAGCCGCTGGTGGATGTGCTGGTGATGCTCAATCATTTACCATTACGATAACACAACCAGCTTCTGGATCATTCTCCTACAACACACCATTGTGTATCTCAACAACTGCAGCACAAACGCCAACATCGAGTATTACGCCAGGGGGAGTTTACTCCTCTACCGCGGGACTTGTAATTGATGCTACAACAGGAGCAATTAATTCAAGTGCTAGTGCACCAGGAGACTACACCGTAAACTATGATATTGCGCCAAGCGCAGGTTGTGGTGCTTTTAATGCTAAATTTGACGTGTTGATTACACCTGCTTCAGCAATTAAAATTGAAGAAGGTTGCGATCTATCATTCTATAAATTAAAAGCAATTCCAGTGCTTAGCTCATTTGATCCATTAACAACTACTTACTCTTGGACAGGAACAGGAAGCATTCCATTTGAAGTGTCAACTACAGAACCAAGTGCTATTATCCTTAAATCACCTGGTACTTATACTGTCACTATAACTACTGCCGATGGTTGTAAATCAACAGAATCAATTTCCGTAACCGACATAGGATGTACGATTCAAAAAGGCATCTCTCCAGGTGTTGTTGACGGCAAGAATGACAGCTTTGATTTAACAGGATTTAATGTTGAGAAAATAGAAATCTTTAACCGTTATGGTACCG
>JGI25914J50564_10000331_pt1 | contig 15741 bp, 13 predicted proteins | sample LauGreSuBDMM15SN_2_FD_50564 | JGI IMG/M metagenome (IMG submission 50564) | reverse complement strand
TTGCAAAGGAAATCGAACTTAAAGATAAATTTGAAAACATGGGCGCGCAAATGGTTAAAGAAGTTGCATCTAAAACTTCTGATATCGCAGGCGATGGAACGACGACGGCAACTGTATTAGCTCAAGCGATCATTCGTGAAGGTATGAAATCAGTAGCCGCAGGTATGAATCCAATGGATCTTAAAAGAGGCATCGATAAAGCTGTTGAAGCTGGTGTTGCTGAACTTAAAAAATTAAGTAAGCCATGTACAACAAGTAAAGAAATTGCTCAAGTAGGTTCAATATCTGCTAACTCTGATCACTCTATCGGACAAATCATTGCAGATGCGATGGATAAAGTAGGTAAAGAAGGTGTAATCACTGTTGAAGATGGTTCAGGCTTAACAAATGAGTTAGACGTTGTAGAAGGTATGCAATTTGATCGCGGATATCTTTCACCTTACTTCATAAATAATTCAGATCGACAAATTGCATTGTTAGATAATCCTTTTATTCTTTTACATGATAAAAAAATATCTAATATTAGAGATCTTCTTCCGGCATTGGAACAAGTAGCAAAATCAAGCCGCCCTCTTCTTATTATNGCTGAAGATATTGAAGGTGAAGCGCTGGCTACTTTAGTTGTAAATAATATTCGTGGCATCTTAAAGACTGTCGCAGTTAAAGCACCTGGTTTTGGTGATAGAAGAAAAGCAATGCTTGAGGATATTGCAATTCTTACAGGTGCTACAGTGATTTCAGACGAAGTAGGTTTGAAATTAGAAACAATTAAGATTGAAGATTTAGGGCAAGCGAAAAGAATTGAAGTGGGCAAAGAAAACACTATCATTATTGATGGTGCTGCTGACGAAAAAAATATTAAGTCACGTATCGCTCAAATCAAAACACAAATCGAAGAAGCTACTAGTGACTACGACAAAGAAAAACTTCAAGAACGTGTTGCAAAGCTTGCAGGTGGCGTTGCTGTAATTAAAGTAGGTGCAACAACTGAAATTGAAATGAAAGAAAAAAAAGCGCGCGTTGAAGATGCACTCCATGCAACAAGAGCTGCAGTTGAAGAAGGTATTGTTGCTGGCGGTGGTGTTGCTTTAATTAGAGCGCGTGATGCGATTGCAAAAGTTAAAGGTGAAAATGCAGATCAAGAAGCTGGTGTTCGTATTGTGCTTCGTGCTGTTGAAGAGCCCTTAAGACAAATCGTTGCGAATGCTGGTGTAGAGCCATCTGTAGTGGTTAATAATGTAGTAGCTGGCAAAGGCAACTACGGATTTAATGCAGCTAACGAGACTTATGGTGATATGGTTGAGATGGGTGTGTTAGACCCAACTAAAGTAACTCGCTCTGCATTGCAACATGCAGCATCTGTCGCAGGCCTTATGTTAACGACTGACTGTATGATTGCTGATCTTCCTAAAGATGACTCTCCAGCAATGGGCGGTGGTGATATGGGCGGTATGGGCGGTATGGGTGGCATGGGCGGTATGATGTAACTCAAAAGCATTAATAAAAATAGACCTCTTAGGAGGTCTATTTTTTTAATCTTTTTTTTATCTAGTAATAAATTAGGATAGCATTACACCTCATGACCCTATCCCTGCCCAACCAAAATCAATTTAAAGATTTAAATGAAAAACAAATTGAAGCTGTAACACTTCAAAATGAATCTGCACTCATTCTCGCTGGCGCAGGGAGTGGCAAAACTAAAGTACTCACCTCCAGAATTGCATGGCTTATTCAAACAAATGTGGTGAGTCCTTTTGGCCTTATCGCTGTAACATTTACCAATAAAGCCGCAAAAGAAATGCTGCAAAGAATTACTATGCAGCTTCCCATTAATACAAGAGGTATGTGGGTAGGTACATTCCATGGTTTATGTAATAGATTTCTTAAAACGCATGCAAGAGATGCTGATTTACCTGAGACGTTCCAAATACTAGATAGCCAAGATCAGTTATCTCTCATCAAAAGAACTATGAAAGTCATGAATGTGGACGATGAAACATATGCACCAAAACAAGTACAGCATTATATCAATGGATGCAAAGATGAGGGCTTAAGGGCTGCGCATGTCGATACTTATGACACACACTCAAAAAAATTAAATGAAATCTATCTTGAGTATGAGAAACAATGCCAAAAAGAAGGTCTAGTTGATTTTGGTGAATTGCTTCTAAGATGCTATGAACTTTTTGAAAAAAAAATAGCTATTCGCCAGCATTATCAAGATCGATTTAAGCATATTCTCATTGATGAGTTTCAAGACACGAGCGAACTTCAATATAAATGGTTAAAACTTCTTGCGGGTAGCAGCAGTTTTGTATTTGCTGTGGGGGATGATGATCAATCTATCTATAGCTTTAGAGGAGCTAGAGTTGGCAACATGAAAGATCTTGAAAGAGATTTCCATGTTAAACAAATTATTAAGCTAGAACAAAACTACAGATCTAAAAGTAACATTCTTAATACCGCAAATGCCATCATTGATCATAACAAAAATAGATTAGGCAAGAACTTATGGACTTCGGCTGGAGAGGGCGATCCTATTCGAATTTATACAGGTCATACCGACATTGATGAGGCCAAGTTTATTGTAGATGAAATCAAAATGCTTCATAGGGAAGGTGTCTCGCTCAATCATATTGCAATTCTTTATAGAAGCAATGCACAGTCGCGCATTCTCGAACATAATATTTTTTCATCTAACCTACCTTATCGTGTTTATGGTGGATTACGTTTCTTTGAGCGTGCCGAAATTAAACATGCTATTGCTTATTTGAGACTCATTGCAAATAAAAATGATGACAGTGCATTTTTAAGAATTGTAAATTTTCCAACACGCGGTATTGGAAGTCGGTCATTAGAAAGTCTTCAAGATACATCTAGGCGAGATGGTTGTAGCCTTTGGGATGCTGCAGTGAAGTCATCAGATCAAACACTCACAATTAAAAAAGGTTTGCCTTATTTTGTCCATCTCATCAAACATATTGAAAGCGGCTTCGAAGGATTAACGCTTCCACAAATGATTGATCTTATTATTAACGAATCAGGACTAAAGGATCACTATACCAATGAAAAAGATGGTTTAGATAGGGTCTCTAACTTAAATGAATTAGTTTCTGCGGCCGCAACCTTTCTTAACAATGATAACAATGAGTCTACAAATCCACTTGGAGATTTTTTGAATTATTCCTCTTTAGAAAGTGGTGATATGCAAGCAAGCGAAGGTTCAGATGCTATTCAACTTATGACGATTCACTCATCTAAAGGATTAGAATTTGATGTAGTATTTATTTCAGGCCTTGAAGAAGGTTTATGTCCGCACGAACAAAGTCTCTTCGAATCCAAAGGGCTTGAGGAAGAAAGAAGGCTTATGTATGTTGCTGTGACGAGAGCCCGATCAAAACTATACTTAAGCTATGCATTATCAAGAATGCTTCATGGTCAAACAAGATATGGAATGCCATCAAGATTCTTAGAAGAAATCCCTGAGAATCTCGTCAAAAACATTAACACCATTAATTTTAAGAATAATGTAGATCAGATTGAAGAGAATTATTCACAACCTTCTCAGCAGAAGCATTCCTGGCGAATTGGTGAATCTGTAATGCATGAAAAATTTGGCCAGGGAACTGTTTTAGGTTATGAAGGAAATGCGGATGATTTAAGAATCCAAATTAAATTTAGCAAAGCAGGTACCAAATGGCTTGCAATGGAATACGCAAAACTCTTCAAACACTAATAACTTCTAGCAGACTTAAAAATATCTCGGTAACTAATATATTGAAACGCAAACATCACTGATGTAATCACGAGAAGTGCGAAGAAAATAATCGCTCCCATTAGTGAGGGTCCTATGGCGGGAAAGAATGAAGCGAGAGATCCAATCAATAACCCACATGACAACATAAATAATATTGCTATTGTTGAAAAAATAAACCATGAAAGACCTAGAGGAAAAATATACATTAAGCATCCGGCGATACTAGATTTGATTGCTTTAAAAAGTGAGTAGTTGTTATAAACGATCAGCATTGGTGAGAACCAAGTAGCCATAAGAAGCGGAAGTAGGAGTAAGATTAATTTTCCTATCATGGGGACAAAATTATTCATCACTGTCAAAAGCTCATTATTTTTTTCTGATATTTGAATAAAACCCTGCATTTCAGAATTTAAAACCATCGTCACCATACCCGCATAAATTAAGCAAATGAAGCCAAGTGTTAGCAATGTTGGCAGCCTAGGTTTAATTTTTTCGAAAACGGCTATAAATTTTTCTTCCTTATTTTTGTCATGAGTCTTGTAGAAGTTAACCGCGAATACCAAAAAAACTGGCCAAATCAAGATAGACGCAATTGAAAAAATTTGAATCATAGGCATTGAAGGNAAGAGCATAAAAATAAAAAGATAAGCTAAGCTAAGNATCAATGATTGATTAGGCGTCTTTTTGAAGAGCATGAAGCTCTCTTTATTCCAGCGAATGGAATCACGGAATGTAATTTTTTTCATATGAATTTACCTTAAAATTTATCCGCTAATGCGTTGCTTTAAAATTTTCTTAAAATGGTCAGGGTCTTTTATGAAGGTAAGCTCACCTTCTTCTATATGATAGAAATCGTTAAGTCTTGAAACCCAGAACCTAAGAGACGCTAATCTCAATATATCATTCCAAGCTTGATCTTCATCATCATTAAAAGATCTTATCTTTTTATAGGCATCTAAGAAAGCATTCAATCTCGCCTCATCAAAAGAACCATCATTATTTACGCACCAATCATTTACGGCGATCGCTACATCTAAGATAAGATAATCTGTGCAAGCATAATAAAAGTCAATAAACCCTGATACTTGATCATTTAAAAAGAGCACATTGTCTCGAAATAGGTCTCCATGAATAGTGGATTTAGGCAGCTTATAATTTTTCTTTTCTTGGTAAAGAATTTCTTCTCTTAATAAGAGACTCTCATCTTGGGGCAATTCACTAAATAAAGTTTCAGCTGTTTTTTTAATCCAGTTAAGGTCTCTTGTATTTTGATGTTGAGCTGTAAAATTAGCTGATTTCATATGCAGCTCTGCGAGACTTGCACCCACAGCCTTGCAATGCTTGACTTCAGGTTTGTTGAGCTCTTTGCCTTTTAAGCATGTCACGATTAAAGCAGGTTTATTTTTTAAAATACTTAAAGCTGTGCCGTTATTTTTGAAAATTGGCTTGGGGCACAAAAATGAATTTTTAGCTAAGTGAGCCATGAGATCTACAAAATACGGGAGATCTTCTATGGTGTTTTTTTCGAAGAGTGTTAAAACAAAACGATCATGTGCCGTCATCAAAAAATAATTAGTGTTCGTGATTCCAGACTTGATACCTTGATAATCAGTGAGATTATCTAAAGCATAATCTTGAAGCCAGATTTTTAATTCTTCAATATTAACTGATGTATAGACAGACATAAAAAAAAGGGCTTAAAGCCCTTTCAAAAAAAATTTAGAATCTAAATATTACCCATTTAGGCACAGTAAGCGGCTGGCTAGGGCCGTCATATTTAGCCCAACCACCGTCTTGGTCTTCCTTCAATAGATAATATGAAGGTCCACCAGCAGGGGGTGTTACTTTCATCATATAAAGCTCTCCATTAATGCGGTATTCCTCGACTGTATCAGCACCTTTTTTGGTGATGGTAATTTGAGGTTCATCCACAATATCGCTTTCAAAATTCTTTGGCGGCGGCTTCACTTCTTCTAAAAGCTCGAGTTTTTTTTCAGCCATTACATTTAAACTCATGAAGACAGTCGCCAATAAAAAAGCTTTAATTAAATTTTGTATTTTCATACACAAGATTCTAGCAAAAAACCTATAGATGGTATGGTTTATTTGATAATTTATAAGTAAAGCTGAGCTTTTCTCTCCGCTGGCGTTAGCGTAAAACCAATCGATTCATAGTGGTTAAATATCGCATCTACTATCTCTTTGGGGCCCTCAAGAATTTGGATCAAATCTAAGTCTTTTAATTCAGCCATGCCCTCATTTACGATTTTGTCTTTTAACCAGTCTAATAAGCCAGACCAGAACTCTTTTCCTACTAAAATGATAGGGATTTTTCTTGATTTACCTGTTTGAATCAGTGTGATGACTTCCATTAATTCATCAAGAGTTCCAAATCCACCTGGTAATACGACGTAAGCTGAAGCGTACTTAATAAACATCACTTTACGCATAAAGAAATATTTAAAATTGATTGAAATATCCTGATAGTCGTTCGATTTTTGTTCGTGGGGCAAGTTAATATTAAGTCCAATACTAGGGCCCTTGCCTAGGGAAGCTCCTTTATTCACGGCTTCCATAAGACCGGGACCGCCGCCAGAAATAACACTAAATCCGGAGTTGGATAGCGCCTCTGCTATATCGACGGTGAGCTTGTAATAAGGATGGTCTTCACTAACCCTAGCACTGCCAAACACGGATACGGCAGGGGTTATTTTTTTAAGTTTTTCGGTGGCACCAACAAATTCTGACATAATTTCAAATGCATACCAGGATTCGCTCTCGTTATGAGTTTCATCAAACAATTCTGGGCCGTTAAATTTAGGTATCTTTTTATCTGCTGACATAAAAACTTTCAAAGTTAAACAATGAAAACACTATTATTGGTCGATGGCTCATCTTATCTCTATCGAGCTTTCCATGGATTACCTGACCTTAGAAACAGTCACCAAGAACCTACTGGGGCTATTTATGGCGTCTTAAATATGCTCCGAAACTCCATAAAGAGTTTCCTTCTGATTATAGCGCTTGCGTTTTTGATGCAAAAGGAAAAACTTTCAGAAATGATCTTTACCCTGAGTATAAGGCCAATCGATCAGCGATGCCTGATGATTTAAGAGCTCAAATCCAACCGCTTCATGAAGCAATTACAGCGATGGGTTGGCCTATTATCATTCAAGAAGGAGTTGAAGCTGATGATGTCATTGGTACATTATGCAAGGAAGCTACTCAACATCAATTTAATGTCGTCGTTTCTACAGGCGATAAGGATTTGGCTCAACTTGTAAATAAGCATGTCACTTTGATTAATACGATGACAAATGAAAAGCTTGATATCGAAGGTGTCAAAAACAAATTTGGGTTGATGCCTAATCAAATTATCGATTACTTAACACTTATTGGAGACACTTCAGATAACGTCCCTGGCGTTGAGAAAGTCGGTCCTAAGACTGCATTGAAATGGCTTAATGAATATCAAACACTCGACAATATCGTAAAGAATGCTGCTCAATTCTCAGGTGTCGTCGGTGAAAATTTAAGAAAATCACTCGATTGGATTCCTAAAGCCAAAGATCTTATTACGATTCGATGCGATTTAGATATCGACAAAAATTGGGATAATTTCAAACCTAAAGCACAGGATCCGTCCACTTTAGAAAATTTATATCAGAGATTTGAATTTAAAAATTGGCTTAACGAAATTAAAGAAGGCAGCTATCAGGAAAATTTATCAAGCAAAAGTAGTGAAGAAAAAATATCTATCAAATCACCCAGTCATTTTATTTCTAAAATAAAATACGACACGATATTCGACAAAGATCTATTACATATATGGCTAGAAAAAATCAAAGATAAAAAATATGTCTGTGTCGACACAGAAACTAACTCACTTGATTCTATGCAGGCAAAAATTGTAGGGATATCGATAGCAGTAACTGCTGGTGAAGCAGCCTACATTCCTTTAGCACATGATTATCCTGGCGCTCCTGATCAGTTATCAGTTGATACTGTATTAAATATACTTAAACCCATGTTAGAAGATGAAAAGATCAAGAAAATTGGGCAAAACATAAAGTATGATGCGCATGTTTTTTTAAACCATGGGATATGTCTTAAAGGTATTAAGCACGATACGATGCTTCAAAGCTATGTGACAGAAAGCCATCAAAGCCATGGCATGGATAATTTAAGCTTGAGGCATCTAGGACATACCTGTGTAAGTTACGAAGAAGTTGCAGGCAAAGGTGTAAATCAACTTAGATTTAATGAAGTCGATATTGATGTGGCATCTCATTATTCGTCTGAGGATGCCGACATTACATTGCAATTAAATCAATTTTTTAATCCTGCAATTGAAAATGATGCGCCACTAAAATTCATTTACGAAAACATCGAAATGCCGGCCGCTGGGGTGCTTTTAAAAATTGAAAGAAATGGCGTGCTTGTGGACGACAAAAAACTAAATATACAAAGCCACGAAATTGGTAAAAAGATTTTACTGCTTGAAGAGGAGGCCTATCAATTAGCAGGACAACCCTTTAATCTCGCATCACCTAAACAATTACAAGATATTTTATTTAATAAGCTGGGTATTAAATCTTTAAAAAAAACACCTTCAGGTGCGCCTTCTACGGATGAGGAAGTGTTACAAGATTTAGCCCTTGATTATCCTCTACCCAAATTATTACTTGAACATCGAAGTCTATCTAAGCTCAAATCAACATACACAGATAAATTACCAAAAATGATTAACACCAACACTGGTCGCATTCATACAAGCTATAACCAAGCTGTAGCAATCACCGGACGTCTTGCAAGTTCAGATCCTAATTTACAAAATATTCCAATCCGAACCCTGGAAGGCAGAAAAATAAGAGAAGCGTTTATAGCGAATGAAGGTTCATCTATTCTATCTGCAGACTATTCTCAAATTGAATTAAGAATCATGGCTCATTTGTCTCAAGATAAACGATTGCTTGAAGCTTTCAGGAATAATGAAGACATTCATAAATCAACAGCAGCTGAAATTTTTGGTTGCGACCTAGACAGCGTTTCCCAAGAACAAAGGCGTTATGCCAAGGTTATTAACTTTGGATTGATATACGGCATGAGTGTGTTCGGTTTATCAAAATCACTTGGTATTGAGCGCAGTGCTGCCTCAAATTATATTGAGACTTATTTTGCTAGATATCCTGGCGTTAAACGTTATATGGAAGAAGCAAAATTATTTGCTAAAGATAAAGGTTATGTAGAAACATTTTTTGGAAGACGATTATGGATTCCAGAAATTAATAGTTCAAATGGAATTAGAAGAGCTGCAGCAGAAAGAGCGGCAATAAATGCTCCCATGCAAGGCACTGCCGCTGACCTCATTAAGTTAGCAATGATTGCAGTTGATCAATGGCTTACTCAGAACACACACTTAAAAACAATGATGATTATGCAGGTACACGATGAGCTTGTTTTTGAAGTCCCTCAAGATGAAATCAATATATTACAAAAAGAATTGCCTGTCTTAATGGAGGGCGTTGCAAATCTTGATATTCCTCTTATTGCAGATATCGGTGTTGGTTTAAATTGGGATGCAGCACACTAGAATGGAATTTGGCGCTTTAATTATTGGTGATGAAATTTTATCTGGCAAAAGAGAAGATAAACATTTTGAATACTTAAAAAAAACATTAAAAAAATATGGTCTTTTATTGTCTTGGGTGAAATATATTCAAGACGATTCGAAAAGTATTATTCAATCTATCAAAGAGTCAGCAAACTCTAAGACTGTTGTTTTCTCTTTTGGTGGCATTGGTGCAACACCAGATGACTTCACAAGACAGGCTGCTGCAATCGCTTTTGATCTTCAATTAATGAGAAATAATGAAGCTGTCAAACTTATTGAAGAACATTTTGGTGATGGAGCTTATCCAAAAAGAGTTTTAATGGCAGATATTCCAGAGGGTGCATTATTGATTCCAAACGACGTTAATAAAATTCCTGGATTTAAAATTAATGATTATCATTTCCTGCCAGGTTTTCCTGAAATGGCTTGGCCGATGGTCGAATGGATTCTCAATACCCACTATCAGCAGCTATTAAATCAAAATGATTTTGCCGAAGCTTCGATTTGGATTAATGATGTAAGTGAAAGTAAATTGATCGATTTGATGAATGAGATTGTAAAAAAATATCCAGAAATTAAACTTTTTAGCCTGCCCAAATTAAAGCCCATCAAGACTATTGAGCTGGGTGTTAAAGGCCCATCAAATTCAGTTGATGAAGCCCTTTTAGAGATACAAACTAAAATTGTTAATTTAGGCTATGCATGGCATAAGTAATTTGAAGACTTCACTTTTATAAAAAGCCATTTGCCTATAAAATAGGCAGCTTTCCCTAAGCAAATATACAAAGTGCAAATAGGTTCCATTTCCATTAAAAATAATCTCGTAGTCGCCCCCATGGCAGGCGTCACAGACCGTCCTTTCCGTCAACTTTGTAAAAAGTTTGGCGCTGGCATGGCGGTAAGTGAAATGGTGACATCAAATTCTCTTCTATACGGCAGCGAAAAAACACTTCGTCGCGCCAATCACGAAGGTGAAGTAGATCCAATTTCAGTTCAAATTGCTGGCGCTGATCCAAAAATGATGGCTGAAGCAGCTCAATTTAACGTAGATCATGGCGCTCAAATTATCGATATCAATATGGGCTGTCCTGCGAAAAAAATATGTAATGTCATGGCAGGATCAGCACTTCTTAAAGATGAACCGCTTGTACAAAAAATATTGTCTTCCGTGGTTAAATCTGTAGATGTTCCTGTCACATTAAAAATAAGAACTGGTTGGGACACTAAAAATCGTAATGCGATAGAAATTGCAAAAATTGCCGAAGACATTGGTATTAAAGCATTAGCTATTCATGGCAGAACAAGAGCTTGTTTGTANATGGGTGATGCAGAATATGACACCATCGCCGAAGTAAAACAGTCAGTCAGAATTCCCGTTATTGCGAATGGTGATATTACTTCACCNGAAAAAGCTAAATTTGTTTTAGATTACACCGGTGNAGATGGAGTAATGATCGGAAGAGCTGCCCAAGGTAAACCTTGGATTTTTAGAGAAATTGATCACTATCTTAAAACAGGAAAGCATTTAGATAACCCGTCCACTTATGAAATAAAAAATATAACGATTGCTCATGTGAAGGAGCTTTATGATTTTTATGGTGAAAACGCAGGATTAAAAATTGCTAGAAAACATATCTCTTGGTACACAAAAGGATTAAAAAATTCTGCAAATTTTAGACACCATATGAATACAATTGAAACAATCGATGCTCAAATTAAAACAATCGAAGATTATTTTAATTTTCTTTCAATCGAATCCCCATATATAAAGTATGAAGAAGAAATGTTGGTAGCTTAATGGAAAAGAAAACAGATATTCCGGATTGTGTAAACGAGTCTTTAGATCAATACTTCAAAGACTTGGATGGCGAACATCCCACGAATGTTTACGATATGGTCATCGGTATCGTAGAGAAGCCACTATTAACTTATATTATGGGCATTTCAAAAGGCAACCAAAGTAAGGCTGCAGAAATTCTTGGTCTTAATAGAAACACACTCAGAAAAAAGTTAAAACAACATAAAATTGATATCTAGTTATGATTAAAATAAAAAGAGCCCTTATAAGCGTATCAGACAAAAAAGGCATTATCGATTTCGCTAAGATACTCATTAAGTACAACGTTGAAATTTTATCTACTGGGGGTACAGCAAAATTATTTGCTGAAAATAATATTCCTGTCATTGAGGTCAGTGATTACACTGGCTTCCCTGAAATGTTAGACGGTAGAGTAAAAACACTTCATCCAAAGATACATGGCGGCATTCTCGGAAAAAGAGATGACGAAAAACATCTACAAACGATGATTAAATCTAATATTCCTTTAATTGATTTGGTGGTAGTGAACTTATATCCATTCGAAGCGACAATATCCAAAGAAAACTGTCCGCTATCTGAAGCTATTGAGAATATAGATATCGGCGGTCCAGCAATGATTAGATCTTCAGCCAAAAATTATAATGGTGTAGCTGTAGTAACTGATAGTTCGGATTATAAAATGATTGAAGATGCATTAAAGAAAAATGATGGCGCCCTTAATCTGGAATGTAGATTTATTTTGGCTAAAAAAGCTTTTGAACATACTGCCAAATATGATTTAGCTATTTCAAATTATCTTAATGGACTAGATACAAATAAAAATGTAACTTACCCTAAAAAACTTAACCTCGCATTTAATAAAAAGATGGATTTACGTTACGGCGAGAATCCGCATCAAAGTGCATCGTTTTACGTTGATGAAATAGCAACCAAAGGATCATTAGCAAGCTTTAAACAATTACAAGGCAAGGAGCTTTCATACAATAACTTAAATGACGCAGATACAGCGTGGGAATGCGTTAAAAGCTTTAAGCTTCCTTCTTGCGTAATCGTAAAACATGCCAACCCATGCGGAGTAGNCTCTTCTAANGACTTATTAGATGCTTATAAGAAAGCATTTTCAACTGATCCAACTTCTGCATTTGGCGGTATTATTGCTTGCAATACAGCGTTAGACAAAAATACTGCATCTCAAATTATTTCGCAATTTGTGGAAGTTGTAATCGCTCCCTCTTACGAGGCCGAGTCACTTAAAATATTTGAATCAAAACCAAACATTCGATTGCTAGAGGTAACTTTGGATAACAACTTCAATGCTTTTGAATTAAAAAAAATTGGTGGCGGTTTGCTCGTTCAATCGCCNGATAATTTCAATATCGATATGGATCATTGCAAAATAGTTTCTAAACTCAAGCCTAACCAAGAACAAATGGCTGACATGCTTTTTGCATGGCGCGTCGCTAAATATGTCAAATCAAATGCGATTGTATTTTGTAAAAATAATCAAACATTAGGAATCGGTGCAGGCCAAATGAGCAGAGTAGACAGTACCAAGATTGCATCGATCAAAGCTCAAAATGCAAATCTCGATTTAATAAATTCAGTGGTCGCTTCAGACGCGTTCTTTCCTTTTAGGGATGGTATTGATGTGCTTGCCACGGCTGGCGCAAAATGTGTTATTCAGCCTGGCGGAAGCCTTAGAGATGAAGAAGTTATCTCTGCTGCCGATGAATTAGGTCTCGTCATGTTATTTACTGGATATCGTCACTTTAGGCATTAATTTATGAAAGTTCTTGTCATTGGAAGTGGCGGCAGAGAACATGCAATGGCATGGAAACTTTCTCAAAGTATCAAAGTAAGTGCTATTTTTATTGCACCAGGCAATGGCGGCACTTATCTCAATCCAAAATTCAAAAATATTGATCTAACCGATATTAATCTTCTTTCAGATTTTGCAATTAAAGAAAAAATTGATCTGACTGTTGTTGGCCCGGAGCTACCGCTTTCTAAAGGTATTGTTGATTTATTTAGATTTAAAAATTTGAATATTTTTGGGCCTACTCAAAAAGCTGCTCAACTTGAAAGCTCTAAGGATTTTGCCAAAGACTTCATGTATAGGCACAACATTCCTACTGCAAAATATAGAACATTTAAAATGCCAGATGAAGCACATCAATATATTGCTGAGCATGGCGCACCCATTGTGATCAAGGCTGATGGTTTGGCTTCTGGAAAAGGTGTCATTGTTGCTATGACAGTCGAAGAAGCTCATGAAGCAATCGACTTTATGCTTGTAGACAATAAATTTGGTGATGCAGGGGCTAAAGTTGTGATCGAAGAATTTCTTGAGGGTGAAGAAGCTAGCTTTATGGTGGTATGTGATGGCAAAACAATTCTACCGCTTGCTACAAGTCAAGACCATAAAAGGCTTTTAGATCATGATATGGGCCCTAACACAGGGGGGATGGGGGCTTATTCTCCAGCTCCTATAGTCACTAACGAAATTTATTCTAAAGTCATGGAAGAGATTATCTCCCCCACTATTTATGGTATGGCTAAAGATGGTATTCCTTTTACTGGATTTCTTTATGCAGGTCTCATGATAACTAAAAAGGGCGATGTAAAAACATTAGAATTTAATTGCCGTATGGGTGACCCTGAAACACAGCCCATTCTCATGAGGCTGAAAAGTGATTTGTTTGAAATGCTATACAAAGCAGCTCTCGGACATCTTGATTCATTAGAAATTGAATGGGATACAAGAACAGCGCTAGCTGTCGTTTTAGCATCAGCAGGTTACCCTGAATCTCCAAGGCTAAACGATGAAATTCATATTGAAGATCGCATTATTCCTGACAGCTATATTTTTCATGCAGGTACTGTATACAAAGATAATAAGCTTCTCACTTCCGGCGGAAGAGTTTTAGCTGTCACTGCACTTGGTAACACTGTCAAAGAAGCACAATTTAAAGCGTATGAGGCTATCAATACTGTTAAATTTAATGGTGTCCAATATCGAAAAGATATAGGTTACAGAGCATTAAATAATAATTAAATTGGCTAATCAACGCTTAATCCGATATCTAAAACAAGGTGGCGTTATAGCCTACCCTACTGAGTCGTGTTATGGATTGGGTTGTGATCCAAAAAATAAATATGCGGTAGAAAAAATTATATGTTTAAAAAAAAGAGCCCGGTCAAAAGGTTTTATTTTAATTAGCTCCAAGATAAATCATTTGCGTGCATATATGCGAGATCTGTCAGAGAAACAAAAAAAAGAAATGATGGATAAATGGCCTGGGCCTCATACTTGGTTAGTCCCTGCGTCTAATTATTGCCCTTTATGGTTAAGGGGTAGCAGTCAAAACATTGCTATAAGACTTCCTAAAATTAAAAGCACTTTGAATTTATTAAATTCAATCAACTTTCCAATCACCTCAACAAGTGCTAATTTAAGCCATAAACAATCCATCAAAACTTTTAGGGCATGTAAAAATTTATATGGAGATAAAGTAAAGATCATTGAAGGAAATATTGGTAGTGAAAAAAAACCTACAACGATCCAAGATTTTTTTAGTAAAAGAATAATTAGAAAATAATATGATTAATTCAAATGTAGTTTTTGAGTACTTTAATAACCTTCAAACTAAGATTGTCGAAACAATTCAGATTGTTGATGGAAAAAATTTTATTAATGACTCATGGCAAAGAAAAGAAGGTGGCGGTGGAACTTCTTGTCTCTTAGAAAATGGTAACGTATTTGAAAGAGCTGGCGTTGGATTCTCACATGTCTTAGGTGACAAGTTGCCCAGNTCGGCAAGCGCTAGTCATCCAGAGGCGGCAGATAGAAAATGGGAGGCTATGGGGTTATCGCTAGTCTTTCACCCTAAAAATCCATANGCGCCGACAGTGCATATGAATGTTAGATTTTTTATTGCAAAAAAAGAAGGCTATGAAGATATATGGTGGTTTGGCGGTGGTATGGATCTCACTCCCTATTACGGCTTCGACGAAGATGCAATTCATTTTCATCAGACACTTAAAACTATGCTCGATTCATATGATAGAAACTTTTATTTGGAATTTAAAAAGAATTGTGATGAATACTTCTATCTAAAGCATCGCAAAGAGCCTAGAGGGATTGGCGGTATTTTCTATGATGATTTTAATCGCTTAGGTTTTGATAAGTCTTTTAGTTTGAATAAATCGGTGGGTGATGTTTTTTTAAACGCTTACCTGCCCATTTTGCAAAGAAGAAAAGATATTCAGTACACTGAGAAAGAAAGAGAATTCCAGTTATATCGACGCGGTCGTTATGTAGAATTCAATTTAATATTTGANCGTGGCACTTTGTTTGGTTTGCAATCTAACGGTAGAACTGAATCAATTTTAATGTCAATGCCACCAATGGTTCAATGGAAATATGATTGGAAACCAGATCCAGGCAGTAATGAAGAAAAATTATACACATATTTTTTAACGAATAAAGATTGGCTGAATCATGAATAATCTATTTAAAAAAATTCTTAGAAAAAAAAATATTAACCATAA
>JGI25914J50564_10000326_pt1 | contig 15801 bp, 15 predicted proteins | sample LauGreSuBDMM15SN_2_FD_50564 | JGI IMG/M metagenome (IMG submission 50564) | reverse complement strand
AGGCTTGCTGGTGATGATGCAGATGTTAATGAGGAGTGGAATTGCGATAAGGGTAGATGGGCGTTTAAGTATGAGGTAGCAAAGAATCGAATAACCGTACCAATGATTAGAGATGCAGCTGGACAATTACAAGAGGCATCTTGGCCAGAGGCACTTGCAGCTGCAGCCACCGGTTTAAAAAATACATCAGCAGGAGTTTTAGTTGGTGGGCGGGTAACGGTTGAAGATGCCTATGGTTACAGTAAATTTGCCCGTGTAGCACTTGGTACAAATAATATCGATTTCCGTGCTCGCAGACATAGCGGTGAAGAGTTAGATTTTTTTGCTGCAGCTGCACTTACTGCAACCTATAAAGATATTGATAAAGCAGATCAGGTTGTCTTAATCAATTTTGAACCAGAGGATGAGTCACCAATTATCTTCCTCCGTATCTACAAGCAGGTTTATAAGCGGGCTATTAAAGTATAAGTATCGCCCCGTATGCAAGCCGTGGTAGTGAAAAATTAAAAGCGAAGCTAATTAAGAGTGCTGCTGGCAATGAAATAGCCGCGATCTCATCTTTGTCTGGCCTAAGTAGTAAATCAGTAGTTTTAGTGGGCGAGCGTTTGGTTGAAACCGAAGGTGGTCTATCTGCTGTTGCTAAATTAGTTGAACAAAGTGGTGCAAAACTAGGTTGGGTACCACGTAGAGCGGGTGAGTGTGGCGCAATCGCAGCCGGTGCTACTCCTAATTTATTACCGGGAAATCGTTTAGTAACTGATGCAGCTGCCAGGGTTGATATAGCCACCGCTTGGGGTACACCATCGCTACCAACTGAGGTTGGTATGAGCACAGATGAAATGATTAACTCTGATCTACAAGCTTTATTAATAGGTGGCATCGACCCAATGGATATTGCACCTGATGCAAAGATAAAACTTGCTAAAAAGTTTGTGGTTTCACTTGAAATACGTCAAAGTGATATTACTGATATAGCAGCAGTCGTTTTACCTGTAGCAGCTGTTGTTGAAAAGAGTGGTTCATTTATTGATTGGCAAGGTAATACACGTAGTTTTGAGTCAGCAGTTAGCCAATCTTTAAATCGCAGTGATGTCAGAATTCTTTCTATGCTTGCTGATGAAATTGGTAGATCAATTAAACTTACAACTGTTAAGGCAGCAAGAGCTGAGTTTGATTCAATTGGGAATTGGGATGGCCCAAAGATTGCAATGAAATCATCACCTGCTAAGGCAGTTAATGCAGTTGCAGATGGGGAAGGGATTCTCTCATCTTGGCGCAACCTACTTGATAAGGGATCATTACAAGATGGTGAAGACAATCTTGCTGGTACCGCTCGCAAATCTGTTGTAGTTATTAGTGGTAGCAGGGCAAAAAAACTTGGGGTTAAAGAGAGTGATTTAGTTAGAGTTTCAAATAATTATGGCGCAATAACTTTGCCATGTGTGATTGCAGATATTGAAGATTCTTCATATGGCTACCTCGTAACTCACTTAGTAGCCAGCTAATAAGAAATTTAGGAGTAGTTAGTAACTCAGTAGTTAAGGTGGCTAAGGCATGAGTAATGCAGAGTTAATTGGCCAGGATCCAGGATGGATCATTGCTCTTAAAGGATTAATTATTTTTGCTACCTGCGTAGTTTTAACCATTATGTCAGTTTGGGGAGAGCGAAAAATTGTAGCCAGAATGCAGCAACGCATTGGCCCTAATCGCGTTGGTAAATTCGGCCTGCTACAAGCACTAGTAGATGGTATAAAACTTGCCCTAAAAGAAGATTTATTCCAAAGGCAGCAGATCGAATTGTTTTCGTATTAGCTCCAATTATTAGCACCACTACCTGCTTCATGGCTTTTGCAGTAATTCCACTAACTGGAGAGGTTAATTTCTTTGGGCGCAAAACAGCGATGCAACTTACTGATCTATCAGTAGGTGTGCTTTATGTGCTTGCAATTGCTTCAGTTGGTGTTTACGGAATTGTATTAGCTGGTTGGTCATCTGGATCTACCTACCCATTACTTGGTGGACTTAGATCATCAGCACAAGTTATCTCATATGAGGTAGCGATGGGATTATCTTTAGTAGCAGTTTTTATTTACTCTGGATCGATGTCAACATCTGAAATTGTCGCTGCCCAGCAACAATGGTGGTATGCGGTAATACTTTTCCCATCATTTGCTATTTACTCAATATCAATGGTTGGTGAAACAAACCGAGCACCTTTTGATTTAGCAGAGGCTGAGGGTGAATTAGTCGGTGGATTCCATACTGAATACTCATCACTAAAGTTTGCACTCTTTTTCTTATCTGAGTATGTAAATATTATTGCAGTCTCCGCTCTTGCAACTACTTTATTCCTAGGTGGCTACCACGCATTTCCTGGCCTTGGTTTTACCGAGCAGTGGTTAGGTGGCTGGTTCACCTTAATTTGGTTCTTTATAAAGGTCTTAATGTTTTTCTTTATATTTGTTTGGCTGCGCGGAACCTTACCTCGTCTGCGCTATGACCAATTTATGAAGTTTGGCTGGAAGGTATTAATTCCATTTTCACTCGCTTGGATTATGGTAGTTTCAACTCTTCGCGTCATGTCACAACAAGAGGCACCAAGAATTTTAATTGTTGCCTTTATATTTTCAATGGTCTTGCTTTATCTAGCAGTTACAACTTTAGTAGACCGAGAAAAAGCTAAGGTAATTAAAGCAGCTAAGGTGACAAATTCAATAGAGCCAGATTTNCCAGTACCAACAATTGAAAACTCAAGAGTGGAGCAAATAAATGGCTGATGAATTAATCCCACGATCTGATGAGTTTGGCTTGGCAAAAGCGAATGAGGCAAAAGTCCCAATCACTAACCATGAGAGCGCTAGNTTTAGTAAGCAGATGCTTGGATTTTGGGTGACTTTTAAAACAATGTTTAAAAAAGTTAATACTGTGCAGTATCCAGANGTTAAAGAGGAAACAGCACCAAGATTTCATGGTCGCCATCAATTAAACCGCCACCCAGATGGACTTGAGAAATGTATTGGCTGCGAACTTTGTGCTTGGGCATGCCCAGCAGATGCAATTTATGTTGAAGGAGCTGACAATAAAGAGGGTGAGCAATTTTCACCAGGTGAGAGGTATGGCAAGGTTTATCAGATCAATTACTTACGATGCATTTTTTGTGGACTTTGTATTGAGGCCTGTCCAACCAGAGCGTTAACCATGACAAATGAGTATGAGTTAGCAGATGACACCCGTGCAAAGTTAATTTTTGAAAAAGATGATCTGCTTGGTCCACTACGTGCTGGCATGGTGCCACCACCACATCCGATGTATCCAAATACCGATGATGGTAATTACTACCGTGGCGAGGTAACTACCTCGCACCCATCTCAAGGTGTGGCAGAGAATGATTAATCTTGCATTAGATATTGGTAAAACTGCTACACCTGAATCATTTTTATTTTACTTTCTTGCCCCACTTTCAGTGTTAGCAGCAGTAGGTATGCTGCTAGTGAAAAAAGCTGTTCATTCTGCGCTACTACTAGCTTGGGTGATGATCTCGCTAGCCATTTTTTATATTGCGCAAGATGCGCTTTTCTTAGGAATTGTGCAGATAGTGGTTTATACCGGAGCAGTTATGATGTTATTCCTTTTTATTTTAATGCTAGTGGGTGTTGATTCATCTGATTCATTAGAAGAAAATATTAAAGGCCTACGCCTTGTTGCAATTCTGTCAGCAGTTGGTTTTGGTGGCCTACTTATCTCTTTAATTTCTAGAGCAACTTTTGGCCGGCAAATATATGGTTTAGCAGCAGCAAACTCTGGTGGTAATGCCAATGGATTGGCTGAACAATTATTTACTAAGTATGTATTTGCCTTTGAGGTTGTATCCGCACTTTTGATTACTGCCGCACTTGGTGCAATGGTTTTGGCACATAGTCAAAAATCAAAATCTCAATTTACGCAGCGTGATCTATCGATCTCTAGATTTAGAAAAGGCTCATTAAAAGATGCCGCCGGTCTTCCAGGCTCTGGCGTCTACGCACTGCATAACGCAGTTGATGTGCCAGCACTATTGCCAACTGGCAAAGCCGCACCTACCTCAATATCAGCAGTACTTGAGGCACGCGGTGACATGATTGAAAGTTCTAATTTTCAATTGCGCGAAGAAGAGGAGGATAAGTAATGGCTATTGCTAATTACCTTTATCTTTCTGCAATTTTATTTACAATTGGTGCGGTTGGTGTAGTTGTTCGTCGTAATGCAATTGTGGTTTTTATGTGTATTGAATTGATGTTAAATGCGGCAAATCTTGCTTTTGTTACCTTTGCTCGGGTTAATAGCAATCTAGATGGTCAGGTAGTCGCCTTCTTTACCATGGTGGTTGCAGCATGTGAGGTAGTTGTAGGTCTTGCAATTATTGTGACAATTTATCGTTCTCGCCGCTCTGTATCTGTCGACGATGCAAGTTTGTTGAAGCAATGACAACTTCAAGTAATTTACTTTGGCTAATTGCGCTGCCATTATTTAGCTCTGCAATTTTGATCCTATCTGGTAAGCGTGCTAACTCTTGGGGTCATGTGCTGGCCACAATTGTCTCTGCCTCCTCCTTCACAATTGGCGTAGTTGAGTTTTTTGCCATGCATGGCAGGTCAGATGCGAATCGAGCGGTAACGCAAAAGATCTTCACCTGGATTTCAGTTGGCTCACTTAATGTTGATGCTTCACTGATGCTTGATCAGTTATCTATTTGTTTTGTGCTTTTGATTACCGGAGTTGGCACATTAATTCACGTTTATTCAATCTCTTATATGTCTCACGATCATGATCGCCGAAGATTTTTTGCTTATTTAAACTTTTTTATTGCCTCCATGCTATTGCTGGTATTAGGCGATTCATATCTAAATCTTTATGTTGGGTGGGAGGGAGTTGGTCTTGCCTCCTACTTATTAATTGGATTCTGGAATCAAAAACCAGCTTATGCAACTGCAGCCAAGAAAGCATTTATTGCAAATCGAATTGGTGATGTTGGCTTATCAATTGCCATCATGATCGCCTTCGCAACATTTGGTGATGTTTCATTTGCTGGAATTAAGGAGCATGCTGACGAGGCATCTTCAACACAACTAACTGCGATTGGCTTAATGCTATTACTTGCAGCTTGTGGTAAATCTGCACAATTTCCATTGCAATCATGGCTTGGAGATGCAATGGCAGGTCCCACCCCAGTTTCTGCATTAATTCACGCTGCAACCATGGTAACCGCTGGTGTCTATTTAATTACTCGCTCTAACTTTATTTTTGATGAAGCACCAATCGCGCAACTAATGGTCTTAGTTGTTGGAGGAATTACTCTGTTGTTCGGTGCAGTTATTGGTATGGCAAAAGATGATATTAAGAAAGCACTTGCCGCATCTACTATGTCTCAAATTGGCTACATGATCTTGGCAACTGGCTTAGGGCCAATTGGATACGCCTTTGCAATTATGCACTTACTAACTCATGGGTTTTTTAAAGCAAGTATGTTCTTAGGTGCAGGATCTGTTATGCACGGCATGAAGGATGAAGTAAACATGCGAAAGTTTGGTGGAATGGAAAATTCATGCCATTTACTGCGCTCACCTTTGGTCTTGGTTACTTAGCAATTATTGGTGTGCCACCATTTTCTGGTTTTTACTCCAAAGATAAAATTATTGAGACTGCATTTAATGCTGGTGGCATAAAAGGTATTGCGCTAGGTATGGCTACATTACTAGGCGCGGTGATCACTGCTTTTTATATGACCCGTGTTGTGATATTGACCTTCTTTGGAAATGAACGATGGGGTCATAAAGATGAACCAGCCGAGAGTCCAGCATTGATGTTAATTCCAATTGGATTACTTTCAATAGGGTCTATTGCAGCTGGCTTTATCTTTTCAAAGGGTGATGGCTTAGTTAATTGGCTACAACCAGTTGTTAATCCACTTAAAGAGCACCATGCTGAAGAGTTTTTACCACCGATAATTGTGTCATTAATGACTTTAGTTGCGGTAATGATTGGATTAACAGTTGCGATTTTAAAATATCGTGGTGACCAAGTAGCCCAAGCACCTGAGAAGGTTTCAGTATTAGTATCAGCAGCAAGGCGAGATCTATTTCAAGATGAGTTTAATGAAGCTGCATTTATGCGTCCAGGCCAATCTCTTATTAAGATTTTATTAAACTTAGATTACATATTAATTGATGGTTTAGTTAGATCAGTTGCGGCTACCTCATTAAGTGCTGGTGTGCGGCTTCGTACCTTGCAAACTGGCTATGTAAGAAGCTACGCCTTAATGATGGTAATTGGCGCCCTGGCTTTAGTTACTACAATTTGGGTGGTTACAGCATGAGTTTATTAACAGTTATTGGGTTACTCCCATTAATTAGTGCATTATTAATTGCCGCTATTCCAAGCAAGAATACTGGATTAATTAAGCGTGCTACTTTTATTGCCACCTCACTTATAGCAATTATCTCAATCTCACTTGCCACTGGTTTTGATAAAACCAGCACCGGTATGCAATATGTACAGAGTAATCCATGGATTTCATCTTTTAACATTAACTATGCAGTCGGTATTGATGGCATCTCATTAGTTTTAATCTTGCTCTCAACAATTTTAGTTCCAATTGTTGTTCTTGCTACTTGGCCAGAGGCAGATGGCGGTAGATGGGGAGCTAAGGTATTTTATATTCTAATTTTAATTTTAGAGACAATGATGATTGGCGTCTTTGCTGCCACTGACTTATTTCTATTCTATGTTTTCTTTGAGGCGATGCTAATTCCAGTTTACTTTTTAATCGGTGGCTTTGGTAGTGGAAATAAATCTGCTGCTGCGATGAAGTTTCTGCTTTATAGCTTATTTGGTGGCCTATTAATGCTTGCTTCAATTATTGGCGTCTATGTGATAGCTGGCAATCAAATTGGTGCAACCTTTGATTTGGCTAAACTTGCTACGCTACAAATTGATAATAAAACAGAGAATCTTTTATTTCTTGGTTTCTTTATTGCATTTGCCATCAAAGCACCGCTATGGCCATTTCATACTTGGTTACCAGATGCTGCTAAGGCCGCATCACCCGGTACATCCGTCTTACTTTTAGGTGTGCTGGATAAGGTCGGAACCTATGGAATGATCCGCTTTTGTATTGAATTATTTCCTGACGCCAGTAAGACATTTACACCATTAATAATTACCTTAGCGGTTATTTCAATTGTTTACGGCGCTTTTATGGCAATTGGTCAGCGAGATATAAAAGGATTGATTGCATTTACCTCCATATCCCACTTTGGTTTTATCACAATGGGAATTTTTGCAATGACTACNCAAGGTATGTCAGGTGCTAATTTGTATATGGTAAATCATGGATTTTCTACNGCNGCNCTGTTCTTAATTGCTGGNTGGATGATGATGCGNAGAGGATCCTCTGTAATTGCAGATTTCGGTGGCTTGCAAAGAGTCACGCCAATAATGGCGTGGACATTTTTTATTGCTGGCATGTCTAGCCTGGCACTTCCGGGCCTATCTAGTTTTGTTAGCGAGTTCCTAGTATTAGTTGGCACATATACTCGTTATCCNGNAGCAGCAGTTATTGGAACATTAGGAATAGTGCTTGCTGCACTTTACATATTAATTCCAATTCAAAAAACTCTACATGGCCCCATTATTGATGGAAATGAGAAATTAACTGACTTGAGTTTACGTGAGAAGATTGCAATCGCACCAGTAATTTTAGTGATTGTTGTAATGGGTTTTTACCCAAAGCCGGTATTAGATCTAATTAACCCAACTGCTGAAAAAGTTATTACAAAAGCTGGTTTTGCAGATCCAGCTGCAAAGGTAGGTAAGTAATGCTAATTGCACCATCACTTACTTACTCACTCCTTGCCCCAATTCTTATTGTGTTAGCAGGAGCATTGATTGGCGTGCTAGTTGAAGCATTCTTAGGTAAGACCCACCGTCCNGCTATTCAGTTAACAATTAGTATTGGCTCGCTCTTATTAGCCTTACAACAGCTGTGGCAAATTAGAGATTCATCATCACTAACGGCTGCGGTTAACTCAGTAACTATTGATAAAGCAGGCATATTCCTACAAGCAACTATTGTTTTACTATCTTTGGCTGCCGTTTTATTAATCGCTGATCAGGAGAATTTTGTCGCTCAGGCCTCCGCTATTCCAGGCTCTATTGAGGAGCGCAGTGCATTAGAACAAAAAAACCAACAAACAGAGATATTTCCTCTTTTCTTATTTGCAGTAGCCGGCATGATGTTATTTACAATTGCATCTGACTTAATCACATTATTTGTTGCGCTAGAGGTATTTTCACTGCCACTTTATTTACTTGCCGGTCTATCGCGCAGGCGACGATTACTTTCTCAAGAGGCAGCTCTTAAATACTTTTTACTAGGCGCCTACTCCTCTGCATTTTTCTTATTTGGATCAGCCTTCCTATATGGATACTCCGGAACTATCTCCTTATCTGGAATTAGCGCAGCGGCAGGAAATGGGAATGATATTTTCCTACTTATTGGAATTATCTTTGTGTCAGTTGGTTTACTATTCAAAATTAGTGCAGTGCCATTTCACTCCTGGACACCTGATGTCTATCAAGGTGCACCAACTCCAATAACTGGCTTTATGGCTGCCTGTACAAAGGTAGCTGCATTTGGTGCGATCTTACGTATTTTCTATGTTGGATTTGCTCAGTCACAAACACAGTGGCGGCCAATAATCACTGTAATTGCAATTATTACTATGTTGTTTGGTTCATTAGTTGCGATAGCTCAGCGTGATGTTAAACGAATGCTTGCGTATTCATCGATTGCTCATGCTGGATTTTTACTATCTGGCGTAGTTGCCTTAAATAAAGATGGCTTAGCTGCCTCACTATTTTATTTATTTGCATATGGATTTGCCACACTTGCAGCTTTTGGCATTATTACTTTAATTAGGGATTCAACTGGTGAGGTAACAGATTTAAATCGCTGGGTTGGCTTGGGCAGAAAATCGCCATTAGTTTCTGCAGCCTTTGCATTCTTGCTACTGAGTTTCGCTGGAATCCCATTAACCGCAGGCTTTGTTGGTAAATTTGCAATATTTTCAGCCGCTTATAAAAGTGGCAATATTTCATTGGTTGTAGTTGGTGTACTAGCAAGTGCGATTGCTGCCTTCTTTTATATCAGAGTCATTATTATGATTTTCTTTACAGATCCAGTTAATAATTCAGTATCTGTAATTATTCCATCAATTAAAAGCAAGGTTTCAATAGTTGCCTCAATGATAATTTCAATTGCTTTAGGTATTGCACCTTCATTAGTCCTTACCACAGCCAGTAATTTTGCCAATTTTGTTAAATAATGAATAAATTAGGAATACCTAATCTTGATAAGCAGCTTGAGCTATCACTTATTTCTGATATGGAAAAAGTAGAGAAACTTCTTCGCACCCATATAGAAGGTGAGTACCCATTAGTTGTTGAGACCTCACGCCACTTAATCAATGCTGGTGGTAAGCGACTTCGCCCTTTACTCAGCATATTAGCTGGTAAGTTCGGCATAGAAGAAACTGATGAGATTATTAAAGCTGCTGTAGTTTGTGAACTAACCCACCTTGCAACTTTGTATCACGATGATGTTATGGATGATGCAGTACTGCGTCGTGGTGTTACTAGTGCAAATAAAAAATGGAGTAACGCAGTTGCAATTCTCACCGGAGATTACTTGTTTTCAAAAGCTTCAGATTTATTGGCAGATTTAAAACCAGAATTTGTGCAAGAAGCGGTGCACTTACAAGCTAAGACCTTTGAAAGATTAGTAATCGGTCAGATTAATGAAACTCAAGGGGCAAGCGGTGGGCTAAAACAGATTGATCATTACTTAAAAGTAGTTAGCGATAAGACAGGATCATTGATCGGAACTAGCGCCAGACTTGGCGCAATTCTTGCTCGTGCAAAGCCTGAGATTGTAGATATTTTAACTAAATATGGCGAGAAAGTTGGCTTACTTTTTCAGGTATCAGATGATCTAATTGATATTGCAAGTAGTGAAATGGATTCTGGGAAAACTCCTGGTACAGATTTAAGAGAAGGCATACCAACCCTAGTTACTCTTTATGTCATTGAAGCAAATAACCCAGAAGATAAAGAGTTAATCTCTAAATTAAACTCAAAAATTAGTGATGAAGAGTTACCGGCTATTATTAAGCAACTGCGGAGTCATAAAGTTTTACAACAGGTAAAAAACTATTTGCAACAAGTTGCAGATGAATCAATTGATTTACTTGCAGATCTACCAGANTGTCCAGCAAAAGAGGCGCTTAAAAATCTGACTTACTCCTTAGTCAGTCGCTCTGCTTGATTTAACTAAGTCAGTTCCAAGAAAAGCTAGTGCTGCCCAGATAAAGATAAATCCCACTACCTTTGAGANTGGTAGCGGCTCATGAAAAACAATGATCCCGACCAAAAACATAATACTTGGCGTGATGTATTGGAGTAGACCAGTAGTTGTTAACGGCAATCTAGTNGCTGCAGCATTAAACATTAGCAGTGGTATTACNGTAAATAANCCAGCNGATGCTAAGGCTAATGAGAAGGGTAAATCTTGACCAAACTGTGCCTCATTTTTATTAAGTAAGTAGAACAGGAAAATNATGTTCGGAAAAAATGCGACCAAAGTTTCAATCGATAAAGTTTCAAGTGCTCCAGCATTAAGACGTTTCTTAAATAATGTATAGGAGCCCCAACTAAGTGCTAATCCCAGTGCTACGACTGGCACATGCCCGTAGGTGGCGGTCAAAATAATCACACCAACTGTGGCAAGTATTACCGAGATAATTTGTGACTTGCGTAGTTTCTCTTTTAATATCAACACTCCAAAGCTAACTGCAACTAATGGTGTTATGTAATAACCCAGTGCCGCTTCAACAACTCGATCTACTGATACTGCCCAAATATAAATTCCCCAGTTAAGTGATAAAAGTAAAGAGGTAAGGGCAAGAAGAGCGAAGGATCTTCCATTACGAATTAAGTTGAANGTAGCTCTTAATTGTTTTTGGTAGGCAAGAAGTACAGCACATGCAAGTAATGACCAAATAGCTCTGTGCGCAACAACTTCAAAGGCAGATGCTCTATCTAATGCTCGCCAGTAAAGCGGGAGTAATCCCCAAATAACATACGCCCCAGCGCCATAAGCAATACCTGATCCGTTACGGTTCAATTACACCTTTTCTAAATGTATTAATTAGCGGTAATTTGTAAACTGAACTGCGAAATCCCAAACCTCTTTTTTAACTTGAGCTATTGCAGTTTGCAGATCATCTCTACTCTTACTGGAAACTCGTAGTTCATCACCTTGGATCTGAGCTTTAATAGATTTAGGGCCACTATCTTTAAGAAATTTAGCAATTTTCTTTGCATTCTCAGTAGTAATTCCCTCTTTGAACTCACAATTAATTCGGTAAGTTTTGCCACTTANCTGTGGTTCACCAGCATCAAGGTGTTTAAGTGAAACATTTCGTTTAATTAACTTATCCTTAAATACATCAAGAGCTGCCTTTGCCCGCTCCTCAGTATCGGATTCAATTAATACCTTGATTCCAGTCTTCTCAACCTTGGTGCCAGTGTTTTTAAAGTCAAAGCGAGTTGCTATCTCTCGGTCGCACTGATTAAAGGCGTTATCTAACTCCATTTGATCAATCTTTGAGACTATGTCAAAACTACTGTCAGCCATGTCTATACTTTACCCAATAAATCCACTGAGGATTTCTCATAAAGTTTGAACTTGGAAGGGGACATGTGAGCCAGATAAAGGTTAAGCGCCGCATTCCCAGCCCAAAAGATCTTGCTCAATTACTTAAGTTTAGAAAAGTAATCTTCAGCCCTCGTAAGCGCAGATTATCGCGGGCATTAACAATTTATGATTTACGAGCCATTGCAAAGAAGCGAACACCTCAAGCTCCTTTTGATTACACCGATGGCGGTGCTGATACTGAATCAAGTCTTACTAGAGCACGTGATGCGTATGAAAAATTAGAGTTTCAACCAAAGATTTTGCTTAATGTTAAAGATGTTGATCTTTCAGTGAATATGTTAGGTAAGAAAATGAGTATGCCACTAGGAATTGCACCAACTGGCTTCACCAGAATGATGCAAACCGAGGGTGAGTATGCCGGTGCGTGTGCGGCGCAAGATGCTGGAATTCCTTTCACACTCTCCACTATGGGAACAAGGTCAATTGAGGATGTTGCAAAAGCAGCACCTAATGGGAGAAATTGGTTTCAGTTATATATGTGGAAAGACCGCGATCGCAGTATGGCGCTAGTTGATAGAGCCAGAGCTGCTGGTTTCGATACCTTAGTTTTAACAGTTGATGTTCCGGTTGCAGGTGCAAGGTTGCGTGATGTTAGAAATGGTATGACTATTCCACCCTCACTAACAGTTAAGACAATTTTAAATGCGATTCCGCGTCCTGCCTGGTGGATTAACTTCCTAACAACAGATCCACTTAAGTTTGCATCCCTAGATTCTTGGAACGGCACAGTGGCAGAGCTACTAGATTCAATGTTTGATCCAACTGTTACATATGAAGATTTAAAGTGGATTCGTAGCCAATGGCAGGGCAATCTAGTTGTTAAAGGTATCCAAAATGTTGATGATGCGCTGATGTCGGCTGAGGCAGGTGCGGATGCAATAATTTTATCTAACCACGGCGGTCGCCAACTAGATCGTGCGCCTGTACCACTTCACTTACTACCTGAGGTAGTTAAAGCTGTAGGTAATAAGGCTGAGATTCATGTTGATACGGCAATTATGCATGGCTCCGATGTTGTCGCTGCTCTAGCAACGGGTGCGAATTTCACATGGATTGGTCGGGCTTATCTGTATGGCTTAATGGCAGGTGGAAAACCTGGTGTTGATAAAACATTAGAGATTATGCGCACACAAATTACTAGAACAATGAAATTACTTGGTGCGCGAACCGTTGCTGAGTTAAATCCTGATCATGTGCGCTTTATTGCGCGCTACGCTGATAAATAATTGATCTTTTGGCATAACAACTGTCTAGGCTTTAGACTTCACCACGCTTAACAATCCCTGGCGGGTTGCCCGAGCGGCCAATGGGAGGGGACTGTAAATCCCCCGGCTCTGCCTTCGAAGGTTCAAATCCTTCACCCGCCACCAGTTAAATTAAAGTGAGTATTTACTTAGCAAAGATTTTAAATTTGGATCATTTCGATCCTTATTTCCTGTGTTCCACAACCCATTCTCTTGAGTTCCATCAATAAACTCTAATTTGCTATAACCAGCCATGCGCTTAGTAATTACTCCAGCTCGCTTACTATGCACAAACCACCATAGGTCATCAGTATGCAGTGATAAGGCTTTATAGCTCTCTTCATCCATTACATCTGGGTGGAAAAACTCTTTTTTATAAAGTGTGCCGGCACCTGATGTTGGGAAAAAATCTGAAGCTGGACCATTTGATAAAGAGTAGTTTTTAATCCACTTGCTATATGAGGCGATACTGCCGTTGGCCTCAAAGATAATTTTATGAACTCTATTGGCAACAACATTTTTTGGTGAAAGATGGTGCTGAACCATTAATTTCATAGTTAAATCAGTTTCAAAGAATAGGTCATCATCAACTACGATAATAGGAAGGTTCTCTTCTAATTTTAAAGTTGGAATTAGCTTTTTGCCTGGCCCCAAATCAGAGCATGAATTAATCTTTAATACTCCACCAGACTCTAATTCTTTAATTCTAGTAGGCAACTTTGATATATCTGATTGGGCAATATTTAGGTAGATTTTTTTAGGAATCAATTGCTGATTTAGAAGTTGATCTAAAGAAATGTGGAGCGTGGCAAACCTTGCTGGGTGGCTGGTAAGTGAGATTACATGATCCCAACTTATATTTCTAAACTCTTTAGTATTTGGAACTGCAAGATGATTAAGAATATTACTTCCATCGCTAGCTCTTAGCATATTTATATTTTCCATCAACTCTTTGTGGTAGCGCGTTGATTTAGAGCCAAGATTTCGAGCGGTTCTAATCAAGTAATAAATAGCAAATATCTGCAGAGCTAGAATCACAAGTAATAGTGCGGTATTCATCAGGTCTGCCTAACTTAGTTGTAGTTATACTTATTTCATGGAAAAGCCAACCATTATTCTAGCGACAAGTAATGGAATCGGCATGGGGCATCTAACGCGGGCAAGTGCGGTGGCTGCTGAATTAAAGAGTTTTGCAAATCCAATAATCATTTCAATGGCATCTGGCGTGGTTGAGGTACCAAAAATTGCCGATGTTGGTTTTGAATATGTGCCTGGAAGAGATCGAAAGTGGATGGGTAGATTTGAGTGGGATAGATATTTACGAGATCGGATCGTTGCATTAATAGATGAAACCAATGCAAAGATTNTTAGCTTTGATGGCGTGGTGCCATACCCAGGAATTATTGGANTAAAAAGCATTAGGCCAAAAGTAAAACTAGTCTGGGTACGAAGAGGCTTNTGGCAAAAAACATCACAGCGGTATTTATTAAATCTGCAATCAAAGATGATGGATTTAATTATTACACCAGGTGATTATGGTCAAAGTTATGACAAAGGACCAACATCAGGCAGATCAGATGCAGTTTTAGTTAAGCCAATCTCAATTTATAATCCNCAAACTGCCTTAAGCAAAGANGCAGCAAGAGATTTAATTGGCTTAGATAAAAACCGGCCGGCAGTCCTGGTGCAACTAGGTATTGGTGAGGCAGATTTAAATGCCAAAATGACTGCNGCTTTAAANGGGTTAATCTCTTGGCCACAGTTGCAGGTGGTNTTAACTAAAGAACCGGTTACGACAACTGGTGAAANTCTCGCCCCTATCGGCCTTGACCTAAAAGTAATCCGACATTTTCCACTAGCAAATGTCTTAAATGCATTTGATGCCGCCATCTGCGCTGCTGGATATAACAGTGTGCATGAAGAGTTAGCAGCAAAAATACCAACATTATTTATCCCCAACACTAGGGGAACAGATAATCAGACAGCAAGGGCGGCTTGGGCAGGTGATAATAAAATGGCACTAACTGTTGATCAATCTAATTTAAATCAGATCACTCTTAATGTTTCTAAATTGATTGATGCAAATCTACGAGAAGAGCTATCTANAAACTGTGCAACCCTTCCTGCNGCGGTTGGCGCAGGTGAGGTTGCAAATATTTTTAAAGAGTTGATAAGTAAGCCTGATAAGGATGAAAGCGGGATGGTTGGGATCAAATTTAGATTAAANATCCAAGATATTTTTGGNAGNGGCTGGCGTGGAACTGTCTATTCAGCACTTCAATTAATAACTGTTGCCTACCGCATGGTTAAACCCCATAAAGATGTGAAAATTTCTAAAGCTGGTGCGATAAGAATTATTGAAGGCAATGATGGTGAGCAATTAGGTAAATTAATAAAAATTGGTGATCCATTTGAACATCTTGTTANTGGAGCATCATCGGCTTATAAAAATAGGCGTATTGAGATTGCAAGTAAGGCTTACTTAAAGTAATTAAGCCTTCAATTCGTATTTAATAAAGGTGGGTTGTATCCTTAGCCAGCACTTCGCCCCCTTAGCTCAGTTGGTAGAGTGTTTCCATGGTAAGGAAGAGGTCAACGGTTCGATTCCGTTAGGGGGCTCGAATAAAAATAAATATTGAATGCAAAAAAAGTTTGGCGGGGTAGCTCAGCTTGGTAGAGCAAGCGGCTCATAATCGCTGTGTCGTGGGTTCAAATCCCGCCTCCGCTACAAGTAATAAAGATGTA
>JGI25914J50564_10000321_pt1 | contig 15895 bp, 12 predicted proteins | sample LauGreSuBDMM15SN_2_FD_50564 | JGI IMG/M metagenome (IMG submission 50564) | reverse complement strand
CCCTTTAAGGCTCATATCGAAAAGAATGGCCCGTTAGAAAATAAGGCAGCCGCTAGCACCACCCCAAAACCCAGCACCAACCCAACGCTGCCTTCAGGCAACACGGTCAGCAGCGGCACAGACCCCTTTAAAGCATTTCTCGAAGAACAGAAGAAACAACCCAAAGAGGCAGGTATTTCGCCATTTGGCAAGTAAATTACCTGACCGTGCCACCCATGTATTGATTGTTGTTGTAGCTGCCACTGGATCTGAAAAAAGGTACGCTATTGGTTTTTCCAATGTAAGCGCCCTTCATGAGCACATTCAATGTTGAGGTGTAAGTTAACAACTCTGGTTTGTGGTTGGTCACAACATGTGCGTGGTAATGGTAGCCCAAGCTGTCGTGATTGTGCGCACCAAAATTATCCAGTGCCGTGCCGTAGCCCAGCATGGCAGTGTCACTGCTTCTGTATTTTCCAAACAGCGCAATGCCGTCATAGCCAAAACCGATGAGTGGGGGGTGGGTTTTACCCACATAGTCGGCATCGGCGTAAACACCCAAACTTAGACCACTTTGATAACCATCAAAGTGGCAGTGCGGGCCGCCGCCGCCCTGCCCCACGTGACAGCCACTGGCTGAAAGCTCGCCAAACAAATGCGAGGGCACCAAGGTATTGTTGTAGGCAGGGAACATGACAGAGCCATCAATGAGCAAGCCATTGTCAGCTGAATCTGCATAGGTGTAGACATCGGCTTTCAGTGACGAAGTGGTTCTGTCCGTCCACAAATTTCTGGTGAAGACATTTTCTGTGACGTCCGATACCACCCCGTAGTCTTTCATGGGAATCAGNGTGACATAATTTTCCAAATTAGAAAATCTTGTGACCTGCGATGCGGGGTATGAGCCAGACCCTAAGGCTGGCGGATGAGGAACATCTTTGAGGCCGTTGGGTGAGGCTTGATTACCGTAGTTCACCACCACCATGAAGGGGTGATATTTTCCAGCGGTGTCTTTTTCGTTGGTGAAGTAAACGTATGGCACCAAGTTCTGCCCAGGCGTGCCATCCGAAATAGAATCGCTCACCAACTTGTAGGCCAAAGTTGCATCTCTAAAAGCCGTATAAAGCGCCGGTGCATACCTTAGTTTTTCGCCAGCGGCTTCCACCGTAGTTTTGATGCTGGCCAACATGGCGTCTGCATGGGTCTTGGTGGTAGCGTCTGAGCCTGGAGTTAAAACTTGAGGACGGTAAGTCGCGTTGACTTGTCTGTACACGCTACCGGAGGTGCCTTCGGTCGCAGCCACAGAGTTTTTAGACAAGAAGGGTGCCGGGTCGTTGGTGACAAATGCCACTTTATTTGGATTTAAAAACTCAGGAATGCCAAGCTCAAGCGGCGAGTTGAACAAATACAAAGGGGTTGCAGATGAAGCAGACACCACCAATTTGTAAACGCCACCGCTTAAGTTGACGTAATAACCCGCCGCAGAAAACGCGGTGTCTTCTGTATAGCTGACGGCATAAGAAGTGCCGGTTGTGGCGGTTGTGGATGTGTACGAATATTTGTAGCGTTTTTTAGCCTGCAAGAGTTTGGTGCTGCTGTCGTATGCAAAAGTGACATAGCCATAAAGATTGGCGGCCTTGCCAAAGTTATTTCTAAANTTAAGCTTGTTGCCGTCTGTTGAATCAAAGTCGATTGAATTGTTGGGGTGAAGGTGAGGGTCTAGACGATAGTACCCAGAGCTGTCTGCCACCACTTGAATGAGTTTGCGCAAATAGGTTTCGTAAGATGCACTCGATGTGATGCTGCCAGCTTCTACTGCATAGCCAGTGGTAGCGCTGTAGGTGTCACCAATTTGCAAATAATTGGCGCTCGTGCCTTGACTGGCTGAATCTGAAATCAGGTAGCGGCTTCGGCCTGTCAAACTGGATGCCGAAGTCAGTGTTGCCGCTACATAGCTGGTTTGAATGGATGAAGCATAAGTGGCCGGCGTGGCATAAATAGAAGCTGTTGTGGTGGTCGATGGGGTGCAAGCCGCAGCAGTGGCACAAGATGCACCCACGCTCAAAATAGGGCCCACTGTGATCACCACATTGTAATAAGTGCTTGAGCCCACGACCACTTCAGGAATGGTCAATTCATTGGTCGCTGCGTTGTAGGTATCGTAGGCGGGGGCCGAAGAACTTTTGCTGCCAATACTGACCACNNCACCCACATTGATTTTGACATTTGAATAGTAGGTGTTGTTGACATTCACCAAAGGAATGGTGAGGGTGTTAGAGCTTGCATCGTAGCTGTCTGCAGCATAACTGCTGACACAAACAACAGCCAACAAAGAGACCAACAGTAGCTTGAATAATTTCATGAATGAAGCTCTTTAAATCAAAGCCATCAAAAACTAATGATGGCAACGGGTATTTGGTCAGTTAACCAAAAATCATCGGATGGCATGTTTCGAACCAAAATGGGGTGCATGGAAGGAAGCAAAGAAACCTGCGCACGCGACAGGTTTTTACCACCTTTTAAGACAATGTTCAACTTGATTTGAGGTAAGTGCCCTTCCTCATTGGAAAGCGCATCAAGCATTATTTTTTGCGTTTTGACAATGTCCTGCCAATCAGAGGCTGGCGGCCAGTTCCATGCGCTTTGGCCAAGTGCTCTGCCGTCAGGCCCCTGCAACTTGATACCCTTTACCAGTTGCGCCTTGAGTTTTTTCAATTCCTGCTCAAATACCTGCGGCTTCATCTCGGCGTATCGCTTTAAAAAAAGTGGCAAGGTGGTTTCAGGGGCAAGTGCTTTGAACATTAACACCGCAGGGTCTAACAAGAATTCCAGGGCAATGCTGCCGTCGTCCATTTTTTGCACAAAGCCTTTGTTAATTTGACGCTCGTGAGCAGAGACGCCAAAGCCGTGCAAACAGCTAGATAAAAGCAGAAAACCAATGATTCGTTGCAGAAGCAGCACGATGGCTACTTTACCACGCAAAATAAGGCATGCCCGCAGTGGCCAAGCCCACCACATCCACCATGGTTTTGTTCAAAGCGCTTTCCTGCGCGTACATGGCCATGGCCGTGGTGGTTGCATAAGCATCCGCATTGACCAACAAGCCGGGCACATTGGCTTGGAGCAACTGGGCCACTGTTTCCTTGGAAGCACCCGGCCCCACACGCGCATCAAGGGCCAACAAAGTCAATGCCTCGTAGCTCATACCGTAGTCAAAGTAAAACAAGCCAATGCCGCGGTAAGTCATGTTGGCCAAGCCTTCTTTGCCAAACACAGCGCCCAAAATTTTGGCAGTGCGGCCAGCGCTTTGCGCATCGCCCGCGTCCAATGCCCAAGAAGTATCTGTAAATATCAAGCGCTCGGTATTTTGCAACTCCATGCTGCCTGAGGTGTTGTTAGCGGCTTCAACATTCCAATAACCAGTAGCCGTGTCCTTGGAAACTTTGAATTCTGATGACTTGCTCCAAAGTCTGATGGTGTCGATACCGGCTTGGCCATCGACAATGTCATTGCCGCCGATGAACGTGATGAAATTGTTTTGAGCATTGCCAATAATGACATCGTCGTAAGCCGAGCCCGTCACATTTTCAAGCAAGCTGCCAGCCGCTATGGCGATGTTATTAAATTTACTGGTGCCATCTGTGTCCATGCCAATGGAGCTAGATTTGCCACTTCGCAAATCAATATTGACCGATACGCTAACAGTTGATGCATCCAAAGTGTCTATGCCATCATCGTCAATGATGGTCATGTTAGTGGTAGCGTCCTTCACTGAATAGACGTCATTTCCCGATCCATAAACACGGGTGCCATACAGATAGCGAAGTGCTTGAATATCAAAACTGCCAAACCAAGTGGGCCAAGACCCCCCTACAGTTGCGGCAGAGACATCCAACATGACTGTGTTGGTAATGGACGAAAACGAATTTAACAAGACTGTCGCACCAGATTTATCGGCTTCAGTCAATGGATGTTGAAGGCCCAGAGCGTGAGCAAGTTCATGAAGTAAAACATAATAGCCTTCTTGGCCTGGCTTCATGACGGCAGCAGTTTCCAGGTCGATCCAGACATCGCCTGCGCGTGCATCACCTTTAAACTCATCCGGAATGAATGAGTAGCCCCTGGTATTTGTCTGCTGATTGACACCCAATCTAATTTGACCAGCATCCCCAGAAACTTCAGCAAACGCAAGTCCTGTTTGATTCTGAAGAACATAGAAAAGATCACGGACTGTTTGTTGCTGTGCTGCCGTAAAAGCCGAAAAACCAGTGCCCCCTTCGCCACCCGTTGCAGGCGCTTGGGTCAAGAAACTGTAAGTCAAGGTCACAGGGTTTCCAACCGAAGTAGATTGCCAGCCTTGGTAGCTGCGAATCAAGGTCTCCTGGCCAATCTTTGTGACGTCAATCAGTGAAAACAGGTCAATCGTCTTGTGAATGTTTGCATCGCCGTCCCAGGTATTTAAAAGCTCTGTATTTCTCACTTCATAAATAAAGCCAGGCGAATTTGTTTGATACGCAATGAGCTTGCGGGCATCAGACGACACTTGCAAAACCAAATCGCCCTGATTGCTTTTGGGGGAGAGTCCTATCGTGACTTGGTCAATTCCTTCTCGACCATCCAGCAAGATCAATCCCTTTTGGCCTGATTGATAATTCCAAGTCCAAGGACCAAGCCAAAATGCATCATCGCCAGCAGAACCATAACCCTGATCACCGTCTTGTTTGAAGCCGTGAACATTGTGCACATTGATCAATGTGTCTCTTGTGCCATAGCCATCTAGCGCATAACCAGCTTCCAAGTCCACATAAATAGCTTTCGGTGAAGACCAATACCAAACTGTTGCGTCGTATATGGAGAACCCATCTGGCACTGTCATTTTGTCATTGCCGGCGCCGCCCTGAGCAGTACCACCTTTTTCATAGGTGATTTCATCATCGCCTTCTAGGGCGTCGTAGTTTTCGCCATTCTTAACGGTGTAAAAGTCTTTACCTGATGTGCCTTTAACGTTTGCCATGGTTTATTCCCCAAACTTAAATAAACCCAATGGTTCGTTGAGCGAAATTGGCCAAATTCGGCATCACAGACAAGGTTTGTGCAGGCGTTAAACCCAGCCAACCCACCAAGTCAGCCATAAATTGATCAGAAGAGAATTGTGGAAGCCATTGGCCGCGATAAGGCTGCCATAAAGAAGCATCGTCCACGCCGCCTGTTTGCAAAGTCGGGAATGTGTTGCCGTACACGACACCGCCTTTAATGGGGCCACCCATGGCAAACCAATGATTTCCCCAGGCGTGATCAGAGCCACCGCCAGCAGCCGGATCTAGCGTACGGCCAAACTCACTCATGACCACTGTGATGACATCGTTGTTCATGCCATAAGCCTGAATCGATTTATCAAAAGCCACCAAGCTGTTGGTGACATCACCGATCAGTTTTTCCAATCCAGGATTGGTCGTGCTGGTAGAGAGTTGATCGGTATGCGTGTCATAGCCACCGTCTTGCACCAAGTAAATTTGGCGACGCGCTCCTGACTGTTTTGCATAGGTCAAGTTGCGCGCTAAATACTTCAAGTCTCGGGCTATTTGTACATCTGCAAAATCACCGATCGGTACAGCGCCATAACTTTGCCCCTTTGCAAATAAAACTGTATCAGAGTAGGCAGATCGAAGACTTCTAGAAAACTCTGCATCGTAAACATTGCCAGACTGCAATCTACTGGCCCACTCCACCCTTTGACGCGCAATGCTTGTAGGATCCGCCAAGTCAGCCATGCCCCAGCGTGCACCACTGCCACTGTTTGCCAAACTCAAAGAAGTACTGCGCCCAACCACTGCGGTGTAGTCTCTTGCCATGGCCACCAAGGGTTGGAAGTTTTTCATGTCAGAGGCCAAAGCATCCATCGCTCTACCACCCCATCCACTGGTGTCTTCTTCGCCCATCCAGCCTTGAACCCATTGCTCTTGCTCAGCATGAGAACCCAAAAAGGGTGGCAACTTCACACTGTTATTTTTAAATTGCGCCATGGTGGTGGGTTGAACCAAAGCGCCAGCATTGGCAATGACGGCCACTCGCTTTTGCTCAAACAGATCTGCAAAGGCTCTGTTGGCGGGTGAAAGTCCAAACTTGTGACCAATGTGTGTACCCGACAAACTCACCAAGCCATCTTTAGGCAATGCAAGCGAAGGCCTGGCTTTTGCATAGTCGTTGTAAGCACCATCCAAAGGCACCAGTACATTGTTACCGTCGTAACCACCTGACAAAAACACGACCACCAAAGCTTTGTAATCAGCTGCTTGAACATTTTTAACAGATGCCAAGGTAGCCGCAATACCCGCCAATGAAACAGCACCAGTGTGTGCTAAGAAATTTCTACGATTGATCATTTTGAAACTCCAAAAGCGGGCGTCACAGCGGCCATGTCCAACATGGAGCCCATCAAAGACAAACCTTGATTTCGATTCCAATAGCTTTTGTGTGCGTCAACTAAACTTTTTCCAACAGTTGCAGAAAGCGCGCCTCGAAAATAGCGTTCACTCATCAAATCAACAAGTCTTTCATCCGACGTGGCCTTGGCTTCTTTGAAGCTTGCCACATCGCAGCCAGCATCGTTGAGGGTTGCTTCATTTTGAAAGGCCCAATTGAAAAAACTCATGCGATTGGAAAATTCCATGGAGTTCAACATTTTTTGTTCTGGTGCCAAAATATTGGTGCCTTGGGTTCTGTGATTAGGTGGATAGAAATTAAATACAGAATAGGCATTGAAAGGGGTTTGGTTGTTACTTTGAATCACCTGATTGGGGCGATCGGTTTGCCTCACCGCCACTTTGCAACCCAACCCCCTAAAGCCTGATGTGTAAATCAGCAATGGTTCTTTGATGCGACCAAAATTTGCCGCGGATTTGCCATAAACGTCGGCAGCCCTTGCCTCTGGGTCCGTCAAAATGGCTGTGATCACTTTGTTGAGATTGCCATTTGTGTCTCTGAAAACTGTGGCAACTCGCTGTAGATAAGCGGGAGATGGATCACTGCTTGTCATGCCTTGTATCAAGCGCAGTGAAACAAATGGTGCCGTGTTTGGATGGGTTACCAAAATATTCACAAGACTGTCTAAATCTTGCTCAACTGTTTGGCCCGCAGGGATTGTTTTTCCCAAGAACGATTTACTGTCTGTATCGTGTCGGTTGACATCGCCAACCATGGGCTTTCCGTAATTGGCCCAATTTCGATTGTTAATCAGATTCGTTGGATTCGGCACAAAATTCCAACCCGTCAATGCACGAGTCATTTCAATGACATCTTTTTGAGAGTAAGTTTCTAAGATTTTTCCGCTTGCGTCTCGTTTAGGCGTGCCATCCAAGTTAAGTTGAATCAAGCCCACCGAAAACAATTGCATCAACTCACGTCCGTAATTCTCATTGAGTTGCCATTTTGTGTTCTGGCCGTTATCCAAATAACTGCCCATGGCAGGGTTGCGAGTGACCGCTTTGAGCAAGTCACCGTACTGACCAAATGCATGGGTCTGCAACAAGTTGAAAAACTCAAGCGCCCCAAACTCTGAAACCTTTCGCGTAGAGATAACCAGGAAGTTAGAAAGCGCCCACATCGTCTTAATCCTCAACTGGTCTTCGCCGCCAATCAAAGTACTGAACAAATTGAGGTAATAAAAATCCCTCATCCGTTCAGCTGCAGGCTTGTCCAATTGGTCATCGTAATTCTGCATGCTCTCAGGCGTGACGATCTTGGTGGGTGTCATGCTCATCTGGGAGGTAAGCCAAGCAGAGACGCCTTGCACTTTCACCTGCGCCACTGACGAAGGCGATGGCCCCATGGCCGCTTGCTCCAAAAATCGCGAAGCTGCGTAATGGCTGACAGAAGAATTTGCAGACACAGCGCTAACCTGACCAGACAAGTTAGCTGTTCTGGCAACATCTTGCCCACCACAGCCCGCCAAAAACATGGCTGCACCTGCGAATATCCATTTTGAGTTGAATTTCATGTTGTGAATCCTTGTCAATGCCTAAGATCAGCCCGGCATTTGAAATAAAAGTCCTGCCGTTGCAATGCCCGTCAATTGCGCCACCACAGGATTCAAACTGAGTTCGGATGCATACACTGCCAATCCATCGGCGGAATACATACCGTCACGGATCCAACTGACATACTTTTCTTTTTCACTTTGAATGGGCACCATGCCAGTCAGCCGCTCATACAAAAATGACACCACTTTGTCTGGATCGACAGCATCACGGCCCAAGCGAATGGCCAATGCTTCATGCATCAGTTGCACAGCGGTATATTGCTTGTTGTCTAAATAATCTAGGCAAATTCCCACGTATGCGGGTACTTTTACCGCATCCAAACCAAATACCAAACTCAGTGTTTTGGCAGCCTGGCCAGCGTGGCCATCAAGGTCAAACGCAAGGCCTTGATCGCTGAATTGCAGCCGCTCAATGCTCAGCAACCAATCGGCGCCTTCTGAATAGTTAGCGCTACTAACTTCCATGCCATTCACGCCAGGCGTCAGCACATAACTTGACAATGGTTTGTCGTAAACCACCGTGTCAATGCCAGGACCCCCATCGAAATTATCTTTGCTGAGTGAATTGATGTAGCGATCGGCAGTTTCCAACGACACCACTTGGTCTGAAAACTCAATAGACTCCACATTTCGCAGCACCAATTTGTCACTGCGGGACGCACCCGATACGGCATCTAAATAGGTGGTGCCCTGCGTCGTTGTCAATTTGAATTTAGAAGCTGGCCAAAACACATAGACCGTATCAAAGCCTTTTTTGCCATCGATGAAGTCAGACCCACCCAAAGGCGCAATGTAGTCATCCAGGTCGGTGCCTGAAATAGCCTCCGAGCCCGATGTTAATTTGCCGTTAATGCGATTGACCAAGGATTCCCCAGCGAAGTACGAAAATCCAAACTCTACCCGAAACTTGAAAAATAATTATGAAAGCTATAAATAGTCCACCGCCTTAGCATGTGAATATTTATCGCGCCCTCAGGCTGCCATTCACCTGCTCCACAGACACCATGGCGTCGTCGCCCACCAAAGACGCCAAGCGCACCCGGGATAACAAGTACACCAAGCGGGCCTGCGCCAAATCGCGCAAAGCCAGTGTAAATTGCTGCTGCGCATTCAACACGTCCAGTTGTGTGCGCGAGCCGGCCGACAAGGACATCTGGGTCGATTTCATCATTTGCTCGGCCGAGCGCGCAGCTTGCTCAAGGGCCTTCACGCGCATCACACCCTCACTCACACCACGGTACTCCTTGTGCACGCGCACGCCCAAATCGCGGCGCAAGGCTTCAAGCGACTCTTCTACCCGGGTTTGTTCGGCCACGGCTTGTCGAATGGTGGAGTTGACATACCCACCCGAATAAAGCGGAATATTTAACTGCAAGCCAATGGTTTTATTTTCGAAGCGCGAGTTCACACGCGTGATGTTTTCACTGCCGCTGTTAGACCATTGGGCCACGGCGTCCACGGTGGGCAAATGGCCGGCTTGGGCTTTGCCGACCTCGCGGCGAGAAGCATCCAAACGGGCCTGCATCCCCCGAATTTCGGGGCTGGCCTGCTCGGCTTTGCGCGTCCATTCATCCAAGTTGGCAGGCATGGGTGCGCTCAATTGCAAAGCAGCCACATTCAATTTGGCAATTTGATCCACCGGCTGGTTCACCAACAACTGCAGCTGCCTGCGGGCCAAATCTTGGTTTTGCCGAGCTTCTAATTCTTGCGCCCTGGCCATGTCCAGGCGAGATTGCGCATCATCGATGTCGGTGCGCGTGCCAGAGCCCGCTGCCAAACCTTTTTTGGCGGCATCCACCAAGGCCGTGTAGGTTTTCTTTTGCGCCAGCACCAATTCAAGTTGCTCGTCAGCCATGAGGGCTTCAAAATAAGCACTGGCCACACGCACCACCAAGTTTTGTAAATCTCGGTCTAAATTGGCTTCCACTTCTTCCACCACAGATTTGGCTTGCTGAAACTGCAACCAGCGCTGCATGTTCACCAGAGGTTGGCGCAATTGCAGGGTGCGGTTGTCGCTGGNGTATTGGTCGTTGGTGGTCACAGGTGTGCCCAAGATATTGGGCGAGGTGGTGTCCAAATTGTTGTTGTTGCGGCCTGCACTGGCTGAAATTTGGGGCAGCAAACCCGCGCGGGCTTGCGGCAAACGCTCACGGCCCGAATCGGCCGCTGCACGCGAGGCCCGAATGGTGGCGTCTTGCTCTAAAGCGGCTTGGTACACCTGCTTCAAATCCATCACTGGCGCTTGCGCCCATGCGCCCGCGGCTGCACTGCCCAGGGCACAGGCCAGCGCTGTTTTAAGCAAAAATTGTTGCGCTGTCATTACTCTTCCTTCATGGATGCGGCCATGCGCTTCGTCAGCGGATGCAACAAATAAGTCAGCAAAGAGCGCTCACCCGTTTTGATCACAATTTCTGCAGGCATGCCTGGCTGCATCTGGCGTGCACCCAAGGTTTTCATGCCTGATGGCGTGACTTGAACACGCGCCAAGTAATAAGAAAATTGCGGCTGCTGCGGATCGCTCAACAAATCGCCCGACACCGACAGCACCTTGCCGTCCACCACCAACTGCGGTGAATGCGCAAAGGCGTTGAATCGGATGTCGGCCATCAAACCAGTTTGCACTTTGTCAATCAGGTGAGGCGGAATGTGCGCTTCTAACAACAAGGTCTGCTGATCGGGCACCACATCCAAGAGTTTTTGCCCTGGTTGCAACACAGCGCCCACCGTCTGCACCGACAAGCCCACCACTTGGCCATTGGCCGGCGCTTTGATTTCCATGCGGTTTAAATCGGCCGTGACGGCCACAAACTTTTCAGCATCCGATTGCACTTCACGCGTGACATCGGCTAGCTGCGATTCAATTTCTTTGCGGTACTCTTGCTTGCGGGCCAAAGAACGCTGGCCCAACTCGGCCACTTGGCGCGTTACACGCAAACTGTTGCCCGTGAGGTCGGCAATGGCCGCGTTGGACTCGGCCACCATGCGCTCCAACTCCAATTGGCGGTTGCGCGGCGCATAGCCTTCCTTCACCATGCCACGTGTGTTGTTCAGCTCTTCGGTCAGCAAAGCCAACTGGCTGCGGCGTTGAACCAAAATATTCTGATACGACCCCAATTGTTCTTTCAGGCCTTGCATGCTTTCTTCGATGCCTTGCAGGTCAGCGGCCAGGGCGGCTCGGCGGGCTTGAATGAGTTGCTGCTGGGTGCTTACTTGCTGCTGAATGAGCGGGTCGTTCAGGGCCGCCTTCACGTCTGGGTGAAAATCAATCACACCTTGGCCTGCTTGCTCTGCAAACAAGCGACTTTGCATGGCCCTAAAGCCCAGATAGCGCTGGCGCACGGCTTCGAAGTTGGCCTTGGCCACAGCGCCATCTAAGCGCAACAAAGCTTGACCCTCTTTGACTTGCTGGCCTTCTTGCACCAGCACTTCTTTCACAATACCGCCCGATAAATGTTGCACGGTTTTGCGTTTGGTGTCCAAGGCCACCATGCCCATAGTGGGCACGCCTTCATCAAGGGGTGCCAAACCGGCCCACAGCAAAAAGCCGCCAAAGCCCAAGGCCAGGATCCATAGCCCCGTTCGCGCCACAGCGCGCGTATCGCTCGAGGCGCGCGGGCCGTCGTCGTCGTTGGCAGTGACCACTTTTGCATCTTGCACAAAGGGTTTCAAAGAAGAGTTCAAGTTAGGTTTGGCCATGACAGTCTCGATTTAAAGCGTCAAAAAATATTAAGAATTGGAAGAGGGCTTAGCCAGTGCAGCAGCCTGCGCGGCTTCACGTTGTTGTTGCAATGCAGCCAGGACACCATCGCGTGGGCCGCTGGCCTGCACAGTGCCTTGGTGCAAGATCAAGAGCCTGTCGGCCACCGCCACAATGCCAGGGCGATGGCTAATGAGGACCACGGTTTTGCCCTTGGCTTTCAGTCCCTGCACTGCGCGCACCAATGCGGCTTCGCCTTCGTCATCCAAGTTGGCGTTGGGCTCGTCCAGAACCACCAAAGCCGGCTCGCCGTACAAAGCACGGGCCAAGCCAATGCGTTGGCGCTGGCCACCCGAGAGCAAGCTGCCAGCCTCGCCCATTGGCGTGTCATAGCCTTTGGGGAATCGCAAAATCATTTGATGCAAGCCCGATGCATCGGCAGCGGCAATCACTTTCTCTGACACCACCTGCCCAGCGCGTGCAATATTTTCTGCAATGCTGCCGTCAAACAATTCAATGTCTTGGGGCAAGTAGCCAATGTGCGGGCCCAGCTCCATGCGGTCCCAGTTCAAAATGGGCTGCCCATCCAACAACACCTCGCCTGCACTGTGCGGCCAAATACCCAAGAGCACCCGCGCCAAGGTGGACTTGCCACAGCCCGAAGCACCCAGCACCACGGTCACCGTGCCGACCGGCATGATGGCGCTGACGCCCTTCAAAATTGGCTCTTTGCGNCNTGGCGCTGAGGCCACAACATCCTTGAGCACCACATCACCTTTGGGCACCNTGCCCATGGCCAGTTTGTTGCGCATGGGATGCGCTTGGAGCAAATCGCGAAGCCGAATAAAAGCTTCCTTGGCGCTTAAGAAACCTGTCCAGGTGCCCACCATCAAATCAATCGGCGCCAAGGCGCGCGTCATCAACACGTTGGCGGCAATCATGGCGCCAGGTGACAACTCACCTTGAATGACCAAGAGCGCACCACCGCCCAAGGCCAACGACTGCTGCGTGTAACGCACAAATTTGCTCCATGCCACCACACGGCCCGCCACAGCTTGTGCATTCAAAGCGCTGCCCATGGCCCGCGCATTGCGCTCAGACCACCGGCGGTGCAAATGACTGACCATGCCCATCGACTCAATCACCTCCGAGTTGCGAAACTTGCTTTGCAAATAGCCGCCCACTTCTTGCTGCGACTTGCTGGCTGCAGCTTGCGCGGGCTTGGTGGCATGACTGCCCCACCACGCCAAAACCGCTTGCACCACACCAAAAACCAAGGCCATGACACCCAGCCAAGGGTGCAGCATGAACAACACGGCAATGTAAATAGGCGCCCAAGGTGCATCAAAGAAAGCAAAGATGCCGTTGCCTGTTAAGAACTGGCGAACTTCGGTCAGGTCATTGAAGGCGCGCGAGGGGTTGCTCACCTCGGGATTTAAGTAGGCTTCGTAGCTGGCATGGAACAAGCGCTTGCTCAGTAAATTGTCCAAGCGCACGCCCGAGCTGACGAGCAACTTAGAGCGGGACCATTCAGCAAACGTCAGCACGCCAAAGAAAAACAGAGTGATCAAGGACACCGCAGTGAGCGTGCCCATGCTTTGGCTCAACATGACACGGTCAAACACCTGAAGCATGTAGATGGTGGGCGTGAGCATGAGCAAATTGGCCACCAAGCTGAACACACCCGCCACCATGAACTCGTAGCGAAACTCCCACAGCGTGCGCGAGAGTTCATCGCGGTTGAAAATTTCTGGCATCTTCATGATTTGGCTTTCTGTTGCAAAGCGGCCAACACTTCATCTCGTGGGCCAAAGGCTTGCTGCGCGCCGTCGCGCATGATCAACATCTTGTCGGCCACGCCCAGCACACTGGTGCGGTGCGTCATCACAACAAAGGTCGTGCCCAGTTGTTTCAAGGCCGAGATGGCATGGGCCAGAGCCACATCACCGGCTTCGTCCAAGCTGGAGTTGGGCTCGTCTAGCACCACAAACACAGGCTTGCCATACAAGGCGCGCGCCAAGCCCACGCGCTGGCGCTGTCCGCCAGACAGCATGGTGCCATCGCGGCCCACGGGGCTGTTGTAGCCATCCGGCAAAGAAACGATCAAATCGTGTACGCCCACCAAGCGGGCTGCTGCCTCCACTTGTGCCATGTCTACTTCGCCAAAGCGCGCAATGTTTTCTGCCAAGGTGCCCTCAAGCAACTCAACACCTTGCGGCAAATAACCCAAGTAAGGACCCAACTCGGTTTTGTCCCAAGTGTGAATGTCAGCGCCGTCCAAGCGCACCTTGCCGCCCATCGAGGGCCACAAGCCCACCAACAATCGCGCCAAGGTGGTTTTGCCCGAAGCGGAGGGGCCCACCACCGCCAAAACTTCACCGGGGCTTAAGGCAAACTGCACGCCCCGCACAATGGCGGCTTGCTGGCCTGGTGCACCCGCCACCAAACCTTCAACGGTCAGTGCACCTCTGGGCGCAGGCAATGACATGGCCTCGGCCTTGGCAGGCACTTGCGCCAGCAAGTTGTCCAAGCGGGCCCACGCGCCTCGCGCATTCACCACGCCGTTCCACTGGGCCACCAACTGCGAAATGGGCGCAAGAATACGCCCGCCAATGACCGAGCCAATGATCATCATGCTTGCGCCACCATTGAGCATGTTGTTCATTTGCAACCAGGCACCCAGCCCCAACAAAAAGGAGCCCGTGACCAGCTGAACAGACTTAGACATGGATGTCCAAAGCCCAGCGCCGTGCGATGCAGTGGCCTGAAAGGCCAGGAACTCGTGCTGGCGTTTTTGCCAGCGATGATGAACAGCCTCTAACATGCCCATTGACTCCATCACCTGGGCGTTTCTTAACGACGCCTCGGCAAACTGCTGCGCAGAAGCTGCAGATTTATTGGCCTCGCCCAGCGGCACCCGGGTCGCCCGCTCGTTCATCCAAGTGACCAGCACCATGGCAAGCCCAGCAGCTACTGAGGCCCAGCCCAATATCGGGCTGATTGCAAAATTAAGTACCAGCGCAAACAAGGCAACGGGCGCCTCAAAGACGGCCATCAAGGCTGGGCTGGCCAAAAACTCTCTGACCACTTTCAGATCGTTCATCACCTGCATAGAGCCGCCCACTTGGCGCCTCAAAAAGCCCTGAAACATGGCGTCATACACGCGCTTGGAAAGCGCCCCGTCTATTTGCACACCCGCCGCGCGCATCAAAGAGCCACGCACCTTTTCCAACAACTCCATGACCGCGTAGGCCAGCACAATCATGAGGGTGAGCATGGCCAAAGTCATGCTGCTTCGGCTGTTGACCACGCGGTCGTACACCTCAGCATGTAGACCGTGGGGGCCAGCGCCAGCAAACTGATCAGCGTGCTAAAGCCGATGGCTTTGATGATGACTGGCTTGAGTGGCTCAAAAGCCAGAGTCAGCTCGGACGGGGGCGTTTGGGGCTTCATGCAGCAACCTCAATAGAAACATAATCGGGAATGGAGGGGTGGGCCAACAAGGCAGCCGGCACGGCCTGGCCCGCTTCAGGCATGGGCTCATCCAATGCCGCCTGCGCTTCTTGCTGGGTGAGTGCCTGCTGGTTTTCCAACCAAAAGGCAAGCTCGTACAAACCATCTAAGCGGCAGGTTAGGGATATTTCACGCAACTTGGCTGTTTTAAACAACAAAAGCTGCGCCTCGGGCAAAGTCAGCTCAAAGTGCATGCGGCCATCAAGCGTAAACAGGGACAACTTAGAGCCCTTGATACTGAGGGTGCGCCTGTCAAAATAAACGGGGCAACTTTTGGCAAACTGCAACAAAGGCAAGGGCTTGTTGCCCAACTTGCTTAAATTAAACGGACTGGCCGGCATTTGAAACACCATGCGCGAGGTGCGCGAGACGGCATAAATGGCGTTGCAAACCATTTGCGAGCCCAGGGCTGGAAACTTTTCACGCAAACTGCGGTAATGCATGTGGTGCAAAGCCACCCTGTTCCATATGCGGGAGCGCTGAACCTCAGGCGCGAGGGCATTGCAAACCTGTGCAAAAGCATGCTGCAATGCCTGCAAGCGGGCAAATTGCTCGGCTGTTGTATTGAGGGGGACACGGACTACTGAATTCATATAGGATCGAATTCTAGCCTATCCTATATGAATATTTAACAAGGGTATAAAATTTTTCTAAAATTTCAGCCCATG
>JGI25914J50564_10000314_pt1 | contig 16044 bp, 17 predicted proteins | sample LauGreSuBDMM15SN_2_FD_50564 | JGI IMG/M metagenome (IMG submission 50564) | reverse complement strand
TACCAGTTCCGAGTTTCTGCTATCAACGCGGCTGGTACAGGTCCTACTACGTCAGTGAACGCATTACCTGTTGGAACAACTTCAGTCACGAACCTTTCCGCTACTGCAGGGGATGGTAAAGTTACGCTTCGNTGGCTTGCTCCGGCTTCAGGTGGCGCTGGTGTAACGCTCACAGGGGTTCAGATCAAGTATCAGCAGGGAACGGACCCAGTTATNACCCTTCCGGTGGAAGCTGCTACCATATCAAGTTTCGAAGTTTCAGGGTTGACGAACGGGTTACAGTACCAGTTCTGGGTATATTCGAAGACCAGCGCAGGTGATGGAACTGCCGATGTTGCGTTTGCGACACCGACAAACCTTGCCCCAGGGCCTGTTACATCTTTGAGTGTGGGCTCTATAACTTCTTCTGCTGCGTCATTGACGTGGGTTGCACCAGCACAATCTGGTCTCGGAGCTGTCTACTACAAGGTTGAGTACCGTTTGACATCAGCGTCAACATGGTTGACAGCTGCATCACAGGTTTCTGGGCTGACTTACACATTGTCAGGTCTTGCCGGAAACTCGTCATATGATGTTCGTGTGACTGCTGCGAACGGCGTAGATTCCAGTGCTTCAACCTTCGCCAACTTCACAACTGGCATCTGATCATGAGCGGCGTTGGCTCTCATAGCAGCGCGGCAGCGAAAAGAAGTTTGCATGTCGTTGTCGGAGCTGTTGTCACTGTGGCAGCAGCTCTGCTTTCGACTTTGNTATGGGTTCAGCCTGCTTCAGGTGTAGCTCAGTCTTTCACTGTCCGGCAGAGCTCAGCGGGAGAGATAACTTCTGTCTGGGGTTACGGAAGTGTCATCGAACCTCAAAGTCAACGTATTCGTGTGCTCGAGGTTCCTGTTTCAAAGACCACGAAACCTTCCACAAAACCTAAAGTTGTGGTATCGAAAGATCTTCCTCGAGGTGCAACACGCCATGTTACAAGAAACCTTGTAGCGGGGCGAACATATCGTGTTGAACTGATCTCAGTTGATCCTGTTTTCAAACTGGTTTCAGAAATTCAGCTTGTTGGTAAACCTGGACCTGTTCTCGGTCTGTCAGCTTCTTGGATCGAAGGCGATTTGACTGTCACATGGTCTCCTGTTGCATCAGCAGAAAGCACGCTTGTTGGTGTTGCCGTTTCGTCAGCGGCAGGTTTCCGTCGTGAGGTGGCTGCGTCCGCAACAGCTGGTGGTGTACGTATCGNCGGAGCTGACCCTAAAACTACTTACAAAGTGCTCGTTTTAGCGAAAAACGCTGCGGGCATGGGTCCTGTAACGCAGATAACTTCAGCTCCTGCTCTGCCTGCTCGTCCAAATGTATCGGTGAAACCAAGTGGTGTAGGAAGCGTCACACTTTTTTGGGAAACGGCAAAAAGTAATGCCTTGCAATGGGTTGTCTTAGTTGTCGCACCGGGACAAAAACGACATAACGAATCAGTTCTTGTCAAAAGTGGGGCTGGTGTTGTGGTTGGTGGTCTTTCATCCGGGGTCGAGTACGGTTTCAAAGTGACCGGTAGGAACTCGCTGGGGGATGGACCTTCAAGCTCAATTGTTTCAATTATTTCACCTGCGGTTCTACCTCGACCATCGAAACCTGACATTACTTTCTCAAAAACAGCGTTACTTTTATCATGGTCACCTGTTGTTGACATTTCAGGAGCTGATGTCATGTACAGAGTCGGATTCCGACCGGTGAAGACGTCATCGTGGGAGTACACTAACGTATCAGAGAAACTGGCGGCCACGGTCACCGGTTTGACTGCTGGTGAAAGATACGAGGTTGTCATAGAGGCAGAAACAGGTGATGGTCGTTCATCGCAGTCGCTGGTTTCCAATGTTCTCATTCCAGGAAACCCTGCTGTCGATGTGACACCAGAAGGACCATCACAACCTTCGACGAACAACTCTGCAGAGATAGTTCCGGCACGGCTCACAGGGTTCGCTGAACGTTCGCAGGTTTCATTGTCCTGGGATGAACAACCATACCCAGTGCAGATAAAGTATCGTGGATCAACCGGGGTTTGGTCGATAAAGGGTGTGCAGGGATCTTCTGTGGTTGTGAATGAGTTGACGAACGGTGTACCTTACGAGTTCGTACTTATCAGAGCATCTGATTCGATAGAGATATCTTCAATGATATCTCTTACCCCTGTTGGTGCTCCGTCTCAACCTCAGTCATTTATCGCGAACCCGCGTCACAGCGAAGTGGAACTTCGTTGGGCTGCTCCTGCGGACAAAGGTGGAACCGCCCCACTCGGGTATGCAATCACCTACCGTGGGTCAAGCGGGTACGGTCAGGTTTTTGTAAGCCCTGATACAACTGGGGTGGTGATAACAGGGCTTACCAACGGTGACACCTACACATTCACGATACGTTTCGATTCCGAGTTCGGTCAAAGCCCAACAGTAACAGTAACATCGGCACCTGCTGCAGGGTTGTGAGCAGAACAGTCAGGATAGTCTAAACACTGTTTATATCCAACATCTTTGACTGTGATTGTGTCGCGAGCACGCTTGAAGCGGACAGTTGATTTCATGTTACGTAGAAACCTGATAGGGTTCCCTCTAGTTTTGTTCTTATCTTTAGTTCTCGTTACTCCTTCAAATGCTGTGAGTTTCCCTGACCGTGAAGTTCAATCGTTGACCGAGGCCCCTTGGGCGGCAATGATACGTGTGGTGAACGACGGGAAAGGTTTGTCTTGCACAGGCATTCTCGTCGACCCAATGTATGTTCTCACTGCCGCTCATTGTGTCTACCCAGTTCAAACCCTGGAAAAAATGTATGTCAACTTCCCTCATTCGAAAGACAGTAGGGTTCTGACAGGATTCGCGGCGAAACATCATCCTCGGTACACTCCAAAAGGTGGTACACTGAACGACATCGGTGTCATACGTTTGAGCTCTCCAGTCACATTGTTCAAACCAGTAACGCTGACAGCGAAGAATGACAGCTCATATCTGAAAAAAGAGATGAGGCTTTACGGTTATGGAGTTGACCAGAATCTTGACGCAGACGACAACTTGAAATCATTGAAGGTAACAAACATATCATCTGAGTTGAAGTCGTACCGCTGGTTCAACGGTTCAACAATGGTTGGCGTAGGCAGATTTTTCTCAAAGGAGAAAATTTGGGGTGGTGCTTGTTACGGAGATTCAGGTGGCCCTCTTGTCGGGTTCTCGGGGAAAACCCCTGTCCTCGTCGGGATAGCATCATTTGTTATAACAGATGGGCCGTACTGTAACACGAGTTACCCTAGCGTTTACACGAGAGTGTCCGTGTATCTTGGTTGGTTGAAGTCTACCATAGTAGAGNTGAATCGTGTCTACGATCGACCAGGAACACCGGAATCTTTAGTTATCTCAGCTCAACCTTCAGGTGTGGCTGTGACTTGGGTTGCACCTGTTGCGCAAGGCAGAGACCCTATAGAGTATTACCGGCTTTATATTTACGCTGGGAACAGCCTTGAACCTCAAGAAACCAAACTGGCGAACACGGGTACGATGGTAAGCGGTCTGGAAGCAGGGTTCATATACCGGTTCTCAGTTGCTGCGTGCACGTCAAAGACATGTAGTGAACCAACCCCAGAGAAAATCTTCCAAGCAGGGTGAAAACCAGTATGGTTGCATGTATGTTAGTTTGGTTGGTTGTACGTTAGTGTGATCTGAAGCAACCGCGAGTGATAGCCTTATTTAGTCAGAAGTGTAGATATATGATTGTATGGCTTGATGACTGCGTTGTTATAGCAGGATGCCTGGGGTACAGCTCTGTTCTATGATATTGTTCATCGGTTGAGTCCTCAGAAGGCTACAGTTGAACAACGCACTGGAAAACTATCTCTGACTTCCAGTCAGAGAGGGGCGCTTGTCAGATAGTTGAAGACGCGCGCTGTGTTTGCTTGGTAATTTCTATCATGAACCATGTCCAACTGGCTAGTTCATCAGGAGTGAACTCCAAACCTGAGTACAACCAAAGCTGATGACCTAACGACGAGTAGAAATGGTATTCTTCAGTCGCGGTGGCGGGTCCCCTAGCTGCAAACGCTCTCACCGAATCCGCGTATGAATCAAGTTTCGCAGGGAGAACTACTTCATCTTGTTCTGTGCAAGTTCTCGCTTCCCAGTTGGAATCTCTGATCAAACATCGTGCTTCTTCGAACTGGTCTGCAAAACTGATTGGATAACCTGGGAAGATGACCATACCGGTAGATGTTGCAGCAACGTCTATGTCAGCAAAAACAGCCGCTTTTTGCAACGCCGTCCGGAAAGCGGTAAGACCTTCGGAAGGTNTTACTTGTCGTAGAACTGAGGGGATGACGTTCCGGGGCGCGTCGGCGGAAGCGAAAATGTTGAACAACACTGAAAGTTTGATGATCTGTGAGTCGGTTGGGGCTTCGAATTTCGATGGGGGAGTGGTGNCCGTAGCAACAAGAGTCCGAGGGATCTGCGCATCTCTGACAACGAACTTGTATCCCTTGATAACGTTATTCCGGACGTTGATTGTCACTTCAATTGGATTTTTCCCATCAGGGTAGAACAAAGCTGCGATACCAGCAGGAATTTTCGTGTCAGGATCAAGTCGTGTTGAGTATGTGATCGTTGNACCGTCCGTTGTCCTAGTGATCGTACCTATCGATGCAGCCCACGCGGCAACAGCTGAGCTGTTCACGCTGGCGTCAACAGCGTAGGAGTCTTTCACGAGAAGATGTTGAGCATTATCGTTGTCGAGTTCCACGAACTTTACAGCGGCCAACGATGCGCTACGAAGCTTCGTACGATACTCTTTCTTGACCAGAATTGATGCAAGTTGTTCTCCGCCGATAACCCAGGAAATCGTGTTCGTTGGTGATACTATGAGACGAACTTTTGAGTTCGTTCCCTGACCTGAACCAGAAACTCTGTATGTTTTCTTGGAATCCCATCCTGGACGTAGGTTCAGGGCCCACACACTCTCTCCTGCTGAGTTCGCGGCTGCAACATTCGCCAACTCTTTGGATAGATCAACCGTAGAAGCCGCTGAAGTCGACATCATGGTTACAGAGGAGATAAGTACTGCGGTGGTAGTTGATACAACAAAAACCCGAGAACGCAAAAAAGATGTAATCATACATGAAATCGTGCTTGTGGATACGAAACTGTCCTGTTACCGTCTAATCTATTCAACAGAAAGATCGTTGTAGACCGACGATCGAAAGCTGATATTCAAGATCTAATTGATTCGCTCATTCAGATTATTCAGTTCAAGGGACGGGTAGNTTTCAGACAGAGCCGGGCTTTACGTTGATGTGAGCTACTGAGATCGGGGACGCTGTATTGTCTGGCGTTTCACTCAACTTTTTCCAAACGTCATACACTACACGAGCGGAACGGTGCGTGTTACGGATCTTGAGAAAAGGCGTTCGGGTGAAGTAGAGCTTCAACGGAGTTCCACTAACCTCCGAGCTCCATGAGAGCGTCACAGAGCTCATCAGAGTGCAACTCTGAACTGAGCAACGCCGAAGAAACAGCAACTATTTCTTGCCATTGACCTACAGAAGATCTCATGTACAAATCAAGGGCAGCTATTACTACTCGTAATGCCTNGGTATCCAACTCGATGACAGTGTTCACCGTAAGGTCAGGTTCTTTCATAGCTTTAGGTTAGGGGTTAGCGTACACGAAGTCAACAATACACGCAAATATTCTTATTTCTCGTAGCTCAAATTGATTTCCTACTTTTTCTTTCTCGTTGACTAAACTGTCGTTATCAAACGCGCAGGATGCGANATCATGTTTCGTGACTATAGGTATTGCGAAATGTCAGAAGCTGGCCTGGAGCTTTCCGTCAAAAGTGTCGTTTTGAAGGTTCACTGATCAGAAAAGTTCGGTGCTGGCTGTCAGGGTGTCGTGACAGAACGCCCAGACAAAAGGAAAGTATAACTGTGAGCGGGGGAGATATACGTCGTCGTGTGTTACGACCGTTCTTTGCCTCTTTATGCGGTGTTCTAATTGCGTTACCTGTCGTCATAGTAGCCTTTGACCAAAACAGGTCTGTTACAGAACAGGAATGGTTTGATAGGGTGAGTGTGTGCAAACCTCAATCTGGGGACTCTTATGCTAGAGAACAAACTTTCAATTGTCTTGAGAAAGTTGTGGTGTCCGCTGCTAAAGATGATGCTCTGATGACCGTCGCATCTGCTATTACAGATGTTGCCTCTGAAGATGTTCTGTTTTATGGGTTTTGTCACGCCGCTACACATCGTATAGGTAAAGACCTTCTCGAGTTGTATGGGAGTGCTGAGGAAGCGCTCCGTGCTGCATCTACCATCGATTGCGGTAACGGTCTAGCCCACGGGATACTTGATTATTGGGCTGCTGAATCTTCTACAGAGCTCTCGAGTTTCCCTGATGTTGTGGCTGCCTGTGAGGAAGCTGAGATAGTACGCCCTGGTGGTTGTGCTGAGGGAGTCGGTCATGCCGCNTACCAGCATCAGGAAGAAAGTGTGGAGTTCAACAGCCGTTTAGATACTGCGTTCAAGATCTGTGAGCAGTTCAGTATTGGNTCACAGGGTATCCATTGTGGGTACGGAGTTCTGATGCAGCCATATTTGAAACAAAATGATTTCACGATCAACGAAGCTGAGTTGATAATTCCAAAGAATGGTGAACTCATAGAGATATGTAAAAAGTTGGATCACCGGGATGATGTAGTCGATGGTTGTTTTCAGGGCGCGGGTTGGCTTATGGGTGTGGGACTAATGCGTAGATCCGAAGNTGGAGATTTCGGGTNTTTGAGCAGTAACGACAGCGAACAGCAGAACGAAGCAATATTCTCACAAGTAATTGAAGATTCTGGTTATTGTGCGTCGATGACGCCGGACTACACACGTGGTGCGCTTTGCCTGACGCAGTACTTCGCAAGGCTTCCGTTGACCTGGTATACTAACACTGGTTTGCTAGAGAAGCGTTGCGCTCGCCTCCCGAAGAAAAATAGTGTTGATATATCTAAGTTTTGTTTTGCAGGTTCGTATGAGTTCACGCCACCAAAAGAAATGCTAGCTCTGATGCGAAGACACCCAGAGATAGTTGAGCTCGTCCGTGTGAGATGGGTCAGGGAACGAGGCGATGAACTTCTCGCAGAGTTCAAGAAGACAACGGCTCCAAAAAACTAACAAATGAGATACGAATCAATAAGATGATATCGCGGGTTAGGATTATTGCTATCAGCTAATAAAACACGACAGTAGTAAACAAGAAACTAGAGAAAGGGAGATCATGGCTCTTCGTCAACCGAATCCTGTACTAAGCAAATCTTTCAGTTCCGAGATGGAAACACCTGAGTCGTCAACACCGATGACAATGGAGGGAACGGTAAACAAAACCGGTTTCCTTCTCGTTATCCTCGCTCTTGCTTCCGCATCGGTATATTTCGGACCTTCCGGATTAGTGAACACCGTCGCATCGATGTACATCGTACTAGTCCTAGCAACTGTTGGTATCGCTATCGGTGTTGCGGTGCGCCCGCACCTAGCGAAAAACCTCGCTGTTTCATACGCAGTCATAGAAGGCCTTCTTCTCGGAACTCTATCCCGCATGCTAAACAGCGAACTACCTGGTATAGGTTCTCAAGCATTGATGCTAACTTTTGGTATAGCTGCTGCGATGCTGTTCATTTACAAAGCAAAAATCATAGAAGTGACAAAAAACTTCAGGATTGCAGTCATGGCAGCGACTTTAGGTGTAGCTTTCCTTTATCTAGTCTCTCTCTTCGGACAGTTCATCGGATTCGAGGTTCCGTATCTTCACGACAACAGCGCCGCAGGGATCGCTGTCAGTTTGGCAATTGTAGCGCTTGCCGCAGCTAATCTGGCACTGGATTTCGACTTTGTTGAAACTGGTGTTCGTGACGCCTTCCCTCAGCGTTACGAGTGGATAGCAGCGTTCGGACTTGTCGTCACTCTCGCATGGTTGTATGTCGAAGTTCTCAGACTTCTCTCAAAGATCCGCTCTAACGACTAGACCAGATCAAGGAACCGTCAAGGTGAATTGCACTAGGTCGTTCTGANCGCTGCTCGTTCTTACTTNCTGTTACCACCTATGTGCCGCATTTTCGTGCATTGTGGGCAGCACTTGTCACCATTGAGAATATGGAACCTACGTTGACAAACCCTCACAGGAAGCAAGAGAAGGTTTTGAACGGGTTATTGTCAAACATCGAAAAACGACATAACCAGGTAATGGAAGCAGTAAAACAAAAGATTACTGGATTTGACAGTCCGGGAGTTCAAGGTGGTGACATAGTGCTTGTTGCTGTGGCGTTACCGAGACTCAACGGTCATGATGCCTATTTCATTGCAGGGGTGTTCACCGTTGTCGAACATGAAGATGTCGCCATCCTACGCGCTCCGAGAGATGTTGCCAAGTGGCTACGTGATGACGGTGTTTTCCAAATTGTAGGGTTAGATCCGACACCTGAACCAGTACAAATAATCGAGCAGGATATAGACCTGCCGGATCTAGAAACTGCAGTCATCCTATGGAATCCTCTAAACGCGGAAAGCGTGTACGGTAGTTTCGAAGCTGCGGTAGAAGCAGCTTCGAAACTGACTCGAAGCTGAAAACCGACCAGTACCTAGTACTGTTGCTCCAATACGCTTGAGTTAGCGCCCGTAATGTTCCAAATATTGAACGATTCTGGAAGACAAAGTGCAGCTCTCACCTACCGAAATTTCGTTAGCTTCATTTCTTCAGTTCAAAATCCAGTAACATCGTGAGGGTATGTAGCCAGGACCCAGATTACAAGGGTGAGAAACGTTCACCTGTGCGATACACGAGCAACTTATGAATATTTCACTGAAATTGAATAACGGTAAGATGGGGCGTCTTTCAGCTTGTTTTAGCCGACATTCAACAAAAATTATTGAATAGTTCCCTTTTATGGTATGTTCATATAAACTTCAATTCNACTGATTTGTGTTGCGTATCTGCTGAAGTTTGCTTCAATGCGGAAGGGAGGCGAGTTGAACGCCCAAGGCGCATCGCTGCGCTCGACCGCTTTCGAGGCGGGTGCCGTCACCAATCGGCTTGCCCTTCCAAGGCTCTTACAAAATGTAACTGTCCTTCTTCGCTCTAGGTGTGCTAGAAGTCAACAAGAAGGTGTTTGGCGTTGCGGCTAGTTACTCGCAGAGATACGCAGACTGAACGGCTCTAGTGTATGACGTTCGTTCACGTTACAGTCCCGGGAACGGTCCGAAACGAACAATGTCTCGTTACCAGCGCCTGAAACATCAAAACTCTTTGATGTACCAATGCGAAGCTGCCCTGCGAGTTTTGTGATGCGGCGACCCATGTTATCGTATGACCCTAAGTACAAACTCAGCTCGGGCCCCGACAAGTACGTAACGGTGATCTTACCTGTTTCAGTCATCGCGGGGTTCAACCCGATGAAGGCGTGAGGGTGACCTATGAAGGCGCAAGGAGCATCTTTTGCTGGATAGGGAATTCTGCCTTCGTTGTAAGTCGGTAAAGTTTCGTCGATCTTGTTATCTTCAGTTAGTGTAACTACGATGCTTCCGTCAACCGTCTCACTTGTTTTCACCGATACCGGGAGGTAGTTTGATACAAGCGAGCGGGCTGGTTCTTTTGTGTTGGAACGAGCCTTCACCAATTTTGCAGGGTCAACTGAAGCAAGTATGCCAGTGGCGACATCTTCACTGAATAGTTTTGTGAAGAATGGACCTGGGTGGTAGTCGACAGGGTTTATAACACCATCACCCTGAGATGATTTACCATCAAACCTTGCAGCTGAATTCTTAGTAGCTTTGCTCGCTGGAATGATCTCAATTCCTGCTTGTTCGTAGCTTGGTTCAAGTTTGGCAGAGGTAGCACTATCAGATTGAGTATGAGCTAGTGAGTAGGCGAAGATTGGACGACCGCCTGCGGCCTTCTTCATATCACGAGTAGATTGAAGAAAAAGTTGACGATGCGGACTTTTTACTGGGTCTCGACGTATTTCTTCTTGCGTAAGCATATCGAATTGCTTTGCAAAACGGCCAAGGTCACAGTATCTATCCATGAGCTTCTTTGATACGTTCGGGTAAAGTGAACCCAGGTAGGAGATCATCTTGCTGGTAATGTCAGATTTACCGGTCACACAGTCCCTGTACTCTGGCAACAGTTCAGGTGTATCCTGTGAGCAAGAAGGACCGATGTCGTCACCGCAAACGCTACGTTCGCGACCGGATGGAAACATGTCGTTGCTGACGATCCCGATGACAATAAGGTCAGGGTCAAGCCGTTCAACATTGTCTGCAAGGAACTCCGCTTCTTCCATCGCTGAAGCTCCCATGATTCCCAAACTTTGCACCTCAAAAGTGCCTGATCCGGCTCGTCTGTCCAACTCTGCCTGAAGTTGGTTCTGCCAACGTTCGTTGAAGTTGAAAGCCCCAGTTCCCCAAGAGAATGAATCACCGACAGTGAGAACTTTTATCCGGTCAGGGTTGAGGTGTTTATCCTCTAATTGATTGAAGGGTATCTTTGGGCCTAGACCTTGACGTACCCAATTAGACAAGTTTATGTAGTAGTTTTCGCGGTTCCATTCGAGATTTGTGGGATCGTTCGACCCAGGCAAGAAAGAGAACTCTGATGTCTGCTCGGTCATAGGTACCATTTGTTTCTCCGCGTAACCTAGCCCGGCAACTGTAGCCAAGAGAGTTGCTGCAACAGCAGCAAGAGCAACAATCCTAGGTCTCATATACTTGAGAGTTTGGAAAAAAGGTGAATTGTCAACCTGGTCGGTTCTTGTAAACTACGCTTTTAGGTAAACGACAAACAAGAATAGGTCAAATCTATGCTGGTATATGTGGGTAAGCCAAGAAGCCCGTTGATAGGAGTTCAATCTTAGACGACGCATTGTAAGTTTTTGATATGGATACTTTACTGATGGTGGGTGAGCGCGCACTGTTCTCGCCATGGAAAACATGCCAGAAGCCATTAGGTTTGCCGCGGAGGCGGCTTTGGATGAGGGACTTCCTTTGTGTGAGCAATGCGATGGGGATGGGTGTCGTACTTGCGCAGCATCAGGGCATCAACCCGGTAACGTGCTACATGCCTGCTCTTGTCTGGGTACCGGGTTAGATGTTGTCGCTCTATCTCATTATCTTCTCGGAGTGCATGAGGATTGGGCTGCTGAGGCGTTGGAGATAATCGCCGAAGCGCATAAAGCTGATGAGGTTGGTGAGTGCGCTGAGTGCAGCGAACCATGGCCGTGCATACCTGCTGACGTGTATTTGGGCACAGCGGGTGATGAGTACAGTCAAAAGGGAGGTCAACATGTGCCTTATAACGATGGTGACTGTATTACGTGCGAAGAATCAGGTCGTGGATAATCAGCTGGTGGCTGTGAACAGTTCGACAAGCAAAGTATTTATTATGATAAATCGCTCTAATTCTATGAAGCGTTTTTCTTTTGCTCTTGTTTACACTTTGCTTTCAACTCTGATACCTATGTCAACAGCTACGGCAGTAACATACAGTCGTGGTGAGTTGAAAGGTTCAGATATGCCATGGGTTGTTACAATATGGTCATCTCCTGTTGGTTCGGTTGCGGCACAGCAATGCTCTGGCACGTTGATTGGGGCTGAATGGGTACTCACTGCAGCTCATTGTATTGAGGGGATCCCTAAGCCGCTCCAGGTGCGTTTTGGCGGTACGCTAGCATCGTCTGGAACAATTCGATCTGTTGACAGCTACCTGACCCATCCTGGTTATCAGCGGGGTGCGTTCATCAACGACATCGGCATATTGCATCTTTCTGAGCCTGTACCAGTGCCAAAGAATGGACTTGGTAGTGTGAAACTCGCACCAGCGGATGACAAGAAGTTGTTTGAAGAAAAAGGCGAAAGTCTTCTTTTGTATGGATGGGGAAGGGATGAGAAAGGCCAGACGGACGGAAAACTCAGATGGGCCTCGCAAAGAGATATTTCCAAAAAGGGCGCTTCAGTTCTCGGGAAAGGGTTCGATGNGGCTACGATGATTGCCGCAGGAAGGTATGAAGCATCAAAGCGTGTGTACTCTGGCGCCTGCAATGGGGACTCTGGTGGTCCGCTTGTAACTTCCGGTTCGGTGCCGATCCAAGTCGGAATNGTTTCCTTCGGTGCGGTGAACTGTTCTACTCGAATGCCAACTGTTTACACAAGGGTATCTTTCTACATTCCATGGATAAACGCAGCGAAGAAAAGTTTGCAGAAGCGATCTACTGAGTCTAACAATGANCAGAAAATCGTAGATGTGACAGTAAAAGGAATTCGCAGCGGTATAGATATTTCCGTTAGTGGNTTGATTTCCGGAACGGCGATCGAAATGCGTTGCACACGTAAAGGTTCGGAAGTGAGCGTTGTTGTTGTCAATGGTAAATCACGAGTAACGGGTGTCCTTGTGGGAAGTTACCTCTGTTCGGGCAGACCCGCAGGTTCAGAAGCAAAATGGACAGCGATCGGCTCCGTTACTGTTAGCTGACGTATCATCATTTTAGGTTGATCTCGTTTCGGACTGCAACATGGTGGGCATGGGACTCAGTGTGGTGAAAGCCAATCAGATGAACGTGAAGATTAGATGGCGGCCAGAACAGTATAAATTGTACAGGGATGTATACCTCGCGAACCAATCTGAAAGCGCCGTCACCGGTTTTACCGGACTCGCGCCCTTGCCGCCGAAGGTGGCCCTGTACCGCACTAGCCCTCCATATGGGGGGCTAGTGCTTTGTAAAGGAACCCTTCTTTTCCGTAGTCTATCTGTTGAGCATAAAGACATAATTTTTCGGTAAACAGCGACAGTTGACATCATGTGGAATTTGAGTGTTACCGCGAGGAATCTGATCCTTGGCGTCTTCGGGTTTCTCCTCATGATTAGTTTGAGCGGTTGCCGACAGATTTCATCTGATCCAGCTGACTACGAAAAAAATGTTTCAAGCTACGGTGCGTGGGAAGTCCGAGCCACGTGGGTCTGGGAGACCGCTGGTGAGCGGATGATGACAATCAGAGGTCTTGGATCTTGGCGGAACGAAGGTGAGCTCTTCCGGCTAAAAGAGCAAATGACTTCTACGTCAATCACTACCAGCAATGAGAGCGGCTATTTGATGTTAGAGGATGGAACCAAGTATTCGATCAGCTCTCCGGAGGCACGTATTCGTGTAGAACGGAGTTTGTTCAACGCTCTTGATCCGTTGAAGTTAGCAAATTATCATCGGGTTGATCTAAAGGTCGACGGTGATGTTCTCGTCGGTGAAGGTCCTTGTCGTAACAGTAGACCGAGCTGCAGATTCAGCATAGAGTTACATGTTGACAGTGCATATAGACCTGTTCAAGTAAGGACTGAGATGAGAATCGGGGATCAGTCAGAGATTGTCGACTGGGCGTACGGAAAAGATCTTGCTATCGCCTGGTGATGTCTGGTGTTATCTCATTGAGGTAAGGCCCAACAACATCTACTACAGCTACAATCAAGTCAGCGAACGTGATCTTTTTTTGCGACTCTTCGATATAAACGCGATTGTTTCAGGTCCTTAGATTAGGTTGATACTATGACAGCAAGGTTCGATAATTACGAGCTATGGATCGGACCGGATGCTACTTTGTGTCAGTTCTGTGTCCAATTATACCCCACTGCAGCGTGAGAAATACGCCAGTTCGCGTTCCGTGATTGTTTCTGCACTTTGATATCAACTATGTTTATGTAGATTACATAAAGGATGTCAGCGTTTTACAATTCTGTATGGGCGTCGAAGAAGGCTTCGTGGAGAAGGAAAACTGCCTCTATCTCTTTCTGGGCTCCAGCTGATGCCTTTCGCAGCAAGTCTTTCGATCCATATACCTTGTAGGACTGCGCCTAGGGATACCATCTCATGACCATTGAAAGTGTTTGACTTCGTCGCGTTGCACGCCAGGCAGCAAAATACAATGTTCGCTGTTGAGTAAGGAAGTTTGTTATCGAGGCGATCAAAACCTAGTCTTGTAAGTGGGAGCCCGATATTGGTTCTCAAGTCAAGATCTCCGATGAGTTCCTCTGGGATGCCGCAGTACCCGCACGCTCGGAGTGAAGACATAAACCATGCTGCAAACTGGGGGAGAGTCATGGCTAAACCTGGGGAGGTGCCATCTCTGCGTTCTATACCGCTATTAGTGGATATGTTCGAAAAACGCATGCAAATCGTGCAACGAGACACTCCTGATGAATGAGGTTCGTATGGGGATTTGCAATTCGGACAAGGGGCGCCTAAAGCTGGTAACTGTATACGTCTGGACATATAACGTACTGTGAAACTAATTATATGTATTGCATACCCGCGGTACTGTAATTGACTATACGCATCCGCAGACTTTGCCCGGATCGGTTATTACTATTTGTCTTCAGAGGATTTGTAGGCCTACGAACTTTGAAATAACTAAAATAGCCGCTACATTCCAGGTAGCGCTTCTTTTTGTGTTGGGCGAATATACAGGCTTCGTAGACGTTGAGCGAGTTCGTCCTCAGAATGAGCTACTGCAATTATATCAGCTGCAGCGGAAACAGTTGATAAGAATGTAGTACACGCTATTTCTGATAGTTCTTTGTCGGGTTCCAATTTGCGGATCAAGAGGGAGAGTCTTGATGTACCGTTACGGATATCAGCTTCCCTGTGGCAACTGTCACATATGCCCGTAGGCACTCCTCCTGCGTGTCTAGAGACAGTCACCATGCGTACCTTGTGGCAAGTTACACACCAGCATTGAACCCTCATCGGATCATCCCTGTGTTCAACTGAAACCATGAATGTTACTTGCTGGACCCATGAAGCAGTTGCTAACTACCATACAAGATAGGTCCCCCACCTGAGAAACGCGACCTCAAAAAGACTTCAGCTCTCCCTGCGTTGGGGAGAGCTGAAGTTTGGGTAACCTTGCAGCGACTTTTTCATCGTCGCTTTCACATTTGTCTACTTGCTCTTCTTGTTGACCTTCGCTACGGCGATCTTTTCAGCAGCCTTCGCTACAGTCTTCTTCGCTACAGTCTTTTTCGCTACAGTCTTCTTCGCTATAGTCTTTTTCGGTTCAGACTTCTTCGCTACAGTCTTTTTCGGTTCTGACTTCTTCGCTACAGTCTTCACTACAGACTTAGCTGTCTTCTTCACGACAGCCTTTTTCACGACAGGTTTAGCTGTAGACTTCTTAGCTTCGGCCTTCTTCAATACCGACTTCTTTGTGTCAGCTTTATTGTCGTTTGCTTTTGGCGCAATCTTCTTGATGGTAGACTTCTTTGTAGAAGCCTTGGCCTCTACAGCCTTCTTTGCAGTACTCTTCGCCGGCGTAGCCGAGACCTTCGCTGAGGTCTTCTTTGAAGAAACCGCTGCAGCAGTTTTCTTTTCAGTCATTCGAGATATCTCCTAACGGATGCCATTGTGGCACCTCAAGAATAAACGGTTACACGCAAACGTATTCTCGCAACCAGGCAACACCTCATAGTAGGTACAGAACCCCCGGTCTTGAGAAACAAACAAATGGGGTTACTAGTCAAGGAAAAACAAATGAATAGAAAATATTGCTATTAGATAATAGGTTTATGTCAGCGGGCAGCAGAAATATGTATAACTAGTTCAACTCCATTGGTCGTGGACCGTAAACCAGCTTGAAAGTCTCGACCTCCAACTCGAGCGCAAAAGCTGATATCTTTGCTCCTAGTGTCGGATTGAGGATTTNGCACATCAGCGGCTTTGAGTAGGAGGCTGAGAACCTCATCAAGGTCAAATCCTTCAGGCAAAGATTGATGGAACTCGTTAGCTCCTACGAGGAGATAGGCTCTAGGGGTGCCGAGTGCACCCGGCCGAGAGGTAAAATCCGCTGAGATAACAACAGCTGAGGCAGCGTACTTTTCGGCACGTGCTACCACCAACTCAACCCATTCCTTCGCATGGAAGGTACCAACATAACGTTTCATGGGTATGACTGTGCGCTCGTAGCACCTCTTAGCAGCAAGTCACAACCACTAACGAGGGGTCTGCAAAAAA
>JGI25914J50564_10000301_pt1 | contig 16399 bp, 33 predicted proteins | sample LauGreSuBDMM15SN_2_FD_50564 | JGI IMG/M metagenome (IMG submission 50564) | reverse complement strand
CCACGGTCTCTATCCAATGGGTAACTAATCCATCACTAAGGTCCTGTGTGGGGACATTTATATTGTACTACTTGATTTTGATTGTCTTAGGCTTCTTTTCTTCAGGAACAATGCGTACTACATGAACATGTAGCATGCCATCCTTAAGTTCTGCAGAAGTTACTTCCATATATTCTCCCAGTGCAAAAGATCTTATGAACTTTCTTCCTGCGATGCCTTTATGGACTACCTGTGCATCTGTTACTTCTACAATCTCACCCTTGATAATTAGTGTTCCGTTATCTACAGATACATCAATATCTTCCTTTGAAAAACCAGCAATAGCCAGCGAGATCTGATATGTATCTTCATCTAGTTTCAGAAGATCATACGGAGGATATGACTGTGAGTTTGTTTTATGTGCAGTGTTTAGGCGACTTAACTCTCTGTTAAAGCCAATAAAAAAAGGATCATTAAATAGATCCATAGCGTGTGTTACTACCATGTTATTCCCCTTTCAAGCGAATAAGTTAATTTACCCCCCATTTGGGCAGGTATAAATATTATATCACAGGTTCATCAGAATATGCTAGGCTTAAGGAGTGTCTTGCGCCTAAAGACTCAACACTGTGGAACAGCCCCTTTGGTATAAATATTAAATCCCCTGGGTTTAGTATAATTGCATCAGTTAAATTCTTTAAATCATCAAAAAATTTCCACATGGTTTGTCCTCCACCTTGAACATAAACTCTGTTCTCTTTGTCAAAATGCACTGTAGATTCCCAGGAATCTCCATCTAGTCCATGGTCTCTGATAGTTATATATTCTGGAATTTTTTCAGGATTATTTTTAAAAAACTTATCAGACAAACTTAAAAAATCTGGATCACTTAAAGTATTGTTGTTTCTACTTATAAGATGTACTATGACCATTCCAAAAAGAGGGTATCCTTTATAAACTTCACTAATACTGTCTAATACATGCTTGTAATAACCAAAAATAATTTCTTTTTCTTGTGCCTGAAAGGATGCCCAAGAGATGTATATTACTTTTTTGTCTAAGTCATATATGTCTGATATGTCTGACCAGGAAAGATTCTTTGGCATAAAATTTCTTGATAGATGAATCTTTTTTTCTTGTATTGCTGACATTATGTCATTTTTTGTGATTGTGGTCATACTTAAATTATAGCATATAAAATGAGCAGTTTATAGACGACTGCTCAGGTCTATTAGCCACGAAGATTCGACTTCTGCTAACTCTCCCGTCAAAGGAGCATCCGTTGTAAAACCTTTTAAAGTCTCAAGCGGAATAGTGTCTATTATACTGTACTTTTTAGGTGATATACTTGTAGGTATGATAAATAGAAAATGGTCTACTGGGAAAGAAATAATGGACCCACTTGGCTATGATGAAGAAAAAATATATGAAAAGCACGAAATTGAAGTGGCCAGAGGTATACCTCAAAGACAACTAGAGAATGCAAGAATATTTAATTCAAAACATGAGTACGCAAAAACTTTAAATAAAGGCATAGCATACTTAGAGATAGGGGTTGGTTGGGGATGGTCTGCTGAGACTTTTATAACTGGTACAGATGCTTTAAGTGCAGACCTTGTAGACTTCTACGATAATGCTAATGGGGTTAGACATCCAGGTGGAGAGGCCCCAGAGGATATATCAATTACGCATGAGCAATATATAAAAAATAAATTTTCTTATCGCCCTGACATAAATACCATAAAGGGAGATGCAACAGATATTTTGCCCACTTTAAATAAAAAATATGATCTCATTCTTTTAGATATAGGAAGAGAAAGACTTATGATAAGAAAACTTTTATCAGATTCTTCCAAATTAACTAATATTGGTGGTGTCATAGGTCTAACCTCTTATGTAAACTATGACAGTATTATGTATGAAGGACATGTTGGAGTGTATCAAAGCGTAAATGAGTTTTTATATTTTAATATGAACTGGTCTGTTGATGCTATAGTGCTACATGATCTTGGATTGCATGATATATATATAAAAAGAAATTCATAATAAAGTATAGTGGCATAGAAAAGCAGGCCTATCAAATAATAAGCCTGCCAGTCTATAGCAAATTACTTTACTTGATGAGTCTTTCCGCCACCTGATGACTTCTTTGCAGGAGCCTTCTTAACAGCCTTCTTGACTACTTTAGCAGTCTTAACTGCCTTATCTACCTCTTCTGCAGATGGCAACTTGCCAAATGCTGAATCATTAGGGTTTACTGCTCTAATTGCAACGGGCACGATGGCTCCAAGCAATGAATAAGCAAGTGTCTTTGGATCTGTCACGCCTGAAGCGTAAAGTGCAATCGCAGCACCAAGGACTGATCGTCCATACGATGCAAGCATTGCCTTTAGTTGTGTTGTATTCATAATTTTCCTCCTAGGATATTATTTTTGTTAGTACTGTAAAACCAATCCATAGACCAATAATTCCTGCGACTCCCGCAAAAACTGGTGGTGCTGGTACTGGCAATTTGAATGCAGCAAACACGACGCCACACCCAAAACCTGTTAGTATTGATAAGATGATATCTTTCATTATTCCTTTTCTTTCTTGTAGTTGTATTGTTTGATAAAGTCTAAATTTATTTTAATGTCTTCTGAATTCCAGCAAGATAACATCATTTCTTTAATGCCCTGATCTTCAAGTTTATTTACTAGGTTAGTCATTTCTTCATAGGTATACCTAACATCTTCGTCTATTCCCTTTAAGTCATATCCAGTTAAATTATCTAACTCTTCTCGTGTTTTTCTCATAATAGGGGCCAAATAAATCATAACCTTGCTATGTGTTAAATCATATTTTTCATGTATGTATTTATAATATGGAAGAATTATCTTATCATTATGCTTTGATGCCGCTTCAAAAGTAAAATTATTAGTTACGGATACATAGTAGTCTGGTTTTTCTTCTTGTGGCAGTTGATTCAACAAATTAATGTATTCTATAAGATAATCAGATCTTTCTTTTGTTGTTGATTTGTTAGTGATTGTGCCCAATGTTCTACCCATTTCGTATTCTTCAGAAACGCCAGAGACTAAATTTATCTGTAATCTATTTTCTTTAGATATTTCTTTAAAAGATTTATTTATTCTAACCAAATACTCTGGTGACAAAACGTATGGTCTAATAGCAACCATATATTTAATTTTTTTATGAATATCAATGTCTCTTGCTACCTTTACAAAATAATCAGACTCGTTTGAGTGGTATGTAAGAAGGTTTCCAGTAACACCAGAATCTTCCATTTCTGTAAACAATTCAAAAGATGGATTGATTAAATAAAAGTTCATGATAGGTTTATCACCTAGTCAGGCCTAACGGTGGCCTTTGTATACTAGATCCGTGATACTTAAACCAGTGAGTAGCAGAATACCTTTCTTTTCCAGTATTTTCAAGCACTTCATGCCAATAGTCTGCATTGCTAGGGAATGTAACAAAACTGTTAGACTTTGGCTTAATCTTTAGATTATGATCCATAAAATTGATTTCTCCTCCATCGTAGTCATCATTTATGTAGTATATTGCTGCAAAGTCTCCTGTTGTATCTGCATGCTCGTTCATTTTATAATTTTTTTCAAACTTAACTAAAGGTATTTTTCCATTTTCAAAAGGATAAAGTTTTACATCATAAAGTTCTATACACTTTTTATAAGCAAGCATAAAAACCTTATCTAACATTTTACCAATTTCTTTTGGCATTTCTTGTGGTGGCAGCACTTTTACTCCCCAAGGCTGAACTTTCCAATGATCTATACTTGTGACGTAGTCAAGCAGTTCCTTGTGATCTTCTTTAGATAAAATATTTTCTGTGACTTGTATATTGTTTACAGAATTTCCTAGATTTTTTTGTGTCATTTCTTAATTATACCATTCTGCTTTTTTGTTAAAACTAGAGCCAGTAAACTGAAACCACATGGCAGAACTATATCTGTTGTTGTCAAGAATTTCACGAACCTCATGCAAATAATTTTCATTTCCAGGGAAAATGATTAAACTATTAGGCTTTGGTTTAATTTCTAAATTATGATCTGGGAAATTAATTTCTCCACCAGTATAGTCATCGTTAATATAATATACTGAAGCAATGTGGTTGCCTTCGGATGACATAGTGTCTACATGTGGAACCAAATAAAAACCCTTAACAAACTTAACTAGATGTAGTCCAGACTTGTTAAAAGTATTAATCGATACATCGTAAAGTTCTACAGACTTTTTATAAACAAGTTCAAACACTTTGTTCAGTATATCCATGATTTCTTCAGGTAAATTTCCTGATTTAATAGTTACAGCCCTCCAGGGTTCTTCTTCCCAAGACTCAGCAATCTCTATGTAATCAAGAAGAGCCTTGTGATCTTTTTCAGGCAACACATTCTCTATATACTGAATATTGTCTGTAGAGCCACCTATTTTTGCAACATTTGCCAAATAGATTTCGTCTTTTTCGGAAGGGTTTTCAATCATGTATCTATTTTACCATAGTCGTCTGGAAGCAGTTTCTTTAATTCTTTGTATGCCCCTGAAATTTTCTTCATAGAATGATAGTGTGGATAGGCTGAGCCTGCTACACCATACTCATCAAAGTAGGCTATCTCAGGCTCAATATCAGTAATAAATTTATTTATCCCTTCTTGAGCATCATCTATGTATTGATATGCCCAATCACGAGAATCTGAAACAAATTTTAAAAATGCCTCATCTGCATACTCTTTTTCTGTTTTATTTGTGTTCCTGCTTAATTGTTGTAGCAGCAAAGTTTCTAAGGTCTTAGCAATAAGAGTTTTGTTGGCCCTTTTTTGCAATACATAGAGGGATAAAAAAAGCAATGTCAAAGACGAAAGGATACATATAAAAATTAATTCAATCATAGTTCTTTGCCACCTTCTCTTACTAGAAGAACGATTGCACCATTATCTTCTAATGCTTTTTTAACACGGATCATATACTCTACAGCCTGCTTTTTAAGTTCGACAGTTTCTAAAGACATGAAGTCTTTTTCTTTTGCTTTAACCGTTATAAAGTGATCATTGTCTACTATTTGTAGAGAAAACCCCTTGGGGCACTGCAATGACCTAAAGGCCATTCTCATCTTATCTGTATACATGCTACTCCATCGTTAGGGACTGCCATGTTGTTCCCCAGTCAGTTTTTGTTTTATGGCTAGAGAACTCTTTTGATATTTCTCCATTTTCTAAGAATACACCACCCCAAACACCCCATTCTTTTCCTGAAATTCCAACAGAAAAACATTCTTTTCTTACTGGGCAGGTAAAACATAGTGCATCAATTGCTGGTCTTAGTAGTTCATCATCCTCATACTTATCAAAGAATAAGTTTGTGTCATAGTCTAAGCAGACTGCATCGTCTTTCCATTTAAATTTATTCACTTAGATCACATACTTATCAGGGATTTCCCATCCTTTATTAGAAGGAATAAATTCTTTTTTCATTTGCCATTTATTATTTTTATAAATACCAAACTTTGAGTAGTAGGCTTTCTCTGAGGGAAATGTCTCAACCACTGTCCAACCATCCCATGACAGTTGTCTATTCTTGTTTACTATTGATTCCATAGTGTCTAAAGAATTAACTAATTTCATAATCTTTCCATTCTGTTTGTGTGCCAAAGCACTTTTAAAGCATACTAAATTCTAACACATATGACAATGTTTGTCAACAATTACTAGAAGTTGTATACGTTTGTATTTATATTATTTAGTTTTGACATATGAACTGTTTTTGATACTGGCTCTTTTGGATTAGACAAAAAAGCAAAATGGTCAAGTTCTGATATGTTTTCTTCTAGCCATTGTGGTGTTACCTTGATAAACTTGATAGACTTACCCCTCAACTTCATTCCCTTTTCAGACAGGTTTGAAAATTCCATGGCCATCATGTTAATGTTGTTTGGTCCTGCAGAGTATATGTGAAAGTTCTTGTCTTCTTCTGACAACTCAGAAAGGGCAACGGCCATAGATCTAAGAAAAATCTGGTAGTTATCGAAACTACTAGATCCCTGAACCCCTACTATCATCGCTAATCCCTTCTCGTAATCTGTCCATTATGAACAGCATCTTATCTAATTGTACCTTATCCATATGTATCGTGTCAACTTGCATAGCAGAATCTTTGCTAATTAAATTATTTATCATTGGTGCCGTATAAAAAGCATTATCTTTGATCCAGTATGCAGTATCTTCAACAATAATTACCTTAACATTTTCCTTTTCTTTACGAATCTTTGATTGACTTTTTTTGTTTATCTTTTCAATATATTTTCTTTGCTTAGAGTATTGATTATGAATCATGGACTGAGTCATCATGGGCTCATAAACTTCTTTATTCCTAAAGAAAACTACATATCCTATTATTAACAATAAAGGAACAGTTAGAGCCAACGCTCCATACAGGTTATTCATAAATACCCCCAAGTAACCATTGTATCACTTTTCTCTAGACCCTAAGTCTCCAGTTCATAGATTTAGGACCTTGCTTTATCATTTGGAGCATGTGGTGTTTATACTGCTCTGTTAATTCTGCATAAATTTCTGGATTGACTAATTCAAGTTTGTCTGTTATTGAATAAAGCATTTCGCCTTTTTCATCTATGCCAGCCATTTCTATGGCTCCCTGCATAATTAAATGCTCTACCATTGCCTGACTCTTTATGTTATTAAAGTTCATAGGAGACTTCCTTTTCTTTTATGTTTGTTGCCCAAATAGGCATTGCTATTCTTACTCCAGACAAAACTTCTGTTATTGTGTGCATTTCTCTAGAGTCAAACATCACAAGGCTTAACTTTTTTGGTTTAATTGTGAAGTCTCTATATGGAAAATTTAAATATCCTCCATCAAAATCTTCATTTAAATAAAGAACACCGCTTCTAAACAAATGCTCCGCCCCTTTATGGTTATCTTTGTGCACTGCAAGTTTGCTTGTTGGTCCCAGCATAGTCATCCATTGTGCTGTTAAGTATATTTCTTCGTCATCTTTAAAAAAAAGATTAGTCTCTAGCAAAAACTTATCAGAATATTTTTTTAATAAATGAAAAATTTCTGTATGATCTGAAAAGGCATGACGTTCAGGGATGTGTGACTCATACCTTATTCTATTCTCAATTCTATGCTTCATGGGCGTATAGAATTTTGTTTTGTCTGAACAGTTATTTTTTATATAACTTACAAGTGTCTCAGCATCTTCTAAAGTTATAAAATCTTCTATTACCTTAATTTTAAAATCTACCATTACTTGCCAGACTTTGCTCTAGCCTTCGCAAGTGCTACAAAATCTTTTACCTTGGTTTCTCCCAAGTATCCCCAAGCATGGCCATCGTTAATCATCTTATCGTTAATAGAAACGGTATCTCCATCAAGGTACACCCAGCCTAGAATACGACCATACTTTTCAGATGAGTCCATCTTTTCTGTCTTGATCACAACAGATTTAGCATTGTCAATAGCATGCTTCAAATAAGCCTTTGCTTCCAGCCCTAAAGCCTTTTCAGCCTTGTCTGCAGTACGAGACTCAGGGGTATCAATACCAGCCAGTCTGACTCTTGAACTAAAAGAAATGTCAAACCCTAAATCAATATCGACATCAATGGTGTCTCCATCAACGACCTTTGTTACTTTCTTTACATAGTATTCAAACATTATTTTCTCCTATTCAATATGTTTGTTTGGCATGATATCAAACAATAGATGAATTCTATCTGTTGTACCATTATTTGCTACTCCGTGAGTTTTTGCATTGTTGATTTCCCAACAATCTCCAGCCTTCATATGTTTTTCTTCTGTATCAACTGAAAAAATAGCATCTTCATTTGTTTGAATTGCTATGTGGTGTCTACGAACAAGTCCTAGATAATCACCCTCATCACAATGTGGATAAACAACCTTATTGACAGGCAACCTCAAAAATGCTACTTTGCCTGCTTTGCCATCATGTTGTTTTTCATAATGGCTAACTATTGGCTCTATCATTTTAAAAAGTTCTGGGTCTTTAAGTCTAAAGGTTGGCTGAAAGGGTTGTCCTAATTTCCATCCTACAATTTCCGACACAAAAAGAGTTGTTGTTTCTTTATGAACAAAAGGAAACATTTGTTGGCGTGTTCTATCAAGCCACCATTCTTCTTCTGGATAAGATAAAAGTTTATTTAAAATATCACTTACATCATGATTTCCATAATATAAATATCTCCAGTCTTCTTTTCTTTTTTGCTCAATTATTGATAACATTACTTTCTTCCCCACTGAATATAGTTCCATCCACGCTCATGTGCGTAGTAGATAAATACTTTAACTACCGTTTCCCAAAATGCAATTGTCACAGAGAGAGAAGCGTTTTTTGTAATGACATAGGCAACAGCAACAGAGGAAAGAGTTCCCCATATGCGATAACTTAATGCCTTTGCAAAAGACCTGGCCTTGGTTACTGTCATTCTTTACCCCACCTAACAGCATTCCAAATTCTTTCATGGTAATAGTAAGCCACAAAGTTAACCCCGTTGGTTATTAGTGTAGCAATAGTAGCCAGACTAATATCTTCGCTCAAAGCATAAAGAGTTACAAACCCTGAAACCATTGCGACAACTCTCCATGTTAAAGACTTAACAAGTGATCTACTTTTCTTTACGCTCATCTTTGTCTCCGTACATTGATGCAATAATTCTATCGTCTGCAGCGTTAATTGCTTCCCCAGATTTTTCTATCTGTCTAAAGACCCAACTGCTTACGTTTTTCAGTAGCCGAAATAGCATGAATGTCTGCCCCCAAATCTACTTGTTCAATCTTATATCCTACATCACGACCATAAACAATGTTGGTAATGTTAGGGAGTCTTAGTACTAATGCGCCATCCATAAATTCATCCTTAGCAATATATTCCTTTACCTGATCAAATTTGAGTGGATCCTTTTCGCTTGTATTGTAGGTATTACGGACTCCAAGAAGTACTTGGTCAGTTCTCTTGCCTGCCTCCTTGTAAAGGGCATGGTGGCCCTCGTGCCAAGGCTGGTACCTACCTAGCATAAGTGTTGTAGGTGCGGACCAATCATGCAGTCCAAACTTATTAATAATATGGGATGACTTTGCTTCTGCATCTAGATTGTGACTAATAAACGATACATCTGCATTGTCTGGTCGTTCAAACATCTTGTTTGTGTCTTCAAATCTACCTTCAGCAATTGTATCCATAAATACCAGAACATCTGGTTTACCGAATGCTGCACGAGTCAAATCTGTTGGACATACAAAATCAACAATAACTGGGGCAACGCCTTGCTTTGCAATTAGTCTTGCCATCTCACCCATTCGACGAGCCTGCTCAAGTCTATCTTCAGGTGTAAATCCTAAGTCTGAATTTACTGTGGCACGAACTTCATCTGCATTAAGATGAATAGCATTAATACGTTCTTTTAAGGCTTTTGCTAGTTCAGTTTTCCCTGATCCTGGTAGCCCAATAATCTGAATAATCATTTTTAGTCCTTTAGTCTGTTTATGTCTAACTTGCTGCGTTCATCAATGATACTAATCATAAAAGACATCATGCTGTTATACCCATCTGGAATTGCCATGATCTTATTGTAATGATGACCACAAAATAGTAGATCTCCGCTTATTCCAGTAACTTGAACTAAGGCCTCAGCGTTACATCTATCGCAGCGATCCTTTGGGGATAGTTGCCATTCTTGCTTGACCTCATCTTTTATCATTGTAAACATATTGTACTCCTATTTTGACCGATAGTTGAATAAAACCTTACTACATACTTAATTATACACCAAAGAACAGGCTTTGTCAAAAGACTATATGCATTTTAGGTTCAAAGACTCTTCAATGATTGTCATGGTCATTCTGTATCTTTCATCTAAAATATCATAAAAATCTTCATAGTTTGATCCATTACTAGAATACCTATAATAGATTTTTCTAAAATGAAAATTACAAAAAAACACAGAATTGCCATATTTGTCGGTTGCCATAACAAGTGCTTCTGCCACACAGTCATTTTTTGTACTGGTTGTACGTCCTCTATCGCTTCTTATAGAACAGTATTTCCCTAGTGTCTCTTCTGTTGTTACATTTTTTGCAAAAGTTTTTTTAACATTTTCCCTTTGATCAATAATAAAGATTTCTCGATTATCTATTGATCCGTCTTCATTATAGTCAAGATAGTTTCCATTAAATTTTTCATAATGATAATGATAGTCACACAAAAACTTATTTCCATGTGTACCCTCTATGTACACATAGGCTGGAGCAACACAGGAAGTACTGGGCTTTTTTAAAAATCTTGTAATGTGTGCTGTTTTTTCAGGCATGATCATCATTGGATCAAATGCCTGACATGCTTGGTTTTCTGGTATGCTTGTTATCATTATTTTATTTAAAGGTACGTAAGTCTTTTTGCTTCTTCATCAAGAGTCATTGTCATTCTGTATCTTTCGTCTAATACTTTAAAGTAGTCTTCAAATATAACTCCATTATTGATGTATCTAGCATAAGTTCTTCTGAAATGAAAATTACAATAAAAATGATCTTTTGAAATATCATCTGGATCTAGCATTGTGATAAAATTTACTTTGCCGACAGGAAGTCTCATGACATTAATTTTTACCAAAGCATCGGAGGTGCAGCCAGTACCACCTTTGTTGTAATAATTAGTTAAGCAGCACTTATGACCAAGAGTTTCTGTACTTATTATATTTTTTGCAAATGTTTCTTTTACTTTTTCTGTTTCATTTACTATGTATTGCCCAATTTCCAAAACAGAATGATTAGGGGCTGAATAGGATTGCCCATTCATGTATAGTTCGTAGTAGTAGTGTGTGTCACAAAGAAACTTCTTGCCATGCTTTCCTTCTACATAAACATAGGCTGGTACCAAACAGGATGTGTTGGGTTGCTCCTTGGCTTGATGGTCTCTTAGTACATCTTCAGGCATAATCATTCTTGGATCAAATGCTTGACAAATTTGTCCCTCTGGTATTTTGGTTATCATTTTTTCCTATTATCTGTAGAATAAAATCCACTGCCATTAAAAACTGCACTTACATTAGAGTATACACGAACCAATGAAGAGTTGCAAGTTGAACAACTGTATCCTGGATCCTCGTCTTTTATAGACCTTTCCTTTGTATATCTTTGTGCACAACGCATACAATCATATTCATATATTGCCATTTTTTTACCTATCGTGTAGCCATGTTACTATAACATATTTTGTTCCAGATGTTACTGGGTGAGCAATGTGCCCGTATGCATAGTTTGATGGAAATAGTATTAGGGTTCCTGCTTTTGGTTTAATTTTTAATTTAAAGTTTGGAAACTCAATCTCTCCGCCTTCATAGTCATCGTTTAAATATATCAAAACAGAGATGCTTCTTCTACTTCCTGTTCCACCATCATAATGAAATCCATATTGTTCTCCACCAGAATATCTTAAAACAGCATAAGGTTCAATACTCTTTATTTCTTGTTCTATTTTAAACATTGATTTGTAGTTATGAAGTGCTGAAGAAACTAAGTTATAGCATTTATTGTTAATAAGTTTCATGGCCTTGTTAATATTTGCATTTCTGCTTATTGATAGACCATGACTAGTTCGTATTGACTGTTCGTTGGTATCTACAGGGTCAGCATTTGTTTGTGAAGGAGAAAATTTTATATTTAATGAAACATCTTCTGTCACCTCAAGAATGTCATTAATTGTTTCATTTTCTTTATCCCATGCATTTTCATATACTGCGATTGATCCTCCTACAATATATGTTGGATTTATAGTAGATACCTCTGTTAGCATGATTACTTCTTCTTTTTTGCTTTTACTGTCCACACTGGTGCGTTGAGATTGTCTCCGCCCCACTCATAGCCAAGTAATTTTACCATTGCTCTAATTATTTTAATACGCATTACCTAATCTCCTTTCCAAATTTAGCCCAGACTCTTTCGTGCAAGAAATATCCTACCATTTCACACGCAGTATAAACAATTGCAAATGTTCCAGCGTACTCCCAATGGGCTTCGCCAGTAATGGCCTTTTCAAAAAAATAAACTAGAGTTCCTACAAAGCCAATGTGTACTGCTGGCCATGTAAGTGCTTTATATGTGCTTCTCTTGGTTGATTCCATTAGAGTGCCACCTGAGATCCCTTGCCACCACCAGAAGATTTCTTAACTACTGGCTTTACTGATTTCTTTGCAGTGTCTGCAGTTACATTCTTAGCAGGTGTTGCTGCTAACTTGTTTAATAGTGGAGCATTTTCTTCACCAGTATAAACTGGACGGCCCCACCCCACTACAGCATTGACCAACTTTTTCTTATTGTTCTTAACATATCCACGAGTCTTCTCTACGCACATTCCTCCATTGCGCTGGTCTCCCTTTGCAGTTCCTGAAGTGTTTCCTTCAATAACTTGGATTGTTCCGTCCCCGTTGTTCTTAATGCAAAGACCAACATGTGAAATGCGATTTACACCATCTTCTGGGAAATCAAAATAGATCCAGTCTCCTGCTTGTGGATCATCATTACGAGCATCTGACCAACGCTCTGCCTTCTTAAACCAATCTGATGCTGCTACTGTTGATGCAGACTTAGGAAATGACTTTACCCCCGCAGTAAATGCTGCCCAAGAAACAAAAGACTGACACCACGGCTGAAAGTTAACCTTGATCCATGCGCCGTACTTTGTTTCATTATCTTTTGGGCCTTCAATTGTGCCCACTTCCTTCTTTGCAACCTCTATGATTGCTTCTAGACTGCCCTTTGCTGCCATTTTATTCCTCCTATATGTTTGTAACTACTATATCATTATACACCATCTGTGTCAGTAAGACCCAAAAACCTTTGCGACCAATAGTAGTGAAAAAGATACCCTCTGTGCCCGTCCCTTTTATCTAATAGGTCTTTTTTATTGTACAGTTCCTCATTAAGTAAATCTTTACTTTTTGAAAGAATATAATCAACACCTGGGATTTCAATAAAATTTTTAAAAACATTTAAGGCCTTATAGTTTTTACCGTCAGGGAAACTGTGTGTTGACCATAGTAACTCTATATCATTAGACGCACAGTATTCTTCAAATAGTTTAACTAAATTTATAAATTTAGGGATTAAGTTTCTTTGCTCCTCTAGACTTTGTCTTTCTTTTATTTTCCCGTTTGCTAGTCTTGTATCATTTAAAAAATAATAAGGTGTTTGATTTATATAAAAATATTTTTCTGTTTCATCAATTTGACCCATCCATTTAAAATTTCTTGATAACTCTGGCAGTAGCATGTAAATTTTATTTGGCTTTCCATATTCGTTAATGTATTGAATTATGTTTGAAATAATAACATCATGACCCCACCCACCTTTTGACAAGTTAAAAAATCCAGATACATTTTTTGTCTCAGAAAGTTTTTTATAAGTCATGTATGACCAGCATGATTCTAAAGCACCACCCATACCTTCTGTCTCTGAGCAACCAGCAAATAGTATATGCTCTCCGTCATGAAACTTTGTAAACTCGTCTGACCGATACCCTAAAGAGTTAAAATAGTATCTTATACTGTCGTCTTGATTATAATTTATTTTAGGCACTTCACCCGCAATCAAAAACTCTTCTTCTTTTTCTCTATTTATAGTTTCTATTGTGTTAAAAAAAATAGCGTGGGTGAACAGATCCTTGTAAACACTTTTCATCCTATACTCTTCATTTAGTTTTTCATTTTTCATAAACTTGTTCCAATAATTTTTGTATTATATTCTTTTTCCCATTTAATAATATCTGTTTCATCATTGAGAAGTGGCTGTCCTTTAATATTAAGACTTGTGTTTAATAATACTGGGACTCCAGTTTCAAGATAGAATTTATTTATTGCTCTCCATAGACCACGGTGCTGATCCTTGTTTACAGTCTGAACTCTTGATGTTCCATCTGCATGCACCACAGAAGGTATCTTGTCAGGCTGCAAGCACTTGACTGTATACTGCATGTAAGGGCTTGTAAAGTCCATATCAAACCATTTAGAGGCACACTCTTCCATAACTACTGGAGCAAATGGTCTAAACAATTCTCTTTGTTTAATTCTATTTACTTTATCCTTAATGTTTGGATCTCTTGGATCTGCAAGAATACTTCTATTTCCTAATGCTCTTGGACCGTATTCTGCTCTTCCTGATGCTACTGCTACGATTCCGTCTTTTAATATACCGTCCACAATTTGCTGAACAGGATACTCTCCTCCAAGATCATAACCAAGATAAGGAGTCTTCCAGTCAAGATGCTTCCCGTATAGTGCTGCTGCTGCGCCTAAAGAACTACCAGCATCTCCAGGGTTGGGCATGATCCAAATCATATCAAAAATATTCCAGAGCAGTGTATTTGCTGAAGAGTTAAGAGCACATCCACCCATAAATACTAAATTATTTTTACCAGTTATAGACTTTGCCATACGCATAAATTGATTAAGTCTTTGTTCATATACCATTTGTACTGATGCTGCTATATCAAACTTATCTTCTTCTGAAACCCAGCCCCAGTCAGTGATTCCTTTATGAAAATTATACTTTTGCTCATCGTAATTAGGGAAATACTCATTAACTTTCTTATAATATTTTGTCCAGTCTCCATAAGCAGCCATACCCATCATAATATATTCTTCTTGATTTGGCATAAGACCAATCAACTGAGTAAAGGCTGAATAGAATAATCCAAAACTAACTGGATAGTTTTGCTTATACTTAAGTTTAATCTTGTCGCCCTCACCAACCCAAATTGTTGATGTATTAAACTCACCAATTGCGTCTAGTACTACAATACAGGCATCATTAAATGCGCTAGTATAGTATCCTGCTGCTGCGTGAGAGTAATGATGGCCAAAGTTTTTTCTTGGTAAGTCTCCAAGTTCTGTAGACTCAAACCAAGGCCTGTCACCTCCAAAACCTCCACGAGTTTTTACTCTAAGTTTTTTAAGTAAAGGCTTCTCGTAGTATGCTACTTGGTCTGGATATCCGTACTGTAAAGCATTTTTGATCAGTTCTTTATTTGTAAACCAGTCATTTTTTTGTTTACTATATCTTTCAGCATGCCCAGCAAAAAGTATCTCACCATCTTTTATTAAAGATACCGATGCATCATGGGTAGTCTCATTAATACCTAATATTAACATTGCTCTCCAAATTAATAAATATAGTCATTATCTCTAGGAAGTTTTTTAATTTTTCTTTTGAGAATATAGTACCTTATCATTTTAATTATTTTTTTCATTTTATAGCAATGGAAACCAGTGCTGTTCTGGAATCGTCTTTCCTGCAGCAAGGATTACACTTAAAGGTTGAACATCATAGGCAATAGTAATTCTTGGTCCCGACCAATCCCAATCCCCCATAGCATGTGGATGTCCTACTTCTGAAACAACTAGCCTATTGTTTTTATTTACATTATCAACAATTCGTGAAGGATCATTGAATAGTTTGTAATGAGTTATTGATGGTTCTGCATTTACACAGTAGTAACCATGAAAGTTTGGAGCACCTGGGCTTCCGTGATCGTGGTAGTCTAACTTTCCAACCTCTGCCCTATTGATGTTAAACCAGCCCTGCATATAGTAGTTCTGCTTGTCAAAATCTACCTCATAGTACTCACATGCTTCTTTAACCGTATCGGATATTGCTTTTTGTAGTTTGTATAAAGATGCATGGTAAAACTGAAAGACATTATATTCTTTCCATTTAACTGTTGACAAACTTCCAGACTCTAAAAAAATGCCCTTGTCTTTTTCCATTGAGGTTACGCCAGGCAAAGTTGCATTTTCAATCATTGCATACTTTTTTTCTAAAAACATTGATAATTCTTCTAGATCATTATCTAGATATCTTTCAAAAAACTTGTGTTCTTTATAGGGCCTTGGTGTTGGCATGTTTGAATTTAGCACTGTTTATCTCCTTTGTTGTTTTACTTCGATATAACAATTATACACTACTCTTGCTGCCCCACCTGGCCTCGATCCAGGGACATCCGAATTAACAGTTCGGCACTCTACCATCTGAGTTATAGGGCAAGGCAGGCAGTTTTAGTCATGCCTAGGACTAAGAACTAGTTACGAATGTATGATGTAGTACCAATTAAAATCTTTGGAAGAGATGCTAGATACTCTCCAAATGTTTTAAAGGTATTGCGATTTACATAAGATGCTGCTGATACTGCAGTCGCTACAGAACTTCCAGCAGTATCTGTTGGTGAGCCATTGTACTTTGTGACTCTTACTTTACCAGGTGCAACCATGTCAAGTCCTGGGCCTGTGTTAGTTAGTCCCTCAAGTTGTGTTGCGTTTCCAAGTGCTCCGACACCGATGACACCATTAACGCATGAAGGAAAACCGACTACATCCTTGCG
>JGI25914J50564_10000299_pt1 | contig 16424 bp, 12 predicted proteins | sample LauGreSuBDMM15SN_2_FD_50564 | JGI IMG/M metagenome (IMG submission 50564) | reverse complement strand
GATGAATCAGGTCGTCGGGTCAACAGCCCGAAGGCAATGATTCTTGATGTTGTTCCAGTTATTCCTCCAGACCTTCGTCCGATGGTGCAGTTGGAAGGTGGACGTTTTGCAACGTCAGACCTCAACGACTTGTATCGCCGTGTGATTAACCGCAACAACCGTTTGCGTCGTCTGCTTGATCTTGGTGCACCTGAAATCATTGTCAATAACGAAAAGCGCATGCTGCAAGAAGCAGTTGACGCATTGTTCGACAATGGTCGTCGTGGCCGTCCAGTCACTGGCCCAGGTAACCGTCCATTGAAGTCATTGTCTGACATGTTGAAGGGTAAGCAAGGACGTTTCCGTCAGAACTTGCTCGGCAAGCGTGTTGACTACTCCGGTCGTTCAGTAATTGTTGCTGGTCCTACATTGCGTTTGCACCAGTGCGGAATTCCAAAGCTTATGGGCCTTGAATTGTTCAAGCCATTCGTTATGAAGCGCCTCGTCGATCTTGAATTGGCTCAGAACATTAAGAGCGCAAAGCGCATGGTNGAGCGTCGCCGCCCGCAAGTGTGGGACGTTCTTGAAGACGTCATCAAAGAGCACCCAGTCATGTTGAACCGTGCTCCTACTTTGCACCGTCTTGGAATTCAGGCGTTCGAGCCGATCTTGGTTGAAGGTAAAGCTCTTCAAATTCACCCACTCGTATGTACAGCCTTCAACGCTGACTTCGACGGTGACCAGATGGCTATTCACTTGCCATTGTCAACAGAAGCACAGGCTGAAGCTCGTGTTCTTATGTTGTCAGCAAACAACATTTTGTCGCCAGCATCTGGTCGTCCAATCGTTACTCCGTCACAAGACCTCATCATTGGTGGGTATTACCTCACTGAATCACGCGTTGGTGTGAAGGGTGAAGGTCGTTCATTTGGTCGTCGTTGGGAAGTATTCCGCGCGCTCGATGAAAAGTCTGTTGACCTTCACGCAATCATCAATATGTATGACCGTGACGAAAACGGCAAGCGTGTTCCATTTACAACTACTCCTGGACGCTTGTTGTTCGAAGAGACTCTTCCTGCTGATTATCCAGCTCGATTCGGTCACATCGATTTCACCATCAAGAAGTCAGAGATGGGTGTCATTGTTGAGCGTTTGTCAGATCACTACGACAAATCAATCATCGCTGACACTCTTGACGCAATGAAGGCAATTTGCTATCGCTATGCGTCGCAGTCCGGACTGACCGTTTCTATTGAGGACGTAAAAACTCCTAAGTCGAAGCGCAAAATTCTTGACGAGTACGAAAAGCAAGCAGACAAAGTTGAAAACCAGTTCCGCCGCGGAATCATCACTGATGGTGAGCGTCGTCAACAGGAAGTAACAATCTGGACCGATGCAACTGCAGAAGTTCAGGCAGCAATGGTTGAAGAATTCAAAGCTGACTTGTTCAACCCAATTGACATCATGGTCGGTTCTGGTGCTCGTGGAAACATGACCCAGATGCGTCAGATCGCAGGTATGCGCGGACTCGTATCAAACCCTCGTGGTGACATGATTCCTCGTCCTATTAAGAGCAACTTCCGTGAAGGACTTGAAACCCTTGAGTACTTCATTGCTACTCCTGGTGCGCGTAAAGGCCTTGTTGACACTGCTCTTCGTACCGCAGACTCTGGATACCTCACACGTCGTCTCGTCGACGTTGCACAGGAACTCATTGTTCGTGAAGCTGACTGTGGCACACGTCTTGGCCTGTGGATTGAAAACGTCAAAGTTGATGCTGGCACTGTTCGTGGTTACCTCGAAACAAAGTTGTTCGGCCGTTCATTGCTGAACGATGTCACTCTTAGCGATGGCTNTGTCATTCCAAAGAACACAATCATTGGCGATATCGAGATGGAGCAGTTGCGTACTGATTCAACATTCGATCGCGTTCAGGTTCGTTCTGTCGTGTCATGTGACGCTGTACTTGGTGTTTGCGCACTCTGCTACGGCCGTTCACTTGCAACTGGAAAGTCCATTGAACTCGGTGAAGCAGTTGGCGTTATTGCNGCACAGTCCATCGGCGAGCCAGGAACACAGCTCACNATGCGTACATTCCATACNGGTGGTGTTGCAGGTAAAGACATCGCNGGNGGTTTGCCACGCGTTGTTGAATTGTTCGAGTCTCGTACTCCAAAGGGTTCAGCACGTCTTGCAAAAGCAACTGGCGTTATTCGTATCGGTGAAGATGAAGGAAAGGGAATCCCCATCAATGTCATCGATGACAAGGGTGAAGAGCACCTCATTCTTCTTCCATCGGGAAGTCGTCCAAAAGTAAAAGATGGCCAGAACATTGAAGCTGGTCAGCCTGTGACTGATGGTCCATGGGATCCAAAAGAAATCATGGAAATCCTCGGAATTCGTAACACCCAGCAGTACCTCGTTGAAGAAGTACAGAAGGTGTACCGCGACCAAGGTGTAGCAATTCACGATAAGCACATCGAACTTATTGTTCGTCAGATGACTCGTCGTGTTGGTGTACAAGAAACTGGTGACACTGGTTTCCTTCCTGGCGAGCGTGTTGATGCGAAGCGATTCCGTGACACAAACCGCGCCATGGTGGAAGCAGGAAAGCGCCCAGCAGAAGGTCGCCCTGAAATCATGGGAATCACCAAAGCATCGCTTGCAACCGATTCATGGTTGTCAGCAGCATCATTCCAGGAAACAACTCGCGTTCTGACCGAAGCGGCTATCGACGGTCGCGCCGACAGCCTCATTGGTCTGAAGGAAAACATCATCATCGGCAAGCTCATTCCAGCCGGAACAGGCATGGAGCGTTACCGCTTCTTCGATGTTGATGCACCTGACTACCAGCCAATGGAATACTTCTCAAGCGACGAAGCTGATCCAGCTGCGTACTTGGCAGGTCTCCAGGGCACATTTGTCATGGAAGAAGATGCTTTTGAGGACCTTGCCGTCGAAGACGCAATCCTTGACAGCATCACTGCTCAGACTCCAGATGTGGTCGAAGTAGCTGAAGTCGTTGCAGAGGTTGAGCCAGAGCCAGCAGGGGATATCCCTTCTGACTCGGTTTCGTCCGAGCAAGAGCCCCCAGAATCGTCGGCAGTGTGAACCAGTGGCGGGTTGCCACTGGGGAACATACGCCCCTAGCCTTACAAGGTCTTGATGGCCTTGCGGCGGCTCAGAACAATTGTGTTCTGAACGTCGGTCACCAACTCAATTTTTCTAACAAGAGGTAGAACCGTGCCCACAATTCAGCAGTTGATCCGTCAGGGTCGCAGCACGAAAACAACAAAGACAAAGACACCAGCGCTCAAGGGTTCACCTCAGCGTCGTGGTGTGTGCACCCGCGTTTTCACCACCACTCCAAAGAAGCCGAACTCGGCTCTTCGTAAGGTGGCTCGTGTTCGTCTCACAAGTGGTGTTGAAATCACCGCGTATATTCCAGGCGAGGGTCACAACTTGCAAGAGCACAGCATCGTGCTTGTTCGTGGTGGTCGTGTTCGCGACCTTCCAGGTGTTCGTTACAAAATCATTCGCGGCGCACTCGATGCTGCCGGTGTAAAAAATCGCAAGCAATCACGCAGTCGCTACGGCGCAAAGCGCGAGAAGTAAAAAGGAACCGTCATGCCACGTAAGGGCCCCGCACAACGCCGCGATCTTGTCGCCGATCCCATCTACCGTTCGCTTGTCGTAACGCAGCTCACCAACAAGGTGATGTTGCACGGCAAGAAGAGCATCGCTGAAAAGATTGTGTACGACGCAATGCTTCTCATCGAAAAGAAGACTTCAGAAGAGCCGCTCTCCACAGTGAAGCGTGCAATCGAAAATGTAAAGCCACCTCTCGAGGTTCGTAGCCGCCGTGTCGGTGGAGCTACATACCAAGTTCCTGTTGAAGTAAAGCCTCGTCGTGCTTCAACTCTTGCAATCCGTTGGATCGTTGATTACTCACGTTCACGTCGCGAAAAGACCATGTCTGAATGCCTNGCGAACGAATTGATGGACGCAGCTAATGGNCTTGGCGCCGCTATGAAAAAGCGTGACGACATGCAAAAGATGGCCGAGTCCAACAAGGCNTTCGCGCACTACCGCTGGTAGTTACGCACCCCCACAACTGATCAATCACAAGAGCGCACCGCCAGTTTCACTGAGGTGCGCTCCTGTATTCAATAACTCTTTATCCCTACTGACCCCCGCAAGAACAAGGTGAACTCAAATGGCCAAGCGTGCATATCCACTCGACCGCACTCGCAACATCGGCATCATGGCCCACATCGATGCTGGTAAAACAACAACTACAGAGCGCATCCTTTTCTACACCGGTAAGAGTTACAAGATCGGTGAAGTGCACGACGGTGCAGCAACCATGGACCATATGGCTCAAGAGCAAGAGCGTGGTATCACCATTACATCTGCTGCAACCACTTGCATTTGGGACGACCACCGCATCAACATCATTGACACTCCAGGTCACGTTGACTTCACCATTGAAGTAGAGCGTTCACTGCGCGTTCTCGACGGTGCCGTTACCGTATTCGACTCTGTTGCTGGTGTTGAACCGCAAACAGAAACAGTGTGGCGTCAGGCCAACAAGTACAAAGTTCCTCGTATGTGCTTCATCAACAAGATGGACCGTATTGGTGCAAACTTCTACCGCACAGTCGACATGGTGAAGGAACGCCTTCAAGCAGTTCCTGCAGTTATTCAAATTCCAGTCGGTGCTGGTGGCCCGGAGTCAAACAAGCCATTCATTGGTCTTATCGACATCGTGAAGATGAAGGCTCTTATTTGGCAAGACGAAGAACTCGGCGCCAAGTGGGACGAAGTAGACATTCCCGCAGATCAAATTGATGAAGCAAATTCATATCGAGCAGAACTTCTTGAAGTTATTGCGGGTTCTGATGACGAGTTCATGGAGAAGTATCTNGCNAACGAAGAGATCACTCAAGATGACATCAAGAAGGCATTGCGAGCCGGAACTCTTGCGTTTGACTTCGTGCCGATTCTTTGTGGTTCAGCATTCAAGAACAAGGGTGTTCAGCCGATGCTTGACGCCGTTATTGACTTCTTGCCTAGCCCATTAGATATTCAGGCTGCTACTGGTACTAATGCAAAGGGTGACGAGCAATTGTCACGTCCTGCAGACGAGAATGGCCCATTCGCTGCGCTTGCTTTCAAGATTGTTGCTGACCCATTCGGCAAGCTCACATATTTCCGTGTGTACTCAGGCACCATCAACAAGGGTGACGAGGTGTACAACAGCACAAAAGAGCGTAAAGAACGCCTTGGTCGTATTTTGTTGATGCACGCAAACCAGCGCGAAGATCTTGATGTTGCAATGGCCGGAGACATCGTTGCCGGACTTGGTTTCAAAGAAACCACCACTGGTGACACTCTGTGTGACCGCAACAACCTCATCATTCTTGAGCGCATGGAATTCCCAGAACCAGTTATCCACGTTGCTATCGAACCAAAGACCAAGGACGACCAAGACAAACTTGGTAAGGCCTTGAAGTCATTGTCCGATGAAGACCCAACGTTCCGCGTTCGTACAGACGAAGAAACAAACCAGACAGTTATCTCAGGAATGGGTGAGCTTCACCTTGAAATCCTTGTTGACCGTATGCAACGTGAATTTAACGTTGATGCAACAGTTGGTAAGCCACAAGTTGCATACCGCGAAACAATTACAAAGACCGTCGAGTCTGTTGAGTATCGTCACATCAAGCAGTCCGGTGGTTCTGGTCAGTTCGCAGTTGTAAAGATCACTGTCGAGCCAACTGGCCCTGGTAGCGGTTACGAATTCGTTGACAAGGTCACGGGAGGCCGTATTCCTCGCGAATACATCCAGCCAACCAACCAAGGAATCCAAGCAGCCCTCGANAACGGTGTTCTTGCCGGTTACCCCACAGTGGATGTTCGCGTCAGTTTGATGGACGGCCAGTACCACGACGTTGACTCAAGCGAAATGGCCTTCAAGATTGCCGGTCAGATGGCATTCAAGAAAGCCGCTGAAGCAGCCCGCCCCGTCCTTCTTGAGCCAATCATGGCAGTAGAAGTAGTGACTCCAGATGAGTACATGGGCGATGTGATGGGAGACCTCAGCAGCCGTCGCGGACGTATCGAAGGCATGGAAGCCCGTGGAAATACCCAAGTCGTTCGTTCGCAGGTTCCGCTTTCTGAGATGTTTGGATACAGTACAGACCTTCGGTCACGCACCCAGGGGCGTGCCACCTACACGATGCAGTTCCACTCGTACCAGCAGGTACCTGAGGTAATCGCAACCGAGATCGTGAAGCGAGTCCGCGGCGAATAGCCAAAGACCTTCTTCATAGAACATTGACAACCCACCAACACCAACACCGAAACGAAAATGAGTCATGAGCAAAGCAAAGTTTGAGCGTAATAAGCCACACGTAAATATCGGAACCATGGGTCATATTGACCATGGCAAGACCACATTGACCGCGGCTATTTCAAAGACGTTGGCTGATCGTGGGTTGGCTGATTACACCCCGTTTGATCAGATTGACAAAGCTCCTGAAGAAAAAGCTCGTGGTATCACGATCTCTATTGCTCATATTGAGTATGAAACAGAGAATCGTCACTACGCACACGTTGACATGCCAGGTCACGCTGACTACATCAAGAACATGATCACTGGTGCTGCGCAGGTTGATGGTGCCATTTTGGTGGTTGCTGCAACTGACGGCCCAATGCCTCAGACTCGTGAGCATGTGTTGCTCGCACGCCAAGTTGGTGTTCCATACATTGTTGTTGCGTTGAACAAGTCAGACATGGTTGAAGATGAAGAACTTCTTGAACTTGTTGAGATGGAAGTGCGCGAGCTGTTGGATGAATACAAGTTCCCTGGTGACACTGCTCCTGTTGTTCGTGTGTCAGCGTTGAAAGCTCTTGAAGGCGATCCTGCGTGGCAAGAAAAAATCATGGAGTTGATGGCTGCATGTGATGCTTCTGTTCCTATGCCTATTCGTGATCTTGATAAGCCTTTCCTTATGCCTATTGAAGATGTGTTCACGATCACTGGTCGTGGAACTGTTGTGACAGGCAAAGTTGAGCAGGGCAAGGTTCATACCGGCGATGAAATCGAAATTGTTGGTTTGCGTGATACGCAAAAGACAACATGTACTGGTGTTGAAATGTTCCGCAAGTTGCTTGATCAAGGCGAAGCGGGAGACAACATTGGTGCTCTTCTTCGTGGAACTAAGAAAGAAGATGTTGAGCGTGGTCAGGTGTTGTGTGCTCCTGGTTCAATTACGCCGCATACCAATTTTGAAGGTGCTGTGTATGTGTTGAAGAAAGAAGAGGGTGGCCGTCATAAGCCGTTCTTTAATAACTATCGTCCACAGTTTTTCTTTCGTACGACTGACGTGACTGGAACTGTTCAGTTGCCTGCTGGTACTGAAATGGTGATGCCTGGTGACAATGTCAACATGGTTGTTGAGTTGGGTAAGCCAATTGCTATGGACGAGGGTCTTCGTTTCGCTATTCGTGAAGGTGGCCGTACTGTTGGTGCTGGCCAAGTCACAAAGATCATTAAGTAACTCCGAACTTCACAGTTCGAAAAGGAAGGGGCCATCATGGCCAAGAGTGATAAGCGTGTGAAAATTACGCTCGAATGCACAGAGTGCAAAGAGCGCAACTACATCACCATGAAGTCAAAAATTAACGACCGCGAGCGTTTGGAAATGAAAAAATTCTGCTCTCGCGAGCGCCGTCATACAACACACAAAGAGACGCGTTAACCAAGTCTTGTGTTATTGGCATCCATTCGGATGTCAATGACACACGGTCTAGGGCAGTAGCTCAGTTGGAAGAGCATCGGTCTCCAAAACCGAGTGTCGGGGGTTCGAGTCCCTCCTGCCCTGCGAATAACTATTTAACAAGAGAGAACGAAAGAAAATGTCAGCAGAAGACCTGAACCGCGAGCAAAAGCGAGCGCTGAAGCGAATGGGAGCCCTCAATGAGCAGGGAAACCCTACGCGCCAACAGCCGCAAGCCCGCGTGAAGGCTCACGGTGAACCTCGCATAGGACCAGTTACGTACCTACGCGAAGTTAACGACGAAATGAAGAAGGTTGCATGGCCAAAATGGCCTGAAGTGCGCCGTTATTCCCTCGTTGTTCTGTTCACCGTCGTCGTGATCACCGCATATGTTGGTGGCCTCGATGCGTTTTTCGGCTTTTTCTCTGGTTGGCTCTACAAGGAATAACGATGAGTGAAGACACCTACAACCCCGTAGCNGCCCNNGAGGCTGACGCAATTGATGNAATCGAGCCCGACGTGGTGCTCGATCTCACCGACGACGCCTCCGAAGAAGAGCCTGAAGAAATCACCGAAACACCCGCATGGTTAAAGCCAGGTAAGTGGTACGTCGTGCATTCACAGTCCGGATACGAAAAGAAAGTTGAACTTAACTTGAAGACTCGTATCCAGTCGATGGACATGGATCACAGCATTTACGAAATCGTCATCCCAATGGAAGACGTAGTCGAGTTCAAGCAAGGTCAGAAAAAGACCGTTCAGAAAAAAGTTTTCCCTGGCTACCTCTTGGTCCGCTGCGAGATGGACGACGACACATGGTTCTGCATTCGCAACACACCAGGTGTCACTGGTTTCGTCGGACAAAGCCAGAAGGGCCAGAAGCCAACACCGTTGTCACGTAAAGAAGTTGAAACTTTCTTGTCTGCAAAGGGCGATGGCCAAGATGCGCCAAAGCGCAAAGCACCGAAAATGGAATACGACGTCGGCGAAAGTGTTCGCGTCAAAGAAGGTCCATTCGCAGATTTCAACGGCACCATTGCCGAAATCAACACCGATCATCTCAAACTTAAAGTTCTCGTCAACATCTTTGGTCGTGAGACCTTGGTGGAGATGGATTTCAGTCAGGTCGCCAAGCTCTAGGGCTATTGGCATCACAGTCGTAATAAGGAAAAATAGCCATGGCAAAAAAGAAACTCGCAGCAATCGTCAAGATTCAAATCCCAGCTGGAAAAGCAACACCTGCTCCACCAGTCGGTACAGCACTCGGACCNCACGGAATCCAGATCATGGACTTCGTAAAGCAGTACAACGCTGCCACTGAATCTCAGGCAGGAACAATTATCCCTGTTGAAATCAGCATTTTCGAAGACCGTACGTTCACGTTCATCTTGAAGACTCCACCAACACCAGTGTTGTTGCGTCAAAAAGCTGGCCTCGAAAAAGCATCATCAACACCAGGCAAGACAATTGTCGGAAGTGTCACTGAAGCAGACATCGAAGCTGTTGCAAAGATCAAGATGCCAGACCTCAACACACCCGACCTTGCAGCAGCAATGCAACAAGTTCGTGGAACAGCACGTTCGATGGGACTCAAAGTCGTCTGAGCTAACGCTCAACAAAAAATCTCACGCCCAACGGAACACCTCACCAGGGCGGAGCAAACCACACACGGAAAGAAGAGGGAGGCATTATGCCGATAGCAAAAAAATACAAGGCCGCAATTGCATTGTTCGATCGCGAAGCCCAATACACACCAACCGAAGCAGCAGAGCTCATCAAGAAAACTGCAAGTGCAAAATTNGATGAATCAATNGATCTTGCAATTCGCCTCGGTGTAGACCCACGTAAAGCAGACCAAGCTGTTCGCGGAACTGTTGCACTTCCTGCAGGTTCCGGTAAGACATTGCGTATTGCAGTGTTCGCCGCTGGTGATGCAGCTAACGAAGCTCGTGCCGCTGGTGCAGACCTCGTTGGTGCAGACGATCTTGCTGCCGAAATCGAAAAAGGCAACATGGACTTCGACCTTGCCATTGCAACGCCAGACATGATGCCACTTGTTGGTCGTCTTGGTCGCGTGCTTGGACCTCGTGGCCTTATGCCAAACCCAAAGACCGGAACAGTTACTAACGACGTTGGTCGTGCTGTTGCAGAGTTCATGGGCGGAAAAGTTGAATACCGCACAGACCGTTACGGCAATGTGCACGTTCGCGTCGGCAAGGCTTCGTTCAGCGTTGCTGACCTCGAACTGAACATGCGTGCAGTTCTTGATGAAGTGCAGCGTGCAAAGCCTGCGTCAGCAAAGGGCAAGTACCTTCGCAAGATCACTATCTCGTCCACCATGGGACCTGGTATCAAGATCGACGTCAACCGCCTTCGCGTCGTCGAATAATCAATCTGAGTCAAGGTGTGGTTCGAAAGTTCCGCCCCTAGGCTCGTAAACACAACTGATCTCTCGGTCCTCGCCGCAGACATCCGGTCCGGTTTTCCGGCTAAGGGGTTTTCCCACCTGATTAGGCGAATTCCTCACCTGCGTGGTTCATACCTCGTTCGGCGTGGCGTTCGTTATTTAGCGAGCGCCCCGAGCGAACAGCCACCAGAGTACCGACGCCATCCTGGCCCGGTCGTAGAGGACACCCCCGAGGAGGTGAAATGTCAACTGTCCGTTCCGAAAAGGAAGCCGTCGTCGCAGAAATTCGCGGCAAGATCGAGTCCGCATCCGCTGTAATCATTACTGAATACCGTGGTTTGACCGTTCAAAATCTTGCAGCACTTCGAGGCCAGCTTCGTGGTCTCGGCACCGAGTATCGCGTGTATAAAAACACGATGTGCCGGTTCGCCGCCCGTGAAGCAGGTATTGAAGGTCTCGACGATTTATTCGTCGGCCCTACCGCTATCGCATTTGTCGATGGCGATCTAGCCGCATCCGCTAAGACCCTCAAGGATTTCGCGAAAACCAACCCATTGCTCGTCCTTCGTGGCGGTGCTGTGTCGAACAAGGTTGTTTCGGCCGAGTACATCCAAGTACTTGCCGATCTCCCATCGCGCGAAGCCATGCTCTCGCAATTTGCGGGTCTCTTGCTGGCTCTGCCACGCAATATGGCGTACGGCCTCAAAGCCCTGATCGATCAGAAGGAAGCCGCCTAAGCCGGTCCTTTAGCCAGCTTCGTGCTGGCATTTCATATCCCACCATTTATTACCCAACCCCGAACTATCGGGTTTACAACAAGGAGAGAGCAACATGGCTCTGAACAAGGAAGAAATCCTCGAAGCAATCGCAGGACTGACCGTTATTGAATTGAAAGAACTTCTCGACGCATTCGAAGAGAAGTTCGGTGTATCCGCATCAGCTCCCGTAGCTGTTATGGCAGCCGGCGGCGCAGCCGCTGGTGCAGCCGAAGATGAGAAGGACGAATTTGACGTCATCCTCACCGAGGGTGGAGCACAAAAGATCCAGGTCATCAAGGCAGTACGTGAAATCACGAGCCTCGGCCTCAAAGAGGCAAAAGACCTCGTGGACGCAGCACCAAAGGCAGTCCTCGAAAAAGTCAGCAAGGACGATGCCGAAAAGGCAAAGGCCAAGCTTGTCGAGGCCGGCGCAACCGTCGAACTCCGCTAAATCGTTGTGCGGCAAGCCGCTCAGCACTAAGACTTCGGTCGTTTCAGTTCCCCGTTGCCCATTTGGGTGGCGGGGAACTGGCATTTCTGGGTCAGTAGCCGAAGAAAATGACTGGGGGTGCTTGACACAGAGCCCGAAGGGGCGTACCTTGCCCGTCAGCGAGAGCGATCTTCCAGGCGGGAGGTTGGCTTTCCCCACCCTAAGCACGGAAAACGGCGATAGCGTACTTCCCTGTCGTGTCTCACTCCTTCTGCTTTCGCATTGCCCAAAATCAGTGCATCAGCCGAAATGTGTGCGTCATGACGTTTCCTTGTCCCGCCTGTCAGGAGTAATCGTGGCCCCTCGTTCCTTGTCACATGAGCGTTATTCGTTCGCAAATCTACTTGAGCATCTTGAGCTCCCAGATCTGATTGCGGTACAACGCGAATCATTTGAGTGGTTCATGAAAGAAGGACTTGCAGAAACTTTCCGCGACATTTCTCCTATCTCTGATTATTCCGGAGATTTGCGTCTCGAACTTGAGTTTGATCCAAACGACGAAGACTTGTGCCCCGGACCAAAGTTCACTGAAGAAGAGTGCCGCGAAAAGGAATTAACTTTCTCCACTCCAGTATTTGTGCGCGCCGTTTTCTCAAACCGCACCACTGGTGAAATTAAAGAACAAGTTGTCTTCATGGGAGATTTCCCGAAGATGACAAACAAAGGAACGTTCATCATCAACGGAACCGAGCGCGTTGTTGTATCGCAGCTTGTCCGTAGCCCTGGTGTCATCTTTGAACCAGGAGAGCGTTACCGCCTTCGTAACTTGTCAAAGCATCAGCTTGTTAAGGGAACTGTTCATCCATACCGCGGTGAGTGGTTGGAATTCGACGTCGAGCACAAGCCCGGTAAAGACGTAACAGCTGGTACACGTGTTGCACGTAAGCGCCGCATGGGAATCTTCACCTTGTTGCGCGCACTCGGATACGACGAAGCAGGTGCACCTGGTTTCCTCGATCGTTTCGTTCAGTACTTCGACTTCCTTGAAGGACAGTGGGAAAAAGAGCGAAACATCGCACCAACCCGCGAAGAAGCACTGCTTGAGATCTATAAGCGCGCACGTCCAGGTGAGCCAGCAACTGCTGAATCAGCACGCGTCTATTTCGAAGGCGCGTTCTTCGAGAACCGCCGATACGACCTCAGCCGCGTTGGTCGTTACAAGATCAACCGTAAGTTGGGCGACGAAGTTGCAAAACTCACCAGCATGTTCGGTCTCACTCAAGACCAGCTTGACCTTCCAACAGACGAAACCGAAGTTCTTACGAAGTGTGAAGTATTGGCAGCAGTGTCATACATGTTGCATCTTGTAAAGCAAGAGCCTGGCTACCGTCTTGACGACCAGGACCACTTTGCAAACCGTCGTGTTCGCTCAGTTGGTGAACTCATTCAGAACCAAGTTCGTATTGGTCTGTCACGTATGGAGCGCGTCGTTCGCGAGCGCATGACAACGCAAGACGTCGAAGCCATTACGCCTCAAACTCTTATCAACATTCGCCCTGTTGTTGCGTCAATCAAAGAATTCTTCGGAACTTCACAGTTGTCACAGTTCATGGACCAAGTCAACCCATTGTCAGGTCTTACTCACCGTCGTCGCTTGTCTGCGCTCGGACCTGGTGGTTTGTCGCGCGAGCGCGCTGGCTTCGAAGTTCGAGACGTCCACTTCTCTCACTACGGCCGTATGTGCCCCATCGAAACACCTGAAGGTCCAAACATTGGTCTTATCGGTGCGTTGTCGTCATATGCACGTATCAACCAGTTTGGTTTCATTGAGACTCCGTACCTGCGCGTGCGCAACGGAAAAGTCACAAAAGAAATCCAGTACATGGCTGCTGACGAAGAAGAAAAGTACACCGTTGCCCAAGCGAACACGCCAATCGAGAAAGATGGTTCCTTCAAAGGCAACCGCGTTCTCTGCCGTCGTTCACCGCAAGCAGCCAGCCTTGACGACTTGCGCAAGATGCTCGAAGCGGAAAGCTTCTTTGGTGCTACTACCGACATCGTGTCTGTAACACCAGACGAAGTTGACTTCATTGACGTATCGCCAAAGCAGATCGTGTCAGTTGCAACTGCACTGATTCCTTTCCTTGAACATGACGACGCAAACCGTGCCTTGATGGGTGCAAACATGCAACGCCAGGCCGTGCCATTGGTACGTTCAGAAGCTCCATACGTTGGTACCGGAATTGAAAAGCGTGCAGCTCATGACGGCGCAGACGTCATCCTTGCCGAAGATGATGGTGAAGTCATCGAAGTCTCAGGCGAAATGATTGTCGTTAAGTACGCAGGTCAGAGCAAGGGCACCGAGCACAAGTTGATGAAGTTCAACCGCTCGAACCAAGACACCTGCATCAACCAAATCATTCGTGTTACTGAAGGTCAAAAAGTTGTGAAGGACCAACTGCTTGCAGACGGTCCATCAACTGATGATGGTGAACTTGCACTTGGTAAGAACTTGCTCGTGGCACTTATGCCATGGGAGGGCTACAACTTCGAGGACGCCATTATCTTGAGCGAGCGCATCGTTCGTGACGATGTTCTTACATCGATCCATATTCATAACTATGAAGTCGATGCTCGTGATACAAAGCTCGGACCTGAAGAAATTTCTCGTGACATTCCAAACTTGTCAGACGAAATTGTTCGTGACCTTGACGACGAAGGAATCATTCGCATTGGTGCTGAAGTCAGTCCTGGCGATGTTCTTGTCGGAAAAGTTACTCCTAAGGGTGAAACAGAACTCACTCCTGAAGAGCGCTTGTTGCGCGCAATCTTCGGTGAAAAGGCTCGCGAAGTTCGCGACACTTCACTCAAAGTTCCTCACGGTGAGGGCGGAAAAGTTATTGACGTCAAAGTGTTCTCTCGTGAGCGCGGCGATGAACTTCCACCAGGCGTAAACCAACTTGTTCAAGTGTTCGTTGCACAGAAGCGTAAAATTTCTGTCGGTGACAAACTTGCTGGCCGTCACGGTAACAAGGGTGTTATTTCAAAGATCCTTCCAGTAGAAGATATGCCGTACCTCGATGACGGAACATCTGTTGACATCATCTTGAACCCACTTGGTGTTCCAAGCCGAATGAACGTAGGTCAGGTGCTTGAAGCGCATCTTGGTTACGCAGCTCGTTGGGGTTGGACAGATCCAAAGACCGGGAAAACTATTGGTGAGAATCCTCGCCTTGGTACTGAAAACAAGACTCGTTCTGCAACAGATCCTGCAACGTTCATTGCGACACCAATTTTCGATGGTGCTCAGTGGGACGAAGAAGACCAAGCCGGAGAACATCCGACAATTCAGAAAATCTTTACTGACCATCTCAATGCTGACCGCGCAGACGGCAAGCTCGATGAATCAGGCAAGCCAGCCAAGCTCATCAAGCGCAACGGTAAGACGCAATTGCGTAACGGCCGTACTGGTGAGATCTATGACAACGACATCACCGTTGGCTACATGTACATCTTGAAACTGCATCACCTTGTCGACGACAAGATCCATGCCCGTTCCACTGGCCCATACAGCATGATCACACAGCAACCGCTTGGTGGTAAGGCACAGTTTGGTGGCCAGCGCTTCGGAGAAATGGAAGTGTGGGCACTCGAGGCCTATGGCGCCGCGTACTGCTTGCAAGAACTTCTCACCATTAAGTCCGACGACGTGCTTGGTCGCGTCAAGGTCTATGAAGCGATCGTCAAAGGTGACAACATTCCTGAGCCTGGCATTCCCGAGTCCTTCAAGGTACTCATGAAGGAAATGCAGTCTTTGTGCCTCAACGTCGAAGTTCTCGACACTGCTGGCAAGGAAATAGAAATGCACGAATTTGATGATGAGATCTACCGCACTGCGGAAGAACTCGGAATTGATATCAGTCGTCCAGAGCGTGGCTCTGATGATGACGACCGTGACCGCCGCCCGGCGCGCGCCTACTGATCCACTGACTCGAAGGAAAAGACACTCTCATGCTCGACGTAAATATGTTCGACCAGCTCCGTATTGGGCTGGCAACTGCAGAACAAATCCGCTTGTGGTCTAAAGGCGAAGTAAAAAAGCCTGAAACCATTAACTACCGCACACTGCGTCCTGAAAAGGACGGACTCTTTTGCGAAAAGATCTTCGGACCTACTCGTGACTGGGAGTGCTACTGCGGTAAGTACAAGCGTGTCCGCTTTAAGGGAATCATCTGTGAGCGTTGTGGNGTTGAAGTCACACGTTCAAAAGTGCGTCGTGAGCGCATGGGCCATATTGAACTTGCTGCACCAGTCGTGCACATTTGGTACCTCCGCGGTACCCGTTCATGGCTTGCGTATCTTCTTGGTGGCCTCGAGCCAAAAGAAGAGTTGAAGGCAAAGCAACTTGAAAAAGTTATTTACTTCGCTGCGTACTTAGTTTCAACTGTTGACGCTGACAAGCGTCATGCTGATCACAAGCAACTCGAAGAGGATTACCTCGAAGAGTGCGAAGCAATCACCAAAGACCGCGAAAAGTCAATGAAGGCCAAGCTCAAAGAGCAAGAGGCTGAATTGAAGGCATTGGAGAAGGACGGCGCGAAAGAGTCGGACATCAAAGCTCGCCAGAAGATCATGGACAAAGAAGAGCAGTCACTTCGTGATCGCTTCGACAGCGAAATGGACCTTGTTAAGCGCGCATGGGATGAATTCGCTTCATTGCACCCACGTAAAATTATTGAAGACGAAGCGCTGTGGCGCGAAATCAAAGATCGTTACCAGGATTACTTCACTGGTGGTACTGGTGCAGACGCAATCAAGATGCTCATCGACTCGATCGAGTTCGATTCTGAAGAATTGAAAATTCGTGACGCCATTGAAAATGGTCTGAAGGGTAAGCCACTGTCTGCACAGCGCAAGCAGAAGGCAATCAAGCGCCTCAAGATTGTTGCATCGTTTAACCAGCGCGATGAATCAGGTCGTCGGGTCAACAGCCCGAAGGCAATGATTCTTGATGTTGTTCCAGTTATTCCTCCAGACCTTCGTCCGATGGTGCAGTTGGAAGGTGG
>JGI25914J50564_10000298_pt1 | contig 16426 bp, 18 predicted proteins | sample LauGreSuBDMM15SN_2_FD_50564 | JGI IMG/M metagenome (IMG submission 50564) | reverse complement strand
TTGATACGACCCGGCTTGATTCTCCATTGAAACCATCAGACGATTCAGTCATTGTTGATTCCAGTAACAGATCAATTGAAGAAGTTGTAGCGGAAATTGTCGCCTATTTTGATCGAGTAGATCATGGCTGAGGTAGAGACATTTATGGCGGGTCAGAGTCTTCTTAGTCGCGTTTGTTACAAACTGTTCCGAGGACTGGTTGTCTTCGTATGTACGTCCTACACGCGCACCACAGTTATTGGTAAAGAGAACATCCCCAGGACTGGTGCTTTTCTTCTCGCTCCCATTCATCGATCAAATATTGATACCCCTCTTGCTGCGGCCGTCACAACACGTCGAATGCGTTTTATGGGCAAGGACACCATTTGGAAATACGGCCCTATNGGTTGGATTGTCTCGGCACTCGGCGCATTTCCTGTGAGCCGCGGCACAGCGGATCGTGAGGCACTACGTCGTTGCGTTGCTGTTCTCGAAGCGGGAGAGCCGTTGGTGTTGTTCCCTGAGGGAACGCGTCAAAGTGGACCTGTGGTGCGTCCGCTTTTTGATGGTGCAACATATGTCGCTGCAAAGGCTGGTGTGCCGATCATTCCTGTGGGAATCGGCGGTTCCGAACGCGTCATGCCCAAAGGTTCAAAAATGATTTACCCACGAAAGTGTGTGGTGGTTATCGGTGTACCAATTCAAACAGTGGTGAATGGTACGGAACGAATGCCACGGTCTGCATTGAAGGAACTGAGTGGAAACCTTTCAGCAGAACTACAGCGTCTATTCGATGAAGCGCAACGTCTCGCCGGCAGCCCGAATAATTACTGATGTTTAGTGCTGTAAAAAGGCACTCATCAAAGACATCATGTGTAACGGGTCATCGGCGCCACACATTTCTCGTGCTGAATGCATAGATAATTGCGGTATCCCGATGTCAATTGCCTCAATGCCAAGCTGAGTGGCTGTGATAGGCCCAATGGTTGAGCCACAAGGAACATTGTTTCGTGATGCAAAAGTCTGAAGCGGAATGTTGCTTGATTGAGCGACTGTTCGAATGTGGGCAAGTCCACGCGCAGAGGTTGCATATCGTTGATTTCCGTTGACCTTGACAGCTGGCCCCTGATTGATGAGAGGCGCATGACGTGGTTCATGGCGTTCCGGATAGTTCGGATGGATTGCATGCGCATTGTCGGCCGACAAACACCAGGAAGACGCTAGGCGGTCAAACTGCCGACCCTCGCTCAACCCGTGCTGAGTAGCGATACATGAGACAACAGTTGAGAGCATCGGACCAGCAGCACCCGTTGTACTGTTGCTTCCTACTTCTTCGTGATCGTTGAGCACGAGAATTGACGTGTGTTCTGATTCNGGGGCATTACATAATGCTTCTATTGCGCTCCAGCATGAAGCCTGGTTGTCTAATCGACCGCTCGCAATAAGTGTTTGATCCACGCCCAATAATGAGGCAGGAGTGATGTCAAATAAGTGAGCATCAAAAGCAGCTACATCTGTAACGCCCGACGTGTCTTGTACCCATTCGAAAAATGACTGTTTGGTTGACCCCCACACTGGAGTCATGTGTTGATGGCGATCGAGATGAAGACCTTTATCTCCGATTTCTCGGTCAAGATGAATGGCCAACTGTGGGATCCGTGCAAGGGCTTGAGGGGCGGAATACAAATGCGAGACGCCATTCGAATCAATGACGCGACCAGCAATTCCCAAGTCTCGATCGAGCCACGAGTTAAGAAGAACACCACCGTAAATTTCGATGGCCAACTGCGACCAGCCAAATTGATGAATGTCGGGCTGTGGCAACACACGCAAATTTGGTGAATCAGTGTGAGCTCCAATGATACGTAGCGCACCTTGTGGAGTGCCGAGCCTCCATGCAACGATGCAACCATTTATTGCTAAATAGCCAAGGGTCGGTAACTCGTTGCCAAGCAAATTGACACGAATAAAACCATTTACTTCGAGTGATGTAGCTGCAGTCTCAACAACATGAAATGGGGTGGGGCATTGATCAAGCCATGCCAAAAGACCACTTGCGTTTGACTCAGGCATGAAACAGCCCAGTAGGTAGGCCCGAACCGCGAAGATGCGAGGTCTCATTGATTGAGAGGATGCTTCGGTGTCCAGATGATGAAGCAGCAATGCGATGTATCGACGTGTAGTTCGGATAAAAAAACTGAGAGTTAGAAATGCCAAGAATGTGAGACAGATANTCGTTAATAACACCGCCGTGACAAGTCACTACAACTGTGTCTCCTTTGTGCTTGTCGATNATGTCTTCAATCGCTGCGAGAACGCGATTGTGAAAATCTTCTGGAATCTCATCTGAATTGAAGCCCCCTTGAGCCATCTCTAACCAACGAGGGTCATTCGCCGCTTTCAATTCTTCGACAGGGATATATTCATTGGAGTGCTGGTCCCACTCCGCAATTCCGGGAACCAAAATTGGCTCTATGCCAATTGCAATTGATAACGGCTCTGCAGTTTGAACTGCGCGACGCAGTGGACTGGAATAGATGGCGTCGATATGTTCGGACATCATGTANGNCGNAAACAAAGCCGCCTGTGCGTGCCCATCAATTGACAACTCAGGGTCAGCTGGNCCATCAGTATTTTCTTTCCTCACTGGGAGGCCATGACGCACAAGAATTAGTTCCACAACTATGAAAGGATAGGGAAGTGGATCGTGAGCGGCATCATCGACTGGATTCCACTCCATTGTTCTGTGTGGAATCTGGTCCAGAATCTGAACTATTGGTCGTTTTGATACATGGTTCATTAGATAGAAGTGGCGGGATGGCTTTATTGGCTCGACACATTCAGGGTTCACACCGTGTGTTGCGATACGACAGACGCGGGTATGGACGTTCCTGGCCTCATCCCGGTCCGTTCGCTGTAGATGAACAAGTTGATGATCTTGTTTCCCTCATCGGCAACAAAAAGGCAGTGCTCATTGGTCATTCATTTGGCGGGAATATTGCTCTTGCCGCATCTGTCCGGCTTCACGATCAAGTTGTGGGTGTCAGCACATATGAAACTCCACTGTCGTGGATGGATTGGTGGCCGNGCACCACTGCAGGGGCAATGGCCGTTGCTTCTTCAGAGGCAGATGCAGCGGAAAACTTCATGGTTCGATTAATCGGANCCAAACGATGGAATGAACTTCCAGAGCGAACACGAGGAGAGCGTCGTCGCGAAGGAGCTGCGCTTATAGGAGAACTGAATGCATTACGCATGAAAGCGCCATGGTCCGTAGAAGATATCTCGTGTCCAGTTTTGTGCGGTTACGGATCGAACGGGGCGAAACATCATGCGCAGGGAGCTAGGTGGCTCGCGACGAACCTAAAAATCGCACGCTTAGTCGAACTGAGCGACGCCGCGCATAGTGCGCCGATGACACACTCGTTGCAATTCGTTACCGAACTAGTACATCCTCATTGCGAGGGTTGAGGCACTTTTACTTTTATATCTTGCCCAAAAAAGGTGCAGGTTGTGTCAACCGCTGCCGTGGCAGTGGCCTGAGCTTTTACAGAGTTCGCACAGTCAATTACTTGGGCACGCTGTGAATAACCAGCAAGGGCAATCGCGACAAAAATAACGAGGGAAATGATTTTTCCTACGATTGAAGAGACCACTTTCATCAGAATCAAGCCGATGACGATGGAGGCTCCTGAGAGTCCCAAAGCGATATTTTTCAGGGTTTGGATGTCAGTTGAGGCCCAGAAGGAGTTCATGTCATCACCATAGATGGCGAACACCCCGTAGCGTTGTCATTATGTCTGATGAGCAGTTCACGGTCGCGATTCTCATTGGCGGCGATAGTTCGCGCATGGGGGTCGACAAGGCCACCTTTGAAGTTGACGGAATTTCAATGGCAAATCGGGTTTCGCTTGCGGCGCATGAAGCCGGAGCAACACAGGTATTGATTATCGGCGGCACGGCAGCCAAAGCCAAAAANATCACCGGCACTTGGAAGAAGGATGGATATCCGGGTGAAGGGCCGCTTGGTGGTGTCATCACCGCACTGAAGCACGCCGACCATGATTCTGTTGTCGTGTTGTCGTGCGACATGCCATTCATTACAAGCGCAGTGATTATGAGTTTGGTTAGCGGACTGAGCGACGCTCAAGCAACTGTTGGTCGTACTGATCGACTTAATTGGTTGTGTGCAGCGTGGTCCAAAGAAGAATGCTCCACAACGTTGAGCTCTGTCTGGAAGAGAAACGAAAGAGCAGTCCATCGTGCGGCCGTCCTGCTTGACGTAGCTGAAGTTCCAGTCCCTGCTAATGCCGTTCGAAACATCAATTCATTCGCGGATCTGAATCCTTCCGACGAGACAACTACGATCTGAACATGTCGATTTCTGAAATATCAATATCTGAACTGGCCGCTCTTGACGGAGCCACCATCATCGACGTTCGTGAAGTAGATGAATACGTATCGGGCCATGTCCCCGGAGCCATCAACATTGCTCTGTCTGAATTAGTGGGTCGTGAAGACGAATGCGGGCTTGGCTCCACTGTGTACGTCATCTGCCAGGTTGGTGGNCGTAGCTTGCGCGCGTGTGGTCATTTGTCGACCATTCCTAGCCTTGATGGCACAACATTTATCAATGTTGCTGGTGGTACCGGAATGTGGATTGTTGAAGGGCACGAGGTGACCACGGGTGACACAGCGTCCTGATATTTCCTTTGAATGGATTGATACAAACTCTGCATTGATTGAGTTTGTTTCCTATGCGTCTTCACAGGATGTGTATTACCTGGACACAGAATTTCATAGGGAGAAAACGTATTTCCCTCAGTTGGCGTTGATACAAATCGCTACAGGCGACCGGCTCGGAGTTATAGACCCGGTGTCATGCGATGCGACATTGATGAGACCTCTCATGGATGGTCCGTCTTTGTGTGTATTGCACGCCGCTCAACAAGACCTTGATGTTCTGACTCAAAGTGTCGGTTTTGTACCGTCACGTATTTTGGACACTCAGTTATGCGCCAGTTTCCTCGGATACACGCAACCATCGCTCGCTTCACTATTGCAGTCACTTTTGAAGGTTGTTGTACCGAAAGGTGACCGCCTGACCGATTGGTTACGCAGACCTTTGACTTCAGACCAATTGAAATATGCAGCATCAGATGTGGCTTACTTGGCCGAACTTTCTTCCATTATTTTCTCTGATCTTGAAAAACGTGGCCGAATGCAGTGGGCTGCAGAAGCGTGTGAAGAACTACGAACTAAGCCAACTGGACCAAACCCGCCAGAAGAGGCATGGTTGCGCGTTAAAGACGTTCGAACATTACGTGGCAAGTCTCGCTTCGTTGCCCGTGCTGTAGCGAAATGGCGCGAAGAACGTGCAATGGATCTTAATCTTCCACCTCGTCATGTTTTGTCAGATATCGCTGTCCTTGGAGTTGCACAACGAGCACCTCGTACTGCTGATGACCTTCTGCAAAGTAGGGGAGTCGACAATCGTCATGCAAACGGTGTCCACGGAAAAGCGCTACTCGAGGCCATCCAGTTTGGCGTAGGTGATTCAGTCGATGGGGATCTCAATTTGCCATCTAGTGACGGTGACGACCTTGAGAAGTCGATGAGACCCGCGGTGACCCTGGTTTCAGCATGGATTACAGAACTTGCCAAGCAAAGTGAACTTGATGCTGGACTTCTCGCCACACGCAAAGACATCGTTGACCTGCTCAGTGGATCAGAAGATGCCCGTCTGCGGCACGGGTGGCGAAAAGACATAGTAGGTGCCGACATCGAAGATCTCGTGGCGGGCCGAAAGGCCCTGACATTTACAGGAACATCAGGTTCTGGGTTAAAACTGGTCGATATTGACCCTTCCTGAGGCAAAGGTCATCTTTTTGTCTCACCAACCTGTACACTCGTTTCGGTTGTCCAGTAGGCATTTATGCCAATGAAATGTTCGGAGACCGACCGTGAAAAAAGGTCGACATCGCCGGTTTGAAGAAGCGCGGAAATTGAAGCAAGCAGGCCCCAGTGCTGCAGACCTAGGTCTTGGTGACTCACCGCGAGTGAGTGCTTCTGACGATGATGAATATGCAGCCATTGCCGAGCGCTACGGGGTGCGCTTCGACGAAGACGAAGACGAATCCGAAGACGACATCGATTAATCCGGATTACCGGACAGAAAACGAAATACCCCCATGACAAACTCCCTACGCAATGTTGCCCTAGTGGCGCACGTCGACCACGGCAAAACCACACTTGTTGACACTCTTTTGAGGTCGACAGGCGCTTTTGCCTCCCATGCTGCAGTGATTGACCGCATCATGGACTCAGACGATCAAGAGCGCGAGCGTGGAATCACGATTCTTGCCAAGGCTGCACGAATCAATTACGGCAGCACCTTGATCAACATTGTTGATACTCCAGGTCACGCTGACTTTGGTGGAGAAGTTGAACGCGCACTTGCACTGGTCGATGGAATTGTTCTTTTGGTAGATGCCGCTGAGGGTCCACTGCCACAAACTCGTTACGTTCTGTCAAAGGCTCTTGGTCTTGGCCTGCCCGTCATCTTGGTCATCAACAAAGTTGACCGCGGAGATGCACGTCCTGAAGAAGTTCTGGTCGAAGTTGAACAATTGTTCCTCGATCTCGCTAGTTCTGATGATCAGTTGTCGTTCCCAGTCATTTCTGCTGTCGCCCGTGAAGGTCGCGCAATGATGGGTATCGGAATGCCAGCACCCGACGCCGACCTATCGTGCCTCCTCGACACCATTCTCTCTACGGTTCCTGCACCGACAGGAGACCCAACGGCACCTCTTGCTGCGCTGGTAACAAACCTTGACGCCTCTGAATACCTTGGTCGTCTTGCTATCGGTCGCGTCCACAGTGGCGTGATGAAAAAAGGCGAGACTGTTGCGCTGTGGGGCAAAGACACCGACGGAAATCCGTTAAAGCGCCGNATCGCGCAACTCAGNGTGTTCGACGGTGTTGGCAGAACTGAAGTGGAGTCAATTTCAGCTGGTGACCTTTTCGTTCTTGCAGGAATTCCTGAAGTTGAAGTTGGTGACACCATTTCAGCAATCACTGTGACAACGCCGCTTCCACGCCTTGAAGTCGACGAGCCAGTTATTCGAATGGCATTCGGCGTTAATACATCTCCATATGCAGGCCGCGAAGGAAAGTTTGTAACTAGTCGACATTTNCGCGACCGTTTGCAAAAAGAAATTCTTGGAAACGTATCTATCAAGATNGCTGACACTGATTCTCCCGACGTCACCAGCGTTGCTGGTCGTGGAGAACTTCAGTTGGCGGTTCTTATCGAGAATATGCGTCGAGAAGGGTTCGAACTTCAAGTCGGTCGTCCAGAAGTAATTACTAAGGAAATCAATGGCAAGCGTCACGAGCCTCTTGAAGCTGGCACATGTGACGTTCCTGATGAGCATGTTGGCACCATTACCCAAGGACTCGCTCCTCGTAAGGGCCGCGTAACTGACCTACGCCCCGGAGACCCTGGTCGTACCATTGTTTCGTTCGAAGCTCCATCTCGGGGGCTTATTGGTTTCCGTTCTATGTTGATGAGCAGCACTCGTGGAACTGCTTTGTTGCATCAGACTCATGCTGGTTGGACACCATGGGTTGGCGAACTCCCACACCGCCTGGGCGGCGCCATGATTGCAGACCGCATTGGTTCAACAACTGGTTACGCGCTCGACAACCTTCAATTGCGTGGAGAGCTATTCGTAGCTCCTGGCGTTGAGGTGTACGAAGGAATGGTCATCGGAGAAGCTGCACGTGGCGAAGAGATGGTTGTCAACGCTGTGCGTGCAAAAGAAAAGACAAACATTCGTACGCATAGTCATGATGACGGCCCGAAACTTGCAACTCCTGTCGATCACACATTGGAAACCGCAATCGAATGGATCGGCGATGACGAACTTGTTGAGGTAACTCCAAAGAGTATTCGTATTCGTAAGCGCGGGCTCAGTATTGAAGAGCGCCGCAAGACATCGAAAAAGGGCTAACTAGCCCGTTCGAATTAGTCTCTCTTGCGAAGAGCAGGATGAGGCAGTGGGACTCCCACAGGAGCCGACAACATCTTTTCCAAAATGGCGTATGCATTTTTACCCATAAGTTCTGTCAACTCATCAGTAAAGAATGTGTACGTTGGGTCCTTACCTACGAAGGCATCTGCTGATTCTGTACACCACCAGTGAAAGTCGTCTCCACCTTCGCCCCAGTCGCGGCGCTTCCACTCGCGAATCGTTGACACTACGTATCCGCCGTCCTCAATGTGCTCTTCGAGTCGAATGGGGACCTGCCAACACACGTCCGGTTTCCAGTCCATCGGGCGTTCACCAGCTTCCAAAGCAGCGATATGGAACGCACAGCCAGTTCCACCCTCAAAGCCGGGAGGGTTGTGGAAAATGCATGCACCGTTCACAACACGCGTCTTTTTCTCGCCATCTTTTTCTGTAGCGAACCAACCCTTGTCCTTGGCCTTATCTTTGTTCTTCCAATGTCGACTTTTTAGTCTTTTCACATATTTGGTGACGTTCTTGAAGTCTTTTTCATCAAGGAAATGGGCACCGAAAGAACAGCAACCGTGCATCAGTTCCGGAGAGGCGTCGTCAAGAATTCCTTGGCAGCCCTGACCGTAAATGCATTTGTAACTTGATCGTAAGAATGTTGCATCGAGCATCCATGTACGCATTTCATCGGGATCTTCAAAACTGATCCATTCGTGGGGTTGGTCTTCTCTAAGCACAAGATGTAACGCTACGCCATCGGCACCCACTCCACACGCTCCGCCATCCTTGTGGCACAGTATTTACCTAACGGTCATTTGAAAGGACGGCACCATGAGTGACATTGACGAGATAATTTCAGACCTCGAGCGAGCAAGTGAGGCGTTGAACGATGCAGCAATGTCCTTGATTACTGATGCCATTCGTAATGGGGAAAAAGAGCGGCCAGCGCTAGAGAAGAAAGTGTCTCAAGCCCGCCGAGCAGTCGACAAAGCCCTACATATCCTTCGTGCTGTTTAGAACTTGTTCAGAGCGTCTATCAACCCGCGCAAATCGGCAAAACCCTTTGCGGCGTATTTCAAACTGATACGCGGCAGATCAGGCATGTCATTTTCTTTCAATTCTTCAGGTGTCGCCGACGTCTGCAGAATTACACCGTCAACAGCAAGAGAAGCGAAACGAGTAGCTATTTCCAAAAACTGGTCATCTGGTACTGCACGTTGCACACGGATGTACAGCGTGTTATCCACAAACCGTATGGAATTGTAATTGGCATAGAAGGTGGTTATTTCCTTGACCGCATCATTGATGTTGTCTGTAATCGTGTACAACGAAATGTCACTTTCCGAAATGAGACCATGATCAAGAAGCAATGGTTCGAGGACCTTCATCAGCGGTGTCCAGAATGGCTGCCCAGGTACCTCGAGGAAAACGATAGGGACGGGAACGGATTTTGCAGTTTGAGCCAGAGTAAGAAGTTCGAATGTTTCATCGAGAGTTCCGAAACCACCTGGCATACAAAGGAATGCGTGTGACTCTTTCACAAGCATCAGTTTGCGAGTAAAGAAATAGCGCATGCTGACGTATTTGTCGTCCCCAGCAATAACAGAATTAGCACCCGATTCGAACGGGAGACGTATGGAGACACCAATCGAGTTCTCACGTCCGGCGCCAACCATTCCCGCTTCCATAATGCCTGGCCCCGCGCCTGTAACCACCATGAAGTGATGGTCTGCCAGTGCTTTGGCTGTAGCGGCTGTTAATGCATAAATAGGGCTATCCGGTGTCGTACGGGCAGAACCAAAAATTGACACCTTGCGCACGTCTCTATACGGAGCAAACATCGTGAAGGCGCGGCTCATCTCTTCGATGGCTGCGCTTGCAATTTTGATATCCAAAGAAGACGACGGTCCTATGACAAGTTCAGTCACAGTGGTGATAAAACGATTCAGCTGACGCACATCAGAGGTCGTGCGTTGCCTCAACTCAAAACTTTTAAGCAATTCTTCGATTGCTTTGAGAGTGTGTGAGGAGGCAGTCACTTTATTACAGAATTCCAGCGGCTTTATCTTCGAGCGCGTTAATAAGTTCATCAAAACTTTTGATGAAAGATGCAACACCCTCTGCTTCGAGTTGAGCAGCAACCTCATCAACATCAATTGAGTTCATTGCTAATTCTGCCCACTGACGACGGCTGACGCCAATGTTTATATCGATTGTTCTGGCAACCGTGCCATGTTCCGCAAATGCCTCCAAAGTGGCGTCTGGAAGAGTGTTCACGGTGTCTGGTCCTATCAACTGATCGACATACATGGTGTCAGGATATGACGGATTTTTCGTTGAGTAGAGGCCCACAAAGGACGCTGAACAGACGCGCCAGCTTTGGCGAGCGCATCCCAACGTGAGCCACTGAACGTTTTTTGAAAGGCTCCATACGCGAGTCGTGCCTGATTGATGGCAGCAGTACCGCGCAATGCCAACGCTGCAGGTGTGCCGAGTTGGTCAAGTCGTTTGTCAATTTCATTGTCAACACGGCTGATAAAAAAGCTCGCGACGCTTGCAATACCTGAAACGGGAGCGCCTGAGGCCATTCGCTGTTCGAGTCCCTCTATGTATGCGTCCATTACTTCTTGATAACGCGACAAGCTGAAGATCAAAGTTACATTAACGTTTCTTCCTTCAGCGATCATTTCACGAATAGCCGAAAGACCCTGTTGTGTCGCGGGAATCTTGATCATCACGTTCGGACGTGCAATACGTTCGTGCAATAGTCGTGCCGCCGACAATGTTCCAGCCGTGTCATGGGCTAACGAAGGATCTACTTCTACGCTGACGAACCCGTCGGCTCCGCCTGATTGCGAATACAGGTTTGCAAAAGCATCTAACGCTCCGTGAATGTCTTGTAACACCAGTTCCCAGTAGGCATCTCGTGCAGTTGAACCCTTCTGAATCTCACTACGAAACTGCTCGTCATAATCTGCGCTGCCCTGAATCGCTTTTTGAAAAATTGTGGGGTTCGATGTCAATCCGCGAACTCCTCTTTCTATCAATGCAGCGAGTGTTCCCGTCGTAAGATATCCACGTTGTAAATTGTCAAGCCACGGACTTTGGCCATGTTCAGACGACAGTCGCTTCAGAGAATCGCTCATCGAGAAATCGCTTTGCGGGTTACATCTGCAACATGGGCTGCAGTGATTCCCAATTCCGCCATCACAATATTCCCTGGAGCACTCGCGCCGAACCGGTCAATACCAACGCTGTCTGTGGCATATGCGGCCCAACCAAACGTGGTCCCTGCTTCCACACTGATGCGGGGGATCGAACGCGGAAGAATCTCTTCTTGGCGTGCCTGCGATAGAGAAGCGAAACGTTCCCACGATGGCATTGTCACCACATTGACATTGATACCTTCCTCGCGTAATACGTGTGCCGCGTCAACGGCAACAGACAACTCACTGCCGGTTCCGATGATGATCGCCTGAGGCTTGGCAGTCGACACGATGACACCAGCTCCGTCTGTGACTGCTGAACCATCCGTCAGTGCAACAACTGTCTGACGAGACAATATGAGCGCAGTTGGACCGTCATGTGTCGCTGCAATCAGCCATGCTTGTGCGGTTTCATTCGCATCAGCAGGACGAATTACCTGCAGCCCTGGAATAGCGCGCAACGAGGCCAACTGTTCAACTGGTTGGTGAGTAGGGCCATCTTCGCCAACCCCAACAGAGTCGTGACTGAAGACAAACACTGTACGAGCACGAGAGAGAGCTGCTAATCGAATGGCAGGGCGCATGTAGTCGGCAAAAACAAAGAATGTGCCCCCGACCGGTAACACGCCACCATGAAGTGCCATGCCTACCATTGCTGCTCCCATCGCATGTTCGCGGATTCCGTAGTAGATCTGCTTGCCGGAGGGATTCACGGATGAATACGCACCTGTTTCTGACAATTTGGCTCCGGTATTGCCGGTGAGGTCAGCTGCGCCAGCGAGAACGAATGGCAATGCACCGCTAGTTGCCTCTAGAACCTTCTGAAAGGCTTGGCGTGTCGCCAATTTTGTATCAGATGGGAACACTGGAAGCACAGAAGCAATCTGTTCCTCTGTCGCTACACCAAAAGTGGACGGTGTTAACGCTGGTGACAACGATTGTGTGCGCTGCTTCCAATCTGCAATCGCAAGTTGTCCTCGCGCACGACAGAACTCCCGATACTCAGAAACGAAAGCATCAGGGGCATAAAACGGTTCGTCGGGAATGCCCATCACCTTTTTGGTTGCGCTAACGAGCGGCGCCGTAAAAGGGTTTCCGTGTGCTTCGTGCTTATCAGTCAGATCCGGAGATGGAAATCCGATGTGTGAACGAAGAACTACCAAGGTGGGTGCGCCAGCATGATCTCGTGCCGTCAGCAGCACGCTCTCAAGAGCATCACAGTCGTCAGCTATCTCGCCGGCTTCAATCACATTCCATCCGTACGCACGGAACCGCGCTGGTGCATCATCACTGCATGTCAATGAAGTGCTTCCGTCAATGGTGATTTTGTTGTCATCAAAAATGCATACCAAGTGGTCGAGTTTGAGGTGACCTGCGAGTGAAGCAGCTTCATGACTGATGCCCTCCATCAGGCAACCATCGCCAGCAATTACGTAGGTGTGGTGATTGACGGCATCTTGGCCGTGAACTGCTCGCAAATGAGATTCTGCAATCGCCATACCAACTGCATTCGCAAAACCTTGTCCGAGCGGCCCGGTGGTGACTTCAACTCCGGCAGTATGGCCAACTTCGGGGTGACCAGGTGTTGCTGAATTCCACTGACGGAACAACCGAAGGTCAGATATTTCTAATCCGTATCCGGACAGGAACAACATCGCGTATTGCAAGATTGAAGCATGACCGTTTGAAAGAATTAAACGATCGCGATCAATGAAATCCGCCGTTGTGGGATCGTGCTTTAAAATACGGCTGTACAAAACATGCGCAAGTGGCGCAAGTGCCATCGCTGTTCCTTGGTGACCGCTGTTCGCGGCCAGGGGCGCATCCATCGCAATTCCTCGAATAATCGAAATAGCGAGGGCGTCTTGTTCGGGGCTTAATTGTGTAGGCACCTCATGATGGTAATCGGCGCCAGGCTTTGAGAACGGAAAGGTCGGTATCGAGAGCGAGAAGATCTGCCATCTGGCCACGTCGGATGCGCCCAATTTCAGACAAACCAACTAGGTCAGCAGGAATTGACGTGGCGCTGGCAAGAGCCGACTCGAGGGACACATCACATTCACGAACTACTCGTTGCACACATTCAACTAATGGTGTGCATGACCCAGCGAGAGTGTCGTCGAGGAGTCGCGGTGCACCATTTCGAATCTCAACTCCAGGTCGAGGTCCTGATGATGTTTCCCAAGAGACGGAATCTGAAACTAAACAGATTCGGGTACCCGCAGCCCGAAAGGCGAGAGCCATAGCGTCTGCGTGCACATGGACTCCGTCGGCTATCAGGCCGCACGAGACCCGTTCGTCATTCAATGCCCACATCGCAAGACCCGGGTCACGGTGATGAACTCCACTCATTCCGTTGAACAAGTGAGTAACCATCGTTGCGCCAGCATTGACAGCATTCTCGAACTGAATTTTTGTTGGTCTTGAGTGTCCGAGCGACACCGTGATGTTGCGTTCGCGTAATAACCGAACTGCGGGGATGACATCAATTTGTTCGGGAGCAACAGTTACTAGGCGAACAGAAGGCACTAAACGAGAAAGCCAATCTGAATCACAAGCAATGATGTGCTTGACCGGGTGAGCGCCTGGGGCAGCACCGAGAAATGGACCCTCTACGTGTATTCCCGCAAAACCTTGGACATGACCTAATTGGAAGGATTCGTGGAGTGAGACCAAGGAAGCAGACATTTTTTCGAGAGGAGCTGTCACTATGGTTCCCAACCAACTGGTTGTTCCTCGTTCGAGCAACCACTGATCAAGTCGCGTTAGATCTTCAGTAGATGCATTTGCTACATGAACGTTTTCAAAGCCGTTCATTTGAATATCTACGAAACCGGGACACACCAATGGGTACTCAGAGACTCCGACATGCTCGTCAATTGATTCAACGATTCCATTATCTGAGAGGACTAGTCGACGTGGCCCGTGAAGCACTACTCCATCAAAAAATTTGTTACAGGTGATCTCGCGTGACACATCAAAAATGTAGTTGGCTTTTTAGTTGAACGANGCCTTCGCCGTTGCCGTCAGACGAATATCTGAAAAACGTACCTTTGCCAAACGCAAAATAGTGAGAGTTCTGATTACCCACCAACCCGGATCTATTTGACCCCACTTGTGAGATAGTCGTGGAGACGATGGGGCAGCATGATGATTGTTGTGCAGACCCTCACCCATAGTGAGAAAGGCCAGCCACTGGAGATTGGTGGCGCGATTGTCATACGGGCGGCGTCCAAAATGATGGCCCAAGGCATTGACCGCCGCATTGCCGGCCAGATAAATGTTCGCATGCAAGAACGCTGCAAGAAGGCCGGTCCATGGTCCAAGAACAATCATCAAGATTGCAACTCCTGAGAGCAGGCCCGTTTTGTTGTGGCCAAAAAAGAGGGTGTCCCAGCGATCGTCCGGCAAATCTTTTGCATAACGTTCAATCGTTGAGGGGTCAAGGACAGACGCTCTATACAAAGCAACGTTCTTTGTCTGCACAGTTTTCCATCCAAGAAGGACAGGAGAGTGCGGGTCGCCTTCGATATCGGTATAGGCGTGGTGTTTTCTGTGTACAGCAACCCACTCCTTTGGCTTTATGCCGGTTGAAAGCCACAACACGGCGCGAAAAACAAGCGCGATTGAGGGCTTGAGAGTCAGAGCGCGATGACTGAGAGCTCTGTGGAGGTACACGGTTGTGCATGTATTGGCGGCGGTGCTCACCACTACTGCAACGAGGAAAGCTGTCAGGACACTGGAGAAAATAGAACTCATGGCGAAACACTAACGGGCTACCTACTGGTAGGTAGGCCAGAAGAGACGGTATGTTACAAGTGTGTCCGATGTAACAGAAGAGAGCAGTTCTAAATCCACCAGAGAACTAATCCTTGACGAGGCCTTGCACTGTTTCGCTGACCGCGGGTATGAGGGAACATCTCTGAACGACATAGCAGCAGGGGTGGGCATTAGACGACCCAGTTTGCTCCACCATTTTCCTAGCAAGGAAGCTCTCTACACCGACGTCTTCGAGATGCTTTTATCCGAATGGCTTGAAGGTCTCGAATTTGCCATGGCTTCGCCAGCATCGGGATGGGACAAAGCTGAACTCGTCATTCGCGCCGGATTCGATTTATTTGCCCGCACTCCTGACTACGTGCGCATTATGCGACGTGAAGCGCTTGACAGCGGTGTTCACGTTGGTGTTGATCTCTCAGGTTTCTTGCGACCGCTATTCGATAGTGCTTGTGCCTATTTCACCTCGGAGATGGACGCCGGACACTTTCGTCGTCATAATTCTCAACACCTCATCATTACGGGGTATGGCGCTATCTTGACGTACTTTTCTGATGCACCGTTCATTGACGAACTTTTTAATGACGCGGCACTTACTCCGGAGAATGTACGTGACCATTGTGATCATGTTGTTGCGTTCTTTCGCGCCGCTCTCGTCGCTTAGACCAGACTTGCCACATCCGATACTGTTGAGTCATGTCTTCATGGGTTAACAACGGTCGTACTATCGGTTATTCGTCGGAGGGCTCAGGAACGCCAATTCTTGCCTTTCATGGCACCACTCAATCTGCCAATGCCTGGGCGCAAGTGCAACAAGCATGTTCAGCCACNCTTCAATGGGTCACCTTCGAATTTCCAGGATCTGGTGAATCCGATATGCCAACAGAGCCAATCGATCTTGACGTCGTAGTTGCCGATGCGGTTGCATTAATGAATCACCTAGGTCACCATCGTTTTCACGTCATCGGTTACTCACTCGGTGCGGTCGCAGCGTTGCAATGCGCAGCAAACTTTCCGGCTTCTGTAATAACGATTACTTCTTTGTGTGGTTGGGCTAAGACAGACGCACGTATGAAAGTCACTTTTGATCTGTGGCGTCGATTGATTGCAATCGATCGAGAACTATTCATGCGTTACGCACTCGCTGACGGTTACACGGCTGCTGCTCTAGAGGTTCTGGAACCAATGATTGATGCTGTAGTCGCGTTGGCGGGAACAGCAGTACAACCTGGGTCTGACGCACAACTTGAACTGGATATTCGTATTGATATCGAAAGCAGCTTGACTCGCATTACGGCACCGTGCCTCGTCATAGGCGGCATCGAAGACAGATGGGTCGACATCTCTAATTCACGACACATTGCCACCACGGTTTCCGGGGCAACGCTTGTAGAACTGCCTGCTGGACACCTAGTAATTGGAGAATTATCAGCAGAAATTGCG
>JGI25914J50564_10000295_pt1 | contig 16543 bp, 12 predicted proteins | sample LauGreSuBDMM15SN_2_FD_50564 | JGI IMG/M metagenome (IMG submission 50564) | reverse complement strand
TTTTGGAACAACAATATCGCTGAAATTATAAAAATTGAGATTTTCTAATTTTAACTTTTCTCCAACTTTTGAAGTTTCAATTTTGCTTTCTAAAGATTTGTCTGAAATTTTATAATAAACAATTACTTTTCGATTTTCTGGTTGATTCGGACTCATATCAAAATCTTCTCCGATTGGTAATAACTCGAGTGACTTTGAAATTTTTACTTTATTTTTTTGAAGATTCAACAGCACATTTTTGATTCTACGGTTTGCCAAATCGAGGTTGTATTTTTGTTTATCCACACTGTCACAAAATCCTGCTATTCTAAAAACTTCAGCGTTTTCNNTGTTTTTCAACCAAATATTCAAATCTTCGCTAGAATTTAAATTTGGGAAGTCTTTGTTAAAATCAAAGTAAACCAAATGTTTTAGTTGGGCTAAAGATTTTAAATTCAGAAGTACAAATAATAAAACTAGCAAATTTTTTCTCATGATATTTTTTAATTTAACAACGGAAATATACTTAAAATATTACTTCTTAAAATAATAAATGACTTTTGAATCCTTATCTTTGTTGGCTTTTAAATTTTTAAAATATAAAAAATAGCTAAAATATGAGATTAGAAGATTTTGACAGTGACGAAGATAAAATCATTCAGGACCGATTAAAGCAAAGAAATTGGAACGAAATCAGGACCAATGATTCTTGGGCAATTTTCAAAATTATGGCTGAATTTGTAAATGGTTACGAAACGATGGGACGCATTGGCCCTTGCGTATCTATTTTTGGATCTGCTCGCACAAAACCCGAAGATCATTTTTATCTTCTGGCCGAAAAAATAGCTTTTAAAATTAGTAAAGCTGGATATGGCGTAATTACAGGAGGTGGACCGGGCATTATGGAAGCTGGTAATAAAGGTGCGCATCTTGGTGGCGGAACTTCAGTTGGACTCAACATCGAATTGCCGTTTGAGCAGCATTTTAACCCATACATTGACAGAGATAAAAATTTGAATTTTGATTATTTCTTTGTTAGAAAAGTTATGTTCGTAAAATATTCTCAAGGATTTGTTGTAATGCCAGGCGGCTTCGGCACTTTAGACGAAATGTTCGAAGCCATTACTTTAATTCAAACAAAAAAAGTAGCTAAATTCCCAGTTATTTTGGTTGGACGCGATTTTTGGTCCGGTTTAATGGATTGGATTAAAAGCGTTTTGGTTGAAAAATATAGCAATGTAAGTCCAAAAGACTTAGACCTAATTAAAATTGTAGATACCGAAGATGAAGTTGTAGAAGTGCTAGACACTTTTTATAAGAAATACACATTAAGNCCAAATTTTTAGTCATTAATTTTCAAAAAACTCCTTTGAAACCTAACTTTTCAACATTTCTTGTTGCATTTTTTATATTCTTATCGTCAAAGCAATTTGCACAACATTTTTCAAAATTAAATGTTGAGGTAAATGCTAAAACCCATATTTTGACAGTAAATCAAACGTTAATTTACTTTAATGAAACGCAAGATACGCTTCTGAATTTGACGTTAAACGATTGGAATAATGCTTATTCGTCTAATAAAACTCCCATGGCTAAAAGGTTTTTCGACGAATTTAGTAGAAGTTTTCATTTTACTAAAAACGAAAATAGAGGAAGCACGAACGAAATAAAAATTACTCAAAATAATACAACAGTAAATTTTGTCAGAACAGAAGAAAATCCTGATTTAATTGAGATTCAACTTACAAATAGAATTTTACCGCAGCAAAAAGTGGAATTTCAACTTTCTTACCAAGTCAAAATTCCGAGTGATCAATTTACAAAATATGGTTTTGGAAAAAACGATAAAATGTACTTGAAAAATTGGTTTTTACATCCTGCAAAATATGAAAATCATAACTTTATAAAATACAATAACAATAATTTAGATGACATCGCAAATTCCGTTGCTGATTTTGAAATTCACATGAAATTTTCTGAAAAATTATCTTTACAATCTGATTTAGGTATACAAAAAACAGAAAATTCCGATGGCTATAAAACAATTAAGTTAACCGGTAAAAACCGAAGTAATTTTAGTATTTACCTATCCGAAGATAAAAATTTTGAAAACTATAAAAACGATGTTGTTGAAGTAGTGACAAATTTAAATGAATCAAAATTAGAAGCGATTCAAAAAGCAATTTTAATTGACAAAGTTGTTCAGTTTGTGGACCAAAATGTTGGAAAATACCAATACTCCAAAATCACAGTTTCAGAAGCCGATTATTCCCGAAATCCCTTGTATGGCTTGAACCAATTGCCTTATATTGTCAGCCCATTTTCTAATGAATTTCTATTTGAAATTAAATTCTTAAAAACCTACCTCAACAATTTTCTGAAGAATAGTTTACAACTAGACGCCAGAAAAAACAACTGGATTTTTGATGGAATTCAAGTTTACACCATGATGAAATACATCGATGAATACCATCCCAATAGCAAAATGATGGGCAGCGTTGCCAAATTTAAGTTGCTCAAAAGTTTCAATTTGGTAAATTTAGATTTCAACGAACAGTACAGTTATTTTTATATGTTGATGGCGCGAAAAAACCTCGATCAACCTTTAAATGAATCAAAAGACAATTTGATAAAATTCAACGAACAAATTGCAAACAAATATAAAGCTGGATTAAGTTTGAAATATTTAGACAGCTATTTAGACAACAATAAAGTCGGAAATGGTATTTACGAATTTTTAGAATTGAATAAACAGCAACCCACAACTGAGGTAGATTTTGAAAGATTATTAAAAAAACATGCTGCCAAAAACATTGATTGGTTTTTTAGCACCATTGTAAATTCGCGAAAAATCATTGATTTTAAATTTGAAAATGTCACAAAAACTAATGATAGCATCACTTTTACCATCAAAAACAAAACACAAACGAATGTTCCAATTTCAGTTTATGGACTTAAAAATAAAAACATAGTTTTTAAAAAATGGTTCGAAAACATTTCAACCGATAGCACTTTTACACTCGCTATAAAAGATGCCAACAAAATAGTTTTGAATTACAAAAACGAAGTTCCCGAATATAATTTGCGGAACAATTGGAATAAATTTAGTGGTTTTAATGTCTCCAATCGGCCTTTCAAATTTGTTTTCATGGAAGATTTGGAAGATCCATATTATAATCAAATTTTATATGTTCCAACTTTAACTTATAACCTTTATGATGGTGTTTCTCCCGGATTTCGATTTCACAGCAAAACGATTTTAGACAAACCATTTACCTTTGATATCAATCCTACTTTTGCTACAAAAACGAATAATTTGGTCGGTTTTTTCTCTACAAGTATTAACCAAAATTATCGAGAGGGGAGTTTGTATAATGTGAGGTACAATTTGAGCGGTTCTTACTCTCATTACGCACCAAATGCAACTTATTCCAAAATAAACCCGGTAGTTTTTATACGTTTTAGACCTAAAGATTTACGCAATAATCAAAAAGAAATAATTATTCTGAGACAGGTTTTTGTGAACCGTGAAAAATTAGACATAAATACAAAAATAAATAATCAAAATTATAGTGTTTTTAATGCGCAATACATCAAGGCAAAAACAGAAATAACAAAACACTACAGTTTTTCCAATGATTTTCAAATCTCTAATCAATTTGGAAAGCTTTCCACTGAATTTGAATTTAGAAGACTTTTTGACAACAATCGACAAATTAATTTACGATTATATGCTGGTAGTTTTCTTTACAATTCGACCAATACTGACTTTTTTAGCTTTGCTTTAGACCGTCCAACCGATTATTTATTTGATTATAATTACTACGGTCGTTCAGAAAGTACTGGCATTTTTAGCCAACAAATCATCATTGCTGAAGGCGGTTTTAAGTCAAAGCTGAATAATCCTTTTGCAAACCAATGGATTACAACGGCAAACGCAAGTTTTAATGTTTGGAATTGGATTGAGATTTATGGCGATTTAGGTTTTTTGAAAAACAAATTGCAGAATGAAAAATTTGTATACGATAGCGGTGTTCGGTTTAATTTAGTAACCGATTATTTCGAACTGTATTTCCCAGTTTATTCTAATAATGGTTGGGAAATTACTCAACCTAACTACAATCAAAAAATCAGGTTTATTATTACTTTAGAACCAAAAATCCTAACAAATCTTTTTACAAGAAAATGGTTTTAAACTTTATAAATCAATAGTAATTGTAATTAAAAATCAATTTATTTAAATAATGTTTCAATTATTCGTAAATATAACATTCTATATACCTTTTTAATTATCAATAATCAAATTATATTTTTTTCATAGTATTATGAAAATCGCTAGATTTTAATTAGATTTGTTTCACAATCGAACAAAATCCCATCATGTCAGAAGCTGCAACTCATTCAGAATTAACCTTTGAAGATTTCAAAAAAGAAGTTTTAAACGATTACAAAATCGCAATAACGAGCCGAGAATGCAGTCTTTTGGGAAGAAAAGAGGTTTTGACCGGAAAAGCTAAATTTGGGATTTTTGGCGATGGAAAAGAAGTGCCACAATTGGCAATGGCAAAAGCTTTTAAAAATGGAGATTTTCGTTCTGGATATTACAGAGACCAGACTTTTATGATGGCGATTGGCGAAATGACCATTCAACAATTTTTTGCAGGATTGTATGGGCACACCGACATCAACCACGATCCGATGAGTGCTGGACGGCAAATGGGAGGACATTTTGCAACGCATTCTTTAGATGAAAGCGGGAATTGGAAAAACCTTACTTTACAAAAAAATTCAAGCGCAGATATTTCGCCGACAGCGGGACAAATGCCTAGGCTGTTGGGTTTAGCACAAGCATCTAAATTTTATAGAAATGTCAACAGCATCAACAGCAAAACCAATTTTTCTATCAATGGAAATGAAGTAGCCTGGGGAACGATTGGAAATGCATCTACTTCAGAAGGACTTTTTTTTGAAACAATAAATGCAGCTGGAGTGCTTCAGGTGCCAATGGTGATAAGCGTTTGGGACGATGAATACGGAATATCTGTTCATGCAAAACACCAAACTACAAAAGAAAATATTTCTGAAATCTTGAAAGGATTTCAAAGAAATGAAAATGAAAATGGGTTTGAAATTTTTAGAGTAAAAGGCTGGGATTATGCCGAACTGATTCATACTTATCAAAAAGCAGCGAAGATAGCCCGCGAAGAACATGTGCCGGTTTTGATTCACGTTCAAGAATTGACACAACCTCAAGGACATTCTACTTCTGGTTCACACGAACGTTATAAAAATGACGACCGTTTGAATTGGGAAGCNGATTTTGATTGNTTGCTTCAAATGAAATTGTGGATGCTCACAATGAATATTGCCTCAAGCGAAGAATTAGATACAATTGACGACGCGACTAAAAAAGAAGTGCTTGAAGGTAAAAAACTNGCCTGGACAGCATTTGTTGCGCCAACAAAATCGGAACAAAATGAATTGATTGAATTATTACAAAACATTGCTGAAGAAAGTGCCAATAAAATTTTTATCAATAAGTTTATTTCAGATTTAAAAAGCATAAAAGAACCTATTCGTAAAGAAATTTTGGTCACAGCTCGCAAAGTTTTACGGCTAATTGCAAACGAAAACAGTCGAACAAAACTATCTGAATGGATTACTAATTATATTGAAAAAATTCAACCTAAATTCAGTTCGCATTTATTTTCTCAATCGGATAAAAATGTTTTTTCTGTAAAAGAAGTTTTGCCATTATATGACGAAAATGCCGAAGAAACAGATGCTCGTTTAGTTTTAAGGGATAATTTTGATGCCCTATTTTCAAAATATCCGGAAACATTAGTTTTTGGAGAAGATGCAGGAAATATTGGTGATGTGAACCAGGGTTTAGAAGGAATGCAAGAAAAATATGGGGAACTTCGTGTTGCTGACGTTGGCATTCGAGAAGCTAGTATTTTAGGNCAAGGAATTGGAATGGCCATGAGAGGCTTGCGTCCGATTGCAGAAATTCAATATTTGGATTATTTGCTGTATGCCATTCAAATTATGAGCGACGATTTAGCCACTTTACAATACAGAACCTGTGGAAAACAAAAATCTCCATTAATTATTCGCACCCGCGGACACCGATTAGAAGGTGTTTGGCACTCAGGCTCGCCGATGGGAATGATTATCAATTCTATTCGAGGAATTCATGTTTTGGTACCGAGAAATATGACAAAAGCTGCTGGTTTTTATAACACATTACTCGAAACAGACGAGCCTGCATTAGTGATAGAATGTCTAAACGGTTATCGATTAAAAGAAAAAATGCCGACAAATTTAGGGGAATTTAAAACACCGATTGGCGTTGTTGAAACGATAAAAGAAGGAAAAGACATCACTTTAGTTGGCTATGGTTCAACTTTGCGATTAGTAGAACAAGCTGCAAAAGAATTGTTAGAAATCGGAATTGATTGCGAAATTATTGATGTTCAATCGCTTTTGCCATTTGACATTAAGCATGATATTTCGAAAAGTTTGGCAAAAACCAACCGACTATTAATAATAGACGAAGATGTTCCGGGCGGAGCATCGGCTTATTTGTTGCAACAAATTGTTGAAGTCCAAAATGGGTATCAATTCCTTGATAGTAAACCAGAAACTTTGGCTGCAAAAGCGCACCGGCCAGCTTATGGAACAGATGGTGATTATTTTTCAAAACCTTCAATTGAAGACATATTTGAAAAAGTGTACAGCATCATGAATGAAGTAAATCCATCAGCTTATCCAAAATTATATTGATTTTTTTTAAATATAATTATTCAAAAAATAATTAATTAAAGAACAAGAAACGCCGAATTACTTTCCTTCAATTATTGCCGCCAATAATTTTTTAGCACGCAATAGTTTGATTTTTACATTGCTCAACGGCTCTCCGATTTTATCTGCAATCTCCTGATAAGTCAATTCTTGAAAGTAGCGCATTTGAATGACTTCCTGATAGTTGGGTTTCAATTCTTTGATGAATTGCAATAATCTTGAAAGGTTTTGTTCCGAAATTAAATCATCCTCTGCAGAGGGCGAACTGTCAGCAACATTATAGGCCTGTTGGTCTTCTTGGTCTGTAATTTCGATAAAATGAGTCGATTTCTTTTTACGCAACAAATCAATATGTACATTTTTTGCAATGGCAATCAACCAAGTATTGAATTGAAATTCGTTGTTGTAAGTGCTAATTTTATCAAATGCTTTGGCAAAAGTTTCTATTGAAATGTCTTCTGAATCTGTTTCGTTTTCAGTGCGCTTAAGCATAAAACCATATACTTCATTCCAATAATGGTCCAGCAAAAAAGTAAATGCGACCTGATCACCCAATTTAGCTTTTTCTATAAATGATTTTATTTCCAATTGACAGGTTTTGTAAAAATGTTACTTACGAAAATATTCAATTGTGTAAAGATTAAAATTATTTCGATAATCGGAAACCAAAACATTACGTCTTTTTCTTTTAATTTTCCTGCTGCAAAACCCAATGAAATCCATGAAAACAAATACCTAAACCCAATTAAACTTACCACAACAATCCAATGAAATTGAAAAATGAGCAGAATTATCGGAAGAATCAAAAATAATATTTGACTAAAAAAGAAAACGGTCAATTGAAAAGTGTCAAAAGTTTTATAAAAACTTGCTGTGGATACGTGCCTTTTTTTCTGCGTAAACCAAGTAGAAAAAGTAGTTTTTGGTTTAGAATAAGTAACACTTTCTTGCGTCAAACAAACAGCAGTATTCTTGTTATTAGCTACTTGATTGATAAACAAATCATCGTCGCCTGATCGAATTTTTAAATGGTCGCGATAGCCATCCACCTTAAAGAATTCGTCTTTTTTATAAGCCAAATTTCGACCAACTCCCATATATGGTTTTCCAAATTTAGCCCAAGAAAAATACTGAACTGCAGTGAGCAAAGTTTCAAAACGAATGATTTTGTTCAGAAACGAATTCGGAATTTTCTCATAAGCACCATAACCTAAAACAATGGTTTTTTGCATGGTAAAATTGGCACTCATTTCAGTAATCCAATTATTAGAAGCTGGGTAGCAATCCGCATCGGTAAACAGTAAATACTCATGTGTTGCCGCTTTGATTCCCATGGTGAGCGCAAATTTTTTGTTTCCCCAAAAAGCTTCATTGTTAGCAACTTTAACTAATTTTACATTGTTGTATTGTTTCTCAAACGCTTCAAAAACTTCTAAAGTTTCATCGCTCGAGGCATCGTCAATCAATACAATTTCGAAGTTAGGATAATTTTGTTCAGCAAGAAGCGGAATGAATTTAGCTACATTTTCTTCTTCATTTTTAGCGCAAACAATTACCGAAATAGGAATTTTTTTCGGATTGTTTTTTTTTGCTTTCGCAAATGAAAATTTTCCAAATACAATTAAATAATAAAAAAGTTGAATAACTACAACACCTATAAAAATAAAGAAAAGAATTGATAACATGCTATTTTAAAATCAATTTAAAATTTTTGTAAAGATAAGTTTGAATTCTGAATTTTAGATGATAAAATTAATTTTGATTTTCTGTTTTATTAACAATTTTGATGGCTTTTTAAATCTTTCCATTTAAAATTTATACCAAAAAAGCAACCACCATAAAATAGGTAAGCTTTCGGTCCAAAAAGAAGTGTAATATTTTGAACGATTTGCATTTGAAAAAAAGATAAAAACGCAGATAACCAAAGTAATAATCAGGTCCAACTGTACAAAAAAATAGGCAATCAACAGTAAAAAATAACCTGCTAATTTAGTGTTTTGAATGCCAATTTTATGCGGTAAAGTCACCAAGGTTTTTGCATCTATCTCTTGGTCAACAATCTCAAAAGGAATCAAAAGACAAAGCACAACTAGCAATCTTTGCATCAAATACCCTAACTTATCATTCCAATTTAAAATCAAACTAGGAACATAAACAGTAATATAGGTAATACAAATTGCCACTATAAACATTTTTAAAAAACCATATTTTCGAAGAAAAGGATAGGCAAAAACAACAATTGAAATTGCTAAAAATGCCAATTTTATTTGAAATTCCAATTTAAAAAAATAGAAAAGCAGTCCAAACAAAGCAAAAATAGTAACGATTAAAATTGGATAATTTTTCTTGACCGTAAAAACTTTTTTTTGAAACACTTCAAAATATTTCAAAAAATTGTATCCGAAAATTGTTCCAAAAAAAATAAATAAATCAACTTCTAAATTTGTAGAAATGTTTAACGTAATTCTTGTGACCTGCACCAAAGAAAATACTGCAAACGCAACATGAATGCTTGTATTGATATAAAAATCGAGAATTGGCCTAAAAATTTTCATTAAACAAAATTAGTCAAATTGTTAATAAGAATGCGTTTTAGTTGAAAAATTGACAGAATATCAAGTTAAAAAAGCCAAATATTTGAGGATTAATATTTAATTTTACACTCGCTTATAAAACACAACTTTCTCAACGACATTCCATATAATGAAAACAGATTCTTTTGCATTAAGACACATTGGTACCAACGAAAACGATCTTCCAAAAATGTTAAAAACCATTGGAGTAGAATCCATAGATCAATTGATTTATGAAACCATTCCAAATGATATCCTGCTGAAAAACACTTTAGATCTACCCTCAGCAATGTCTGAATTTGAATTTTCAAATCACATTGCAAAGTTGGGAAACAAAAATAAAATGTTTCAATCTTACATTGGTTTGGGCTATAATCAAGCGGTGATTCCTGCGGTAATTCAACGAAATATTTTCGAAAATCCAGGTTGGTANACTGCCTATACGCCTTACCAGGCAGAAATTGCCCAAGGCAGATTAGAAGCCATTTTGAATTTCCAAACCATGGTNATCGAATTGTCTGGAATGCAAATCGCCAATGCCTCGCTGTTAGACGAAGGTACTGCTGCTGCAGAAGCGAAGGTACTGCTGCTGCAGAAGCTATGGCGCTGCTTTTTGATGTTCGAACAAGAGACCAAAAGAAAAATAATGTTTGCAAATTTTTCGTTTCCGAAGAAATCATGCCGCAAACCTTATCGGTTTTGCAAACCCGTTCTGCTCCAATTGGTGTAGAATTAGTAGTTGGAAACCACGAAGATTTTGATTTTTCAGCTGATTTTTACGGCGCAATTCTTCAATATCCGGGAAAACATGGCCAAATTTATGATTATGCTGGCTTTATTTCTAAAGCAAAATCCAATGAAATAAAGGTGGCTGTGGCTGCAGATATTTTAAGTTTAGTGAAATTGAAATCTCCGGGAGAAATGGGCGCTGATGTAGTTTTAGGAACAACACAACGTTTCGGGATTCCTTTAGGATATGGCGGACCTCATGCCGCGTATTTTGCTACAAAAGAAGAATACAAACGCAGCATGCCAGGTAGAATTATTGGCGTAACCATTGACACCAACGGAAACCGTGCGCTGAGAATGGCTTTGCAAACCAGAGAGCAACACATCAAAAGAGACAAAGCAACTTCCAATATCTGTACCGCCCAAGTTTTATTGTCTGTAATGGCGGGGATGTATGCTGTTTATCACGGGCCAAAAGGTTTAGAATACATTGCCAATAAAGTACACGCTTCTGCAGTGACTTTAGCCAATGAATTAGAAAAATTAGGATTATACCAAATTAATTCTGCCTATTTTGATACCATAGTTATCAAAACGGATAGCCAAAAAGTGCGCGCAATTGCCGAATTAAACGAAGTCAATTTTTATTATGTTGATGAAAATACGGTTTCAATTTCAGTGAATGAAACGACAAGCATTGCCGATTTAAATAAAATAGTTTCCATTTTTGCGGAAGCTACAGGCAAACCAACTGTGCCTTTTACAGCTTTATTGAAAGCTTCTTTGCTTACCGCTAATTTAGAAAGAAACACTACCTTTTTACAGCACGAAGTTTTTAACAAATACCATTCTGAAGCTGCTTTGATGCGTTACATCAAGATGCTCGAGCGCAAAGATTTGTCATTGAACCATTCTATGATTTCTTTAGGTTCTTGCACCATGAAACTGAATGCAGCTTCAGAAATGTTGCCTTTAAGCATGCCACAATGGAACAACATTCATCCTTTTGCTCCAATAAACCAAGCACAAGGTTACCAAGAAATGTTGACCAAATTAGAACAACAACTGAACGTGATTACCGGTTTTGCAGGAACTACATTACAACCCAATTCTGGTGCACAAGGCGAGTATGCTGGACTAATGGTCATTCGTGCTTATCATCATTCGCGTGGAGATTTTCACAGAAACATTGCATTAATTCCATCATCAGCTCATGGCACAAATCCAGCATCGGCGACAATGGCAGGCATGACGGTTATTGTTACAAAAACTTTAGAAAACGGAAATATTGATGTAGAAGATTTAAGAGAAAAAGCCCTTCTTCATAAAGACAATTTATCGTGCTTGATGGTGACTTATCCTTCTACACATGGTGTTTTTGAAAGCGCTATCAAAGAAATTACGCAATTGATCCACGATAACGGTGGACAAGTTTATATGGATGGTGCCAACATGAATGCCCAAGTTGGATTAACAAATCCTGCCACTATAGGCGCTGATGTTTGCCATTTAAATTTACACAAAACTTTTGCAATTCCGCATGGTGGTGGTGGCCCTGGTGTTGGTCCGATTTGCGTTGCACCTCAACTGGTTCCATTCTTACCTTCCAATCCTATTATCGAAACCGGTGGTGAGCAGGCAATAACCGCCATTTCTGCTGCCCCTTGGGGTTCTGCTTTAGTATGCCTAATTTCTTATGGTTATATCTGTATGTTAGGTGCTGAAGGTTTAAAACAAGCTACCGAATATGCGATTTTGAATGCCAATTACATCAAAGAAAGATTGAATGGACATTACGAAACTTTGTATTCTGGTGAAATGGGTCGTGCCGCACACGAAATGATTTTGGAATGTCGTCCGTTTAAAGAAAAAGGAATTGAAGTGACAGACATTGCAAAACGTTTGATGGATTATGGTTTTCATGCGCCAACCGTTTCATTTCCTGTTGCAGGAACATTAATGATTGAACCAACAGAAAGTGAAAATTTAGATGAACTAGACCGTTTTTGCGATGCAATGATTTCGATTAGAAAAGAAATTGAAGTAGCCACTTTAGAAGACAAAAATAATGTTTTGAAAAACGCTCCTCATACCTTGATGATGGTAACAGCCGACAATTGGATTTATCCTTACACCAGAGAACAAGCTGCATTTCCATTAGACTATGTGGCTGAAAATAAATTTTGGCCAACGGTACGTCGTGTTGACGAAGCTTATGGAGATAGAAATTTATTTTGCAGCTGTGCTCCTATTGAAGCCTATATAGAAAGTTAATTTTTTCTGCTGATAACCTTTAAGTCCCACTAGTTTGGGACTTTTTTTTGTATTACTAGCAATGCTGAAGAAGAAAATAATTTACGGTTATAACGTTTTGCTGCTTTGAGATGGCTGGAAATTCGTAACTGCTCAATTTTCGGCTTAACGAAAACTTGATACGAAACGATAATTCCACTAAATTCCAGCTAGCTCAAAACCGCTGTTAGGTGAGGTACTTATTCAGATTTCCTATTTTAATTTTGTTTCCACTATACTTGTTATTCCTAATATTCCTTTATTTAACTCTATTAGAATTTTGTCTGCATTTGCTAATTCATTTTTTTCAATATTTGGTAATAGTATTTCTTGATTTATTCCGTTGCAATTTATTTCTACACTATTTACACCTTTGTTGCTCTGTAAGTAATGTTTAGATATTATTGGAAAAATTTCAGTAAAGTTTTCTGTTGTGCTTCCATATTTGTTTGTTAGAAATATTATTGTAAACACTATGTTGCCTAATAACAAATATTCCCAAGTTTTTTTAAAACTTAAAGTTATTTTTTTGTTCTTACTATAGCTTAAAATTACACCTGCAGAAACCCCGAAACAAATTGTCAATATTACAAAGTACTTAAATTCAAAAATGCTAAAGTTAAATTCTCTTCCAGAATATACCATGCAAAAAATTCCTAAAACATAAAAAAGACAACCTAATTTGCTAGTCAAATTTTCTTTTTTTAGCCTTTTAGTTTTTAATTTATGTTTTTCTAATCTCGTTAAATGTTTCGATTTCGTTTCAATCATTTCTATTTTAGAATTTTGTAGAGAGTATCTCACCTAACCGCGCTCCGCAAAGTATTCCTCTGAAATGCTCCGTAAACGTCTCCTGACTTTGCGGACGCTTAAGAAATGCATTCATTGGTAACTAAGCACTAGTATATTTCCCAAATATATAAATAATCTTCAAAAATCCTCCAAAAAAAAATCTTCCTTTTTTCTTTTCGTAAAACTTTTTTTATTATTTTTGAGATTATTAATCCTCAAATCTTCAATAACATGGCATCAAATTCAGAGGTGGGACATGCAAAAAATGTCTCCAATTTTTTCGAACTTATTACAGTCGCAACTGTCTACGGCGCAAATTACAATCCATCCAAAGCAATTCTCAAACTTTCCAATCTCATTACCATCCAAACAGCTGCCGAAGCAGATTTAGCCACAGTAATAACAGACAACACCGCATTAAACAACCGTGTAAACGAAAATGCAGCAGAGTCCCCGCTCCACAAAGTGTTCCTCTGAAATGCTCCACAAACGTCTCCTGACTTAGCGGAAGGTTAAGTATTGCATTCATTGTTAGCTAAGCACTAGTATAATCCCAAAATATAAAAATAATTCTCAAACCATCAACCAAAAACCAAAAAAAAATCCCAAACATCAAAAATTGACATTTGGGATTTAGCAATTGTGCTTATTGGCTTTTAGCTAATATTTTTTTTAAAGAAATCTGTAATTTTTATAATTTCCGTTTGCTCAAATTTACAAAGTTCCAGCAAATCGTTGTCTCCAGTTAATATATAATTTGCTTTTCCATCTTTTGCTAATGAAAGCAGAAAATCATCTTTTGGATCTCTACAAATTTTTACTATACTTTTAACAGTTATAAAATCTATATAGGGATCAAATGCATTTAGCATTTCTTCTAAAGCATTTTCGGAAAAATATTTTTGAAGTTTTGGTTTTGTAATTGTAGCTTCTAATTCTTGAACTAATTCACTACTAAATAATATTCTAGTATTTTTTGCTANTAAAATTGGTTCAAGTTGATTTAATTTTCTAGAAATGNTAAAACTAATCCAAAGGTTGGTGTCAATAACCAATCTTAATGGCTTATTTTTCGGCATANCGTTCCGCTCTTACTTCTTTGACAATCTTTTCAATTTCATCATAATTAGGAACTGANTTAGCATCCTTTCTCATTTTTTTTAAATACGATTGAAGATTAGAAACCGGTTCATCAGTTATTTTGATAAGATTTAAATCCTGCATTCCTTTAATTAGTTGCAGGGCTTTAGGATTAAGTATTTCAATTTTAAATGCTTCCATAATTTCAAATTTAGGGAATTGATTTTTATCTACCAAAGATATAACAAAATAGTCGTTAACTTGTATATTGTCTCTTCGGTATTGCGAGTAAAAACCTAAAATCCGCAAAAATCAGTTCAACCCGCTCCGCGAAGTGTTCCTCTGAAATGCTCCGCAAACGTCTCCTGACTTTGCGGAAGGTTAAGCATTGCAGTAATTGACATCCGCACTTGAAATTACAATCCATCATAACGCAAGAAATTTAAAATCCGCGAAAATCCGTTCAATCCGCCCTATCCGCGTACTAATAACCAATAACAAATAACCCAAAACCAAAAAAAAATCCCAAACATCAATAATTGACATTTGGGATTTTAGCTTGCAATATAAAAAATTAATCTTTTCTTGGTCTTCTTGGTCTAGGTGCATCACCAAAACTTTCAGAACGACGAGGTGCTCTTTCAGAAGTCCCTTCATTTCTAGGAATAAAACCTTCTCTTCTTGGTGCTGATGAACTTCTGCTTTCGCTTCTTCCTCCAAANCCACCTTCTCTNGGNGCTGAANTTCTGTCGCTTCTAAATCCACCTTCTCTNGGAGCTGAACTTCTTCCNCCAAAACCACCACCAGAACTTCTGTCTGAACGGAAACCTCCGCCTCCAGAACTTCTTCCTCCACCGAATCCNCCAGAACTTCTNCCATTGTGGTCACGTCTTCCGCCACCATCATTTTTAGAAATTTCAACGTTGATTCTTCTTCCTTCCAACTGAATATTATTCAAAACATCCATTACTTTATCAGTATGCTCCGGGTCAGTATTAAAGAATGAAAATCCTTCTTTTACATCTACTTTGTACACGTCATCACGACCTAAATCTAAAGTTTCTTTCAAATAATCTTTCAAAGTCATCCAATCGAAATTGTCTCTAGAACCAATATTTACAAAATAGCGAACTGCTCCACCATTGTTGTTTTCTCNTGGTTCACGGTCATCNCCNCGCTCACGTCTTTCGNTTCCAGAAGATTGGTTAGACAAATCCCTGGTCTTTTTGTAATAATTGATAAAACGATTGAACTCAACAGAAACCATTTTCTTGATCAATTCCTCTTTTGACAAACTCTCCAACACATTGTTGATGGCCGGAAGGTAATTGTCAATTTCATGATCAACTTCGGTATCTTTAATCTTATTAGCCAAATGCAACAATTGAATTTCGCAAATTTCTATACCTGAAGGAATGGTTTTTTCTTCAAATTTTTGTTTGATGATTCTTTCAATTGAAGAAATTTTACGAATTTCACTTTTAGTTACAATAACTATAGAAGTTCCTAATTTTCCTGCACGACCAGTTCTTCCTGAACGGTGATTGTAGGTTTCTATTTCGTCTGGCAATTGATAATTTACTACGTGAGTAATGTTATCAACATCAATTCCACGCGCAGCAACATCTGTTGCAACCAACATTTGAATTTGACGTCCACGGAAAGATTTCATCACTGAATCTCTTTGCGCCTGACTTAAATCGCCGTGCAAAGCAGCAGCACTATAACCATCTTCAATTAATTTTTCAGCCACTTGCTGCGTATCGCGTTTGGTACGGCAAAAAACTACAGAAAAAATATCTGGATTTGCATCAGCCAATCTTTTCAAAGCTTCGTAACGGTCACGTGCATTTACTAAATAAAATTCGTGAGAAACTGTCGCTGAACCAGAATTTTTTGTTCCAACTGTAATTTCAACTGGATCAGTCATAAATTGTTTTCCAATACGAGCTACTTCAGCTGGCATAGTTGCAGAAAACAACCATGTGTTTTTGTCGTCTGGTGTTGTAGATAAAATGTTTACGATGTCTTCATAGAAACCCATGTTCAACATTTCGTCTGCTTCGTCAAGAATACAATAGTTGATTTGAGAGATGTTTACTAAACCTCTATTAATCATGTCTTGCATTCTACCTGGAGTTGCCACAATAATTTGCGCACCTCTTTTAATGTCCCTTGCTTGATCTGTGATGCTAGCTCCACCGTAAATGGCTACCACATTAATACCTTTTTCGTATTTTGAGTAGTTTTTAATTTCGTTGGTAATCTGCAAACACAATTCGCGGGTTGGAGAT
>JGI25914J50564_10000292_pt1 | contig 16590 bp, 17 predicted proteins | sample LauGreSuBDMM15SN_2_FD_50564 | JGI IMG/M metagenome (IMG submission 50564) | reverse complement strand
CCCAAGGGGCCCGGCCGCCGCTCAGCTGCCCTTGACCCGCTGGCTGGCCTGCTCAAGCACCTGGCCCAATTCCCGTTCCAGGGCTGCCAAATCCAGGCGCAGGTCACTCCAGTGGCCGCCATCGATCTGCTGCAGCAACCAGAGCCGGTCGGCGGCAAGCCGCTCCAGAAGCTGGTCGGTGCTGAGGGACGCTCCAGTGGGGGACTCCCCGCCCGGGGGTTGGTGAGCCTCCACGGCTGGAGTGCCAGGAAAAGATTCAGTGCCGGTGCCTTCGCTATCGCGATCGGGCACCCCGTTGGCCGAAGATGGCGCCATGCAAGCAATCGCATCGCCCGGAAGCCTAATCACGATCGCCGGCGCCGTTATGACGGTGGTCGGTTCGATCGCCTACGTCACCGACAGCCCCACCCTGAGCCTGGCGGGGGTGTTTTACGGCGTGCCCGTGCTGCTCGGCGGCCTGGCCCTGAAATCATCGGAGCTGCCTCCGGCTGAATTGGTGGAGCCCTCGCCCGAGGCCGAAGCCCTGCGGGAGGCCGAGGCCAGCCAGCCCCTGCGCAAGTTGGTGAAGGACGTCAACCGTTGGCGCTACGGCCAAAAGGCCCACCTGGAAAGTTCCCTCGAAGCCCTCAAGCTCTGGGATGAGCAGGACCCGCCCCAGCTGCTGCGGGTGGCCGAACTGGCGGAGGCCGGCGGCTATGGGATCGATCTCACCTTCCAGTGCCAGGGCGTTGGTTTTGATCGCTGGCAGGCCCGCCAGGACCGGCTCGGCCGCTTCTTTGGTCCGGGCCTGCGGGCAGAGGTGAGCCAGCTGGGCAAGAGCAAGGTGGTGGTCCGCCTGCGGCCCCTGGTCGAAACGGCCCCGGTGGCCGAGGCTGGCGAGGAGCCCTCTGGTTCCTAAGCCCTGCGGCTCCTGGGCCCCGGCCCAAACCCTGATTAGCCCCTAACCAGGCCAAGGGGAGCAAACGCCCTACCCCACTCTCCCGACTGCCCCGCCCCAGCCAGCCCCCGGCCCTGCGCCGAACCCGCGCCCCCAGCCCGTTTCGCCTTGAGCACCGATCCCGCCATCTCCGCCGCCGACACCCTGCGGGTCTCGGTGTTGAGTGAGGCCCTGCCCTACATCCAGCGCTTTGCCGGCCGGCGAGTCGTGGTCAAGTACGGCGGCGCCGCCATGGTGCGCCACGACCTGCGCGAGGCCGTCTTCCGCGACCTGGCCCTGCTGGCCTGCGTCGGCGTCCAGGTGGTGGTAGTGCACGGTGGCGGACCGGAAATCAACGAATGGCTGGGCCGGTTGCAGATCGAGCCCGAATTCCGCAACGGCCTGCGGGTCACCACCCCCGAGACCATGGATGTGGTCGAAATGGTGCTGGTCGGCCGGGTCAACAAGCAGATCGTTAACGGCATCCACCAGGTGGGCGGCCGGGCCGTGGGGATCTGCGGCAGCGATGGCGGCCTGGTCCTGGCCCGCACCTACGGCGATGGCTCCAATGGCCTGGTGGGCGATGTGGCGGCGGTGAATCCGGCCGTGCTTTTGCCCCTGCTCGAGAACGGCTACATCCCGGTGATCTCGAGCGTGGCCGCCAACGCCGAGGGCCAGGCCCACAACATCAATGCCGACACCGTGGCGGGCGAACTGGCCGCGGCCCTCCAGGCCGAAAAACTGATCCTGCTCACCGACACCCCCGGCATCCTGCGGGACCGGGACGATCCCGGCTCCCTGATCCGCCAGGTAAGCCTGGCCGGTGCCCGCGAGCTCATCGAGAGCGGGGTCGTGGCCGGCGGCATGACCCCCAANACCGAGTGCTGCATCCGGGCCATCGCCCAGGGGGTGGCGGCGGCCCACATCGTCGATGGCCGCAGCCCCCATGCCCTGCTGCTGGAGGTGTTCACCGACGCCGGCATCGGCACGATGGTGGTGGGCAGCCAGCGCCAGATCAGCGGCTGAACCGTGGCGGACGTTCTGCCAAGGGAAAGCTCTGCCGACGGCCAGGCCGGACCAGAGCAGGCCGGCCAAACCCAGCCCGAGCCGCCGGAGCTGGCCCTGGCCCACCGCGCCCTCGAGAGCGGCGACTACGGCGCCTGCCTACGGGGGCTCACGCCCCTGGCCGACGCCCATGGCGCCAGCACGCCGCTCGGGGGCCGGATCCGCTTGCTGATGGCCACAGCCCTAATGGGCCAGGGCGACTCGGCCGGGGCGGCGGCCTGTTGCCGCAGCCTGCGGGGCTGCAAGGATCTCACCTTGCGCCAACAGGCCAGGGACCTGGAGGAGGTACTGGAAGCGCCGGCCCTGCAGCGGCCGCGCAACTGGTCGGTGCAGGTGCCGAGCCTGGGGGAGCTGGAACGACTGGAAGGGGGCTCGCCGATGCAGAGCTGGCGCCGCCGCCCCCGGCCCGAGCCGCCACCGCCGCCGCCCGTCGGGACCACCAAGACACCCTGGGGCTTTGTCCTGGTGGCGATGGCCCTGCTGCTGCTAATCACCCTGCTGGCGGGCTGCGTCCAGGTGGAAACCAGCCTGACCTTCCCGGCGCCCGGTCGCCTCCAGATCACCCAAACCAGCACCAGCAGCACGGGCCAGACCCTTCCCTGGCAACGGGACCTGGCCGCGGCCCTGGGGGGCGGCTCAGTCGTTGTCGAGCGCGACCACGGCCGCCAAAGCTTGCGCAACCGTGCCTTGCCCGCAGGCCAAGCCCTCGACTGGCTCGGCCAAAGTCTTCAGCGTGGCGCNGCCCTAGCCGGCGTCAGCCTGCCCAAGCCCGAGCTGGACCTGCGCGAGCGCAACTGGCTGATCGGNGTGCAACAACAGATGGAGCTGGCCATCGACCTCAGGACCCTGGAATCCCTGCCGGGCCTCGATCTGTCCTTCCGGTTTGCCCCCCTCCAGCCCCAGGCCATCGAGCGGGCCACGCCCAGGCCGGTACAGGTGGACCCTGGTGCTAACGAGCTGCACTGGCGCCTGGAGCCCGGCGCCCTGAACCGGCTTGCCTGGCACACCTGGCGCTGGAGCCGCCTGGGCCTGGGGGCCGGGGCCGTGGCCCTGCTGTTGGGGCTGGCCTTGCTGCTCCAACGGCTGCGGTTGCGGGCTGGCTTTGGCTTTCCCCAGTTGCCCTCTTGAGGGTTGGCCTTCAAAGCTCCAGGGGATCGGGGTCGATACTCAAGCTCACATCCTTAGCGAGGCCCTCCCGCAGGATGGCCTCAGCCGGCAAAGGCAGGTCGCTGCCGGCGGGGCCATGCAGCAACAGCTGCCAGCGGCTGCGGCCCGCCACCCGGGCGATCGGGGCTGGGGCTGGGCCGATCAGCAGCCAGCCGCTGGCCATCACCTGGCCGCGAATTCGTTCCGCCAGGGACGCTGCCGCCGTGGCGGTGCCGCTGGCGGAAGGTCCAGCCAGGCGCAGCAGGCAGGCGCGGCTAAAGGGCACCAGATGGGCGGAGCGGCGCAGGGCCAGCTCCTCCGCCAAAAAGGCCTCGTAGCGGCCATCCACCAGNTGACGAATCACCGGATGGTCCGGGCAGTAGGTCTGCACCAGCACTTCCCCAGGCCGGTCGCCCCGGCCGGCCCGGCCTGCCAGTTGCAATAGCAATTGCAGGCTCTGTTCGCCGGCACGCAGGTCGGGGCGGTGCAGCAGGCCATCGGCCGCCAATACGGCCGCCAGGGTGACGGCCGGCAGGTCCATGCCCTTGGCGAGCATCTGGGTGCCCACCAGCACATCGGCTTCCCCGGCGGCAAAGCGCTGCAGCAGGCGGCGGTGGCCATCGCGGCCCCGGGTGGTGTCCCGGTCAAAGCGCAGCAGGCGCAGGCCTTCGAGCTCCTTATCGAGTTGCTCCATCACCCGCTGGGTGCCGGCCCCGAAGGGCTTAAAGGCGGTGGAACCGCAGTGGGAGCAGCGTTCCGTGATCTCGGCGCGGTGGTCACACCAGTGGCAGCGCAACCACTGGGGCCCGTCGCTGCGGCCATGCACCGTGAGCGCCACATCGCAATTGGGACAAAGCACCACCTCGCCGCAGCTGCGGCAACTGAGAAAACTGCTGTGGCCGCGGCGGGGCACCAGCAGCACGGCCTGCTCGCCCCGCTCGGCCAGGCCGCCAAGGCGCTGCATCAGGGGCCGGCTGATCAGGCGGCGGTGGCCATCCTCCAGCTCCAGACGCATGTCCACCAGGCGCACCGGTGGCAAAGGCCTGCCACCAATGCGCTCGGGCAGGCGTAACAACTCGGTGGTGGCTGCCGGCCCCTGGCAGGTCTGCCAGGTTTCTAGGGAGGGGGTGGCGCTGCCGAGCACGAGCCGGGCGCCACTGCGGCGGGCCCGGTGCCTTGCCACGTCCCGGGCGTGATAGCAGGGCATCGGGCTGTCCTGCTTGTAGGAGCTGTCGTGTTCCTCATCGAGCACGATCAGGCCCAGGGTGCTGATCGGCAGAAACACGGCCGAGCGAGTACCCACCACCACCAATGGCGCCCCATCGGCCTCAAGGCAGCGGCGCCAGGTCTCGATGCGCTGGCCCTCACTGCAACCGCTGTGGAATTCGGCCACCGCCGCGCCAAAGCGCTGGCGGCAGCGATCCAGCAGTTGGGGCACCAGGCCGATTTCGGGGGTCAACAGCAACACCCCCTGGCCGGCTGCCAAACAATCGGCGGCGGCCTGGAGATACACCTCGGTTTTGCCAGCGCCGGTGACGCCCCAGAGCAGCAGGCCCTGGCCCGCAGGCGCGCGGCGAATCTGCTGCAGGGCGGCGGCCTGGGCGCCTGTGAGGATTTGGGACGGCGCCAGATCTAGGCGGGAGGTCCCCTTGGCGACATCAGCGGCCTGGAAAACCCGTGCCTCTTTGCGCACCAGACCGCGTCGCTCCAGGCCGTCCAGCACCGAACGACTGCAGCCACCGCTGGCCAGCAACTCCGCCTGCCAGGCGCCGCCGCCCATGCCAGCCAGCTGGTCGACCAGGGCCTGTTGCTTGGCCGAAAGGGAAAGGCCGCTGGTGCTGGCCCTGGTCGCATCACCGGCCAGGGCCAGCCAAACCCGGCTCCGGGGTGCGGCGGCCGCCTTGGCGGGGCGCTGCCCCAGCCAGCCAGGCGGCAGGGCGCTTTTGAGGGTTCGAAACAGGCTGGTGTGGCAATCGCGGGCCACGTCTTCGATCAAGCCATGCCACTGGCCATCCACCGCCGCCCGCTGATGCAGCGCCTCGATCGCAACCAGCGTCACACCCTCAAGCCCCCCAGGCCGCACCTGCAGGGTTTCCACCACCAGGCCAACGTGGCGCCTCCCCCGCAAGGGCACCCGCACCAGATCGCCACTGGCCAGCGCCAGGCCATCAGGGTTGGCATAGGTGAAGACCTGGCCTTCCCGGCCCGCCTCCACCCAAACCTGAACCCAGGGCGCCCCCTGGCTAGCCAGGGGGCCATCGGCGGACTTAGGACGATCAGCTTGGATGGGCAACCTTGCAGAACTCACAGGTCTTTCTTAAGATGTGAGGGTTGAGCAGCTGTCACCAGCTGCTGTCGGAACCCGGCAGAGTTCCGTCCAGAGGGAAGATCGATGCCCGCGTCCAGGGAGTTTCCAGCCCTGAACCGCCGATCTGCGAACTCCCCTGACAGCCCTGCCGGGGCCTTGCCCATTCTTGTTCTGTCCAGGTCAGGTTCCTGCCCCACGTCTTAAGTCAGTCCAGTCCCCTGGGACCCACACCTGCCTTGCTGCCCAAGCGTGGCTAGGAATGGAGNATCGAACCTGCANCACCATGCCGTGTTCACGGCACTGGTTCCTGCTTGTGCGGCCCCCAAGGGCTTGATTGAAGCTTGATTGGTTCCTTCATCAGGATTCCGCCGCCCGCTGGGGCTCCAGGCCTGAAGTTCTGCCCCAATCCAGGACCTGCCAACCCCAGCGCCGGATCGCTCCTGTCTGCTGCCTTCCCCCCCACCCCGCGACACCTGCGCCGCCCGTAACGCCTTCCCCCGTCTTCCCATTCCCATGAGCCCTGTTGCCGCATCGGCCAAAACCGACCTTCCCGAGATCCTGATGGTGGCCACCACGTCTGGTGAAACCATCCAGGTCACGGAGGTCAAGACCCGCAAGGCCAGCAGCAAGGCCAAGGCGCCGGCCCATGCCAACGGCGCCCCTGCGGTGGAAGGGGCGGACAGCAACAGCAAGCCTGCGGCCAAGGCAAGCAAAGCCAAGGCGGCCCCCACAGCCGGCACAACCGCCAAACCAAAAGCCCCACCCAAGCCCAAGACGGCCCCAGCGGCCACCAGCGGCAAGTCGCCGGCCCCCAAGCCCGCAGGCGCCAAGGCTGGGGCCGTGAAAACGACCACGGCCAAAACCAGCACGGCCAAATCTGCCCCTGCAAAAACCACGGCTGCCAAAACCACCACGGCCAAGGCTGGCGCAGCTAAACCGGCCCCAGCCAAGGCCGCTGGCGCCAAGGGCACAACCACTAAAGCCGCTGCCAAAACCGCAGGGACGAAGACCCCTAGCGCCAAGGCAGCCAGCAAGGGCGCGGCCGGTCCCGATCTGGAGGTCGACCCCAATGCCGCCGCCGATGACCTGCTCGATGGCCTCGATACCGCCGCCGTCGCCAAGGCCGCTAAGGACGCCAAGGCCAAGGCCCTCGCCAGTATCAAGGTGGGGCCCAAGGGGGTTTACACCGAGGACTCAATCCGGGTTTATCTGCAGGAAATCGGTCGAATCCGCCTGCTGCGGCCCGATGAGGAAATCGAGCTAGCCCGCAAGATCGCCGATCTGCTCCAACTCGAAGAATTGGCCTCCCAGTTTGAGGTGGACCACGGCCACCATCCCGATACGAAGGAATGGGCAGTGCTGGTGGACATGCCCGTGATCAAGTTCCGCCGCCGTTTGATGCTGGGCCGCCGCGCCAAGGAAAAGATGGTGCAGTCCAACCTGCGCTTGGTCGTGTCGATCGCTAAGAAATACATGAACAGGGGCCTGTCCTTCCAGGACCTGATCCAAGAAGGCAGCCTCGGCCTAATCCGCGCCGCCGAAAAGTTCGACCACGAAAAAGGCTACAAATTCTCCACCTATGCCACCTGGTGGATTCGCCAGGCAATCACCCGCGCCATCGCCGACCAGAGCCGCACGATCCGCCTGCCGGTTCACCTCTACGAAACCATCTCCCGCATCAAAAAAACCACCAAGGTGCTCAGCCAAGAATTTGGCCGCAAGCCCACCGAGGAGGAGATTGCCGAAAGCATGGAGATGACGATCGAGAAGCTGCGCTTCATCGCCAAATCGGCCCAGCTGCCCATCTCCCTGGAAACCCCGATCGGCAAAGAAGAGGATTCGCGCCTGGGCGACTTCATCGAAGCCGACATTGAAAATCCAGACCAGGATGTGGCCAAAAATCTTCTGCGCGAAGACCTTGAAGGGGTGCTAGCCACCCTCAGCCCCCGGGAACGGGATGTGTTGCGTCTGCGCTACGGCCTCGATGACGGCCGCATGAAGACCCTCGAAGAGATTGGCCAGATCTTTGATGTCACCCGTGAACGCATCCGCCAGATCGAGGCCAAGGCCCTGCGCAAATTGCGGCATCCCAACCGCAACGGCGTACTGAAGGAATACATCAAGTAGGCCCCATGCCCGCTTCCTCCTCCCTGGGGGCAGCCCCTGCTGTCCCCAGGGTTTCGATCGTTCTTCCTACCTACAACGAACGGGGCAACATCGAGCCCCTGCTGGCGCAGCTTCTGCCCCTCAAGGCCCGGTTCAATTTGGAAATCCTGGTGGTGGATGACGACTCCGCCGATGGCACTGCCGAGCTGGTGCGCCAGCTTGCCCACGGCGAACCCTGCCTGCGCCTGATCCGCCGGGTCGGCCGCGCCGGCCTGGCCAGCGCCATCAAGGAAGGCTTGCTCGATGCCACCGGCGACTTTGTGGTGGTGATGGACAGCGACGGCCAACACCAACCCAGCTCCGTGTTGGACGCCCTCACCACCCTGCAGCAGGGGGACTTCGACCTGGTGATCGGCAGCCGCTTCCACGCCCAAGCCCAGATCCAGGGCCTCAGTGGCCGGCGCGAGACCGGTTCCACCTGGGCCAACAAGTTGGCCCGGGCCAGCCTGCCGGGCTACCGCCAGCTCAGCGACTACATGAGCGGGTTTTTTGCCCTGCGGCTCGATCGCTGCCTCCACCTGGTGCGGGCCGTGGATGTGAACGGGTTCAAGTTTCTCTATGAACTCTTGGCCCAAAGCCGCGGCCAATTGCGCGTCTGCGATATTCCCCTGTGTTTCCAGCCCAGGGGCTATGGCACGTCCAAGTTGGATGTGGCGGTGTTGTGGGATTTCGGCATCTCGATCCTGCACACCCTCTGCCTGCGCCTCTTGCCCCGGCGGGCGATCAGTTTTGGCCTGGTGGGCGCCTCTGGCTTCCTGGTGCAGATCCTCGTCACCCAGCTGGTGATGCTGCTGGGGGTGAGCTTCGCCCAAGCCCTGCCGGTGGCCGTGGTGGCTGCCGCCAGTTCCAATTACCTGGTCAATAACGCCCTCACCTTCCGCTTCCAGCGCCAGAAAGGCCTGGCCCTGCTGCGGGGCCTGCTCAAGTTCCTGCTGGTGGCCTCCCTACCGGTGCTGGCCAATGTGGGAGTGGCGTCAGCCTTTTACAGCTACGTCTCCCACAACACCTTCTGGGCCCAGCTAGCGGGGATTGTGGTGGTGTTTGTTTGGAATTACGCCGCCTCGTCCCGCTTCGTCTGGAACACTCCCTGACGAGGGCCCAGCCCCCTAGCCGCCCAACCGATGACCAACGCCCCTGCCCCCAGCGATTCGATGGCCCCTGCCGAGCCCAAGCCAGCGCCCGAAGCCCCTGGGGAGCTCACCCTGGCGGACCTGGCCAGCCTGCGCACGGCCCCAGCCCTGGCAGCCCAGCAGCGCCCCGGCCTGCTGGCCGAACTCAAGTCCCACCTAGCGGCCTGTGACTGGTTCACGATCGGCGTGATGGCCCCCTCGGCGGCATCCGCCCTGGCGGCCCTGCGGGCCTGCGAAAGAACCCTCGGCTGGCCAGCCCTCTCTGCCCACGCTCAAAATCCGGAACCGGAGAGCGTGGCAGGCCCGGTGTTCCTCAAGGGGAACCAGCACTCGGGCCAGTTCCTGCTGCGGGCCGAAGCGGGTCTGGGCGAGGGGATTTTGATCAGTGGGCACCTCAAGGGCGAGCCCAATCCAGCCTTGGAAGGCACCTGGGGCCCCCTGCCCCTCGACCTTTTCAACTCCGAACTTCCTTAGGGGGCCCCAGGACCAATCCGTAGGCGTCCAGCCTCCACCCGGCCATTCCCGGCCAGGGCCCTTTCAACAGGTCAAGAGTTACCGCGGCAACATGGGGTTGGTCCCGCAACTCCCTAGGCTGGGCCGCTGTTGTCAGGCAGCAAGCGCTGCCCCGAAGGTTTCTGATGGCCGGTTCCACCCTGCGCATTGCTTCCCGTCGCAGCCAGCTGGCCATGGTCCAGACCCATTGGGTGCGCGATGAGCTGACCTCGGCCCATCCGGGCCTGGAGATCAGCATCGAAGCGATGGCCACCCAGGGGGACAAGATCCTCGATGTGGCCCTGGCCAAAATCGGCGACAAGGGCCTGTTCACCAAGGAACTGGAAACCCAGATGCTGCTGGATCGGGCCGATATCGCCGTCCACAGCCTCAAGGACCTGCCCACCAACCTGCCCGAGGGGCTGATGCTCGGCTGCATCACCGAGCGCGAAGACCCGGCCGATGCCCTGGTGGTNCACGCCAAGCACAAGGACAAAACCCTCGCCACCCTGCCCATTGGGGCCGTGGTCGGCACCAGCTCCCTAAGGCGCCTGGCCCAGCTGCGGCACCACTTCCCCCACCTGGAGTTCAAGGATGTGCGTGGCAACGTCATCACCCGGCTGGAGAAGCTTGATTCCGGCGAATTTGACTGCCTGATCCTGGCCGCCGCTGGCCTGGGGCGCCTGGGCTTGGGCGACCGCATCCACGAGCGCATCGATCCCTCCATTTCCCTGCATGCCGTCGGCCAGGGAGCCCTGGGCATCGAATGCCGCCTGGGCGATGACACCGTGCTGGCCCAAATCAAGGCGCTCGAACACCTGCCCACGGCCCGCCGCTGCCTAGCCGAACGGGCCTTCCTGCGCCAACTAGAAGGGGGCTGCCAGGTGCCGATCGGCGTCAACAGCCGCTTTGAGGGCGAGGAGCTGATCCTCACCGGCATGGTGGCCAGCCTCGATGGCTTGCGACTTGTGCGCGATGAGGTGCGCGGCCCCCAGGAGGACCCCGAAGCGATCGGCGTCGCCCTGGCCCTGGCCCTGCGCGCCCAGGGGGCCGGTGAAATCCTGGAGGAGATCATTGCAAGCGTCCGGCCCCAGGCCTGAACTGCCCAATCCCCTAAATACTTCGGATCCAGGCCGAGCCGAGCCCCTGGATCCGAACCCGCTTGAGCTGGATCCGAGCCACGCTGAAGCCAGGCCCCTGGCCTTTCAGTGGAGCCTGCTGGCCTGGGCCGGCCTGGTGGGTGTGCTCACCGGCTTTGCCGTGGTGGGCTTCCACGAGCTGCTTGGCTTCATCAACAACGTGCTGTTCGGCCCCGGCGTTGAGCTGCTGCTGCACCTGATCGGCGACAGCCAGCCGCCGCCGCCGCTGGTTGAGATGGTGGCCCTGCCCGCCGATGACGGCACCCCCTTGAAGGCCCTGCTGCAGATCGGCCTCGGCGGCCTGGGCTTTGTGCCTCCACCACCGGTGCCGGTGTTGCCCGACCCCCTGCCAGCCCAGCCGCTGTTGCTCAGCTGGCTGGCCTCCTGGCCCGTAGTGCTGGTGCCCCTGGTGGGTGGCCTAGGAGTCGGTCTGTTGCGCTTTTTTGGCGGCGATCTCGGCCCAAGCCTGCCGAGCTTGATGGCCATGGCCGATGGGTCGGTGAAGGCGGCAGCGAAGGTGCCGCTGCTGCGCCTGGTGGCGGCCTCCCTCAGCATGGGCAGTGGCGCTTCCCTCGGACCGGAGGGCCCCAGCGTGGAGAGTGGCGGCAACATTGGCCTCTGGATTGCCAGCCGCTGCGGGCTCTCGCCCAGCAACCAAAAGGCCCTGGTGGCCGCCGGTGTGTCGGCGGGCCTGGCCGCCGGCTTCAAGGCACCGATAGCCGGCGTGTTCTTTGCCTTTGAGGGCAGCTACAGCACCATTCCGGGCCGGCCCAGTGTGCGGGCCGTGCTGGTGGCGGCGGTGAGCTCGGAATTGGTCACCCAGCTCTGCCTGGGGGATGAACCGATCTTCCGCCTGCCGGCCTACGAGGTGCGCTCGCCCCTGGAGCTGCCCCTCTACCTGGGCCTGGGCCTGGTGGCCAGCCTGATGTCCTGGGCCCTGGTGGCGGTGCTGGCGGCCGGCCGCAGCGATCGGGTCCAGCGCCAGCTGGCCCGCTTGCCCGCCTGGCTGGTCACGGGCCTGGGCGGCCTGGGCGTGGGCTTGATGGCCCTGGGATTTCCCCAAGTACTGGGCGTCGGCTACGACACGATCGAAGCCCTGCTGGGCAGCAATGGCGGCATTGCCCTCACCACCTTGCTCGCCCTACTGCTGGTCAAACTGCTGGCCACGGGCCTCAGCAGTGCCACGGGCTTTGTCGGCGGTGGCTTTGCCCCCGCCCTCTTTCTGGGGGCGGTGCTCGGCAATTGCTACGGCCAGATCCTGGGCGACAGCGGCTTCCACTTACCCGTGGCCGAACCGCCGGCCTACGCCATGGTCGGCATGGCGGCGGTGCTGGCCGGCAGTGCCCGGGCGCCGCTCACGGCCCTGCTGCTGCTGTTCGAGCTCACCCATGACATTCGTATCGTGCTGCCCCTGATGGCGGCGGCCGGCCTCAGTGCGGCCCTAGTGGAACGGTGGCAAGGTNTNGCGGATCCAGGCCTGCTTGGACCAGACCCCCTCGAGGAGGAGCGGCGGCGCCACCTGGCTGGCCTGGCCGTGGCCGAAGCCCTGGAGCCGGAAGCACCCTTGGTGCTCGAGGCCAGCACCCCAGCCGCCAGCGCCCTGGACCAGCTGCTTGCCGCCCATGGCCACTGCCTGCTGGTGGAGCAGGCCGACTGGGTGATCTCCCTGGTNACACTCTCTGATTTGCAGCGGGCGATCAACGCCGAACCCCAGGAGGGGCTGGACCTAGCAGCCTGCCGCCGCTCCGATCTGGTCTGGCTTCCCAGTGGCGCCAACCTGGCCCAGCTGGAGGACCAGCTCAGTCCCAATGGCCTGCGCCAGTTGCCCGTGTTTGACCTGGCCGTTCCGGCGCCTGCAGTGTTGCCCTTGGGAGTACCCAGGGGCGGCTTACCCCTAGCAGCCCTGCGGGGCCTGGCCAGCCGCGATGGCATGGCCCGGGCCCTGGCCCGCAGTCGCCGGCAGGCCCTGGAGGCCCCCAGCAGCGCAGGGACCCAGGACATTGAAGACATTCAGCAAGGGATCTGAGGCCAGAACTGGCGCCCAGATCAGCNCTTGATGGACTTAGTTGACCAGTTTGGCTTCGATCGTATCGAGGTAGCGCTGCTCGCAATCTTTGATGATTTTCACAGCCGACGGCACATCTAGGAAGCCATTCACCTTGCAGGTGCCGGGCTTTTTGAGATCCTTGTAGTGCTCCCAGTAGTACTGGGTTTCGGTTTTCCAGTGGGCCCCGAGTTGCTCAAAACTGGTGATGTGATCCATGCGCTTGTCATCGGCAAGCACGGCAATCACCTTGTCATCTACTTCACCACCATCGTCAAAGGTCATGATGCCGATGATGCGGGCCTCCACCANGGAGCCGGGCACCAAGGCCTCGGTGACGCCAACGATTTCGATGTCGAGGGGGTCGCCATCTTCATCCCAGGTGCGGGGAATGCAGCCGTAGGCGAAGGGATAGGCCAGGGAGGAATAGCCAACCCGATCGAGCTTGAGGTGACCGGTTTCGGTGATCAGCTCATATTTGTTGATCGTGTTGGAGTTCAACTCAACGATGGCGTTGAGGCGCAACTCGCCCTCATCGGCGAAGGCCGGCAACACGTGCAGCAGGTTGAGCATCGTGCGGCTGGGGGCGTGATCAATGTTCGCCATGGCGGGCAGAGGCCTCAATGGAGCTGGCCGGCATCCTACGGAGTGCCCCAGGACCGCTTCCCCAAGCGGGCGAGCCCCGAGGCCCCAATCGCTCAGATCCAGTGCAGCTCCATGGCCACGGTCCCCTCCAGGCTCTCCTTCACCGGGCAGCCCTCGGCGGCCCGCTGCAGCACCGCCTTGGCCTGATCCTCCAGGCCTACCGGCCATTGGATCCACACCTCCAGTTTGGCGATCTTGCGCCGGCCGCTGGTTGTCATCGTTTTCTCAACCCGGGCGCTGCAACCCTCCAAAGCCCAGCCATGGCGCTCCGCCATGATCCCCATGACGGTGAGGATGCAGCTGGCCAGAGCCGTCGCCACCAAATCGGTAGGAGAGAAGCGCTCGCCCTTGCCCTGGTTATCGAGGGGGGCATCCGTTTCCAGGCGTGAGTGCGAGGGGCCGTGGTCGGCCTGGCAGCGCAGGGCACCGGAGTATTTGCAAACNATCGACACCATGACAATCGGGCCAAGCTCGACGGGGAACCCCAGACTGGCAGGAGCGGACGGCTTGCCTGGCGAACGGCTTGCCTGGTAAAAGCATTGCCTGGTGAAAGCATTGCCTGGTGGAAGGATTGCCTGGCTGACGGCCTTTAGGCCTGGCCAACCCCCCTGGTACCTCCTGATCGGCTCCGGCACCCTGGGGGCCTTGATCAACCTCGCCGCAGCCACGCCCCCCAAACCCCAAGCCCAAGACCAAGCCCCGGTGATTGGCATGGCCGCCATCGTTAAGTCCCTTTTTGCGANTGCGATGGGGAGCNTGATGGCCACTGGCCAGATCAACCAGCGTTTCTAGCCAGCCAGGGCNGAATCTCGGCGTAGTCATGGCCAAATCACTAGTCGCTGGGTCCAGATCCATAGGTCCAGCAGCCTCAGTTCAGGGCGGCCTCCAGTTGGGCCAAGAGGTTATGGATCAGGCGCCGGCCGCTGGTCGCCACCGCCTCGCCCCAGCGGTCGGCCTCGCCGCGAATCCGCGCGGCCCCCTCGGCTCCCAGGGCCCCGCGCACGTAGTCGGCGTCGTCCGCCAGCCAGGCCCCAATCCCCGCCGCCTCCATCTCCACATGGAACTGCAGACCCCAGGCGTGCTGGCCGATGCGAAAGGCCTGTTCGCGGCAATGGAGGCTGGAGGCGAGCAACACGGCCCCGGGCGGCAAGACAATGCGGTCGCCATGCCAATGGAGCACCAGCTCACTGGCCGCCAGCCCGGCGAGCACCGGTTCGGTGGCCGCCGGGGCCGTGAAGGTCACCGCCCCCCAGCCCACCTCCCGCAGGGGCTGGGGCGGATCGCCCACTACTAGGGGCTCGGCGCCACCGCCAGCTGCAGCGGCTAACAGCTGGGCGCCCAAGCAAATGCCCAACACCGGAGCCTTTTGGTCGAGGCGCTGGCGCAGCAGATCGAGCTCGCCGGCAAGCCAGGGGTAGGCCGGGTTGCCCAAATCACCCACCCCCATCGGTCCGCCCATCACCAGCAGGATCTGGCCAGGCACCCGGGCGCTCGGCAAAGCCTCGCCGCTGGAGAGGTCCACCTGGCGGATCGTGTGGCCACGCTCAGCGGCACAGGCAGCGATCAGGCCAGGACCCTCCAGGGGCAGGTGCTGCAGCACCAGCAACTCAGCCATGGCAGGACGGGATCAGCGGGGTCGCCAGCCTGGACCAGGGGGCCTATTTCTTACGGCAGTAACCGCCACCCACATTCATCCAGCCCTCCAGGCAGGCCTTGCCTTGGGTCGGCACCACCGTGTAGGTCATCAACCCCAGGGTGGAGCACTTGCCGTTGAAGGTGTCCACGTAGCCCATGGGACACACAACCTGCAGCTTGGGCACGACCCGCTGGGCCTGGGCCGGAGGCACCAGGGCCCCGGCGGCCACGCTGCTAGCCAGCAGGAGGGCCCAACGGGACAAGGAACGGCGGCCCATGGTGTCGCGAAACGCTGGTGCGCTTCGAGTCTGGCCCGATGGGGGAATTCGGCAAGGGATGGCGATGGGCTTGATTTCGCCAGGCAAGATGGCTTCAGCTCAACTCCCAGGTGCCATGGCGCAGCGGCGCCCCGAATCCGCAGCGCCCGAGGCCGGGTTCCAGCAGCTCGCCGAGGAAATGGCGGGCCTGCGCCTGGAGCTGGCGGGCCTACGGACCACGCTCGCAGAGCTAGTTGTTGCCCTGGCGGCAGCTGGAACCCCAGCTACGGCCCAGGCCCTAGCTACCGCGGCCCCGATTCCGGGCGAGGTCCGGCCCCTGGGCTCCCCCAGCCCCAGTGCCCTGCTGGCCCGCCGCAACGCCGAACGGCTGGCGGGGGAGGTGCAGCGCCGCACCGCCCTGGCCAGCGATCCAGGCGACGACACCGAGCTCGATCTCCTGATCGATCGCCTGCATGAGCTAGCCCTGGCCAAGGGAGCCGAGCCCTAGCCGTCGCCCCCGCGCTGCTGGGGGCGGGGGGCGCCTGCTGGAATGGCGTCCAGTTGTGCCCGCGCCATGGCCACCCTGCTCTGCGCCGAAACGGTGGCTGGATTGGCGCAAAGCCTGGCCGGCTGGCAGCTGCGGGAGGGGCGGCTGCACCGGGAGCTGCGGTTTGCTGATTTTGTTGACGCCTTCGGCTTCATGGCCCAGGTTGCCCTGGTGGCCGAAACCCTTGGCCACCACCCCGATTGGAGCAACAGTTGGAACCGGGTCGTGATCGACCTCACAACCCACGATCTCGGCGGCCTTAGCGACCTGGACCTAGCCCTGGCCAGCCGGATTAACCAGCTGCTCGAGCCTGGGCCAGGGCGCAACCTGACCTCAATCAACCCATCGAACCCGGGCTGAACTGCTCAGGCAGAATCGGCGTCACGTCCCCCGACTGGTGGCGTGGCGTCCCAGAGGCGGCACCGTTTGAAATGGCGCCCTAGGGACACTCCCTCCCCTGCTGACAAGCCTCGTCCCATCTATTGCTCCGTCCTGTTCCCTTGGTTGACGCCCCCATGCCGCCGCTCAAAACAGCCCTGATCACCGGCATCACGGGGCAAGACGGCAGCTATTTAGCCGAGTTGCTCCTCGAGAAGGGCTATGCGGTGCATGGCATCAAGCGGCGGGCCAGCAGCTTCAACACGGCCCGGATTGACCACCTTTACCAAGATCCCCACGAACTCGATCCCCGGCTGGTGCTCCATTACGGCGATTTAACCGATAGCACCAACCTGATCCGCATCATCCAGCAGGTGCAGCCCGATGAGATTTATAACCTCGGCGCCCAGAGCCATGTGGCTGTGAGTTTTGAAGCGCCCGAATACACCGCCAATTCCGATGCCCTAGGCACCCTGCGCATCTTGGAAGCGGTGCGGATGCTGGGGCTAAGCGAGAAAACCCGCATTTATCAGGCCAGCACCAGTGAGCTCTACGGGCTCGTGCAGGAAATTCCCCAGAAGGAAACCACGCCCTTTTATCCCCGCAGTCCCTACGGAGTGGCCAAGCTCTATGCCTACTGGATCACGGTGAATTACCGCGAGGCCTATGGCATGTATGCCTGCAACGGCATTCTGTTCAACCATGAAAGCCCTAGGCGCGGT
>JGI25914J50564_10000288_pt1 | contig 16685 bp, 15 predicted proteins | sample LauGreSuBDMM15SN_2_FD_50564 | JGI IMG/M metagenome (IMG submission 50564) | reverse complement strand
TGAGCACTGCGACTGCAAACTGTAAATTGTAAATTGTGTCAATGATAAAATCATATCTAAACTTCCTTTATAAATCCAAAAACGAACATGGCGTTCATTCGCCGTTTGTATTCGATTTGGTAACAAAGTGTTTTTATGATAAAACAAAATATCCTGAATATGGGATTTTAAAAAAATATAGAAAATCTCTTTTAGACGACAATGATTCTATCGAAGTGAAAGATTTTGGTTCAGGTTCAAAAATCTTTAAATCCAACAAAAGGAAGGTTGCACAAATTGCGAAAGTTGCAGGAATTTCATCAAAAAGAGCAGAATTGTTGTTTAGAATAGTTAGGTATTTTAAACCAGATGAAATCTTAGAAATCGGAACTTCCTTAGGATTAGCAACTTCGGCAATTGCTTTAGGAAATTCAAATTCTAAAACAACAAGTTTGGAAGGTTGTCCGAATACAATTGCCGTTGCAATAAATAAATTTCAATTGTATAATCTCAATAATATTGACTTTGTAAATACAAAATTTGAGGATTATCTAATCAAGTGCGAAATAAATAAAGAGCACTTGGATCTAATTTACTTCGATGGAAACCATTCAAAACAAGCAACAGTAGATTATTTTGAATTCTTGCTTCCCACGATTACGAATAATTCTGTGTGGATTTTCGATGATATCCATTGGAATACAGAAATGGAACAAGCTTGGGAATCAATCAAAAATCATACGAAAGTTACTGTAACAATTGATACTTTTCAATGGGGAATCGTGTTTTTTAGAGCGGAACAATCCAAACAAAATTTTGTAATTCGGATTTAATTTATTTTACAACCAAAAATTACTCATTGATCAAAACCTCCAAAATTTTAATTGCTGCTTCACTAATTTTTGTTCCGGGTCCAAAAACGGCAACCGCTCCTGCATCAAACAAAAATTGATAATCTTGTTTTGGAATTACACCTCCGACAATTACCATAATATCTTGTCGTCCATATTTTTTTAATTCTTCAATTACTTGCGGCACAAGCGTTTTGTGTCCCGCAGCAAGTGAAGAAACGCCTAAAATATGAACGTCGTTTTCAACGGCTTGCTTTGCGGCTTCTTTTGGTGTTTGAAAAAGCGGACCTATATCCACATCAAAACCAACATCTGCATAACCTGTGGCAACAACTTTTGCTCCACGATCATGACCATCTTGTCCCATTTTGGCAATCATAATTCTTGGACGACGACCTTCTTTTTTTGCAAATTCGTCGGCTAATTGTTTTGCTTTTTCAAAACTTTCGTCATTTTTTATTTCTTTGCTATACACACCGCTAAATGATTTTATTTGTGCTTTATACCTTCCAAAAACAGTTTCTAGAGCATTTGAAATTTCTCCTAAAGTGGTTCTATTTCTTGCTGCTTCGACTGCAATTGCTAACAAATTACCTTCCCCTGTTTTAGCACAATGAATTAATTTTTTAAGTGAATTTTCAACTTCAATATTGTTTCTATTGGCTTTAATTTTTTCTAATTGTTCGATTTGTTGTTTACGAACCATTTGGTTATCAACATCTAAAATATGCAATGGATCTTCAATTTCAAGTCTAAATTGGTTAACACCAACAATAATATCTTGATTGGAATCTATTCGTGCTTGTTTTCTTGCAGCAGCTTCTTCAATGCGTAATTTTGGAATTCCAGCCTCAATAGCTTTGGTCATTCCACCATGTTCTTCAATTTCTTGAATTAATTTTAAAGCATTTTCAGCAATTTCGTTGGTTAAACTCTCCACATAAAAACTGCCAGCCCAAGGATCTACTGTTTTAGTAATTTTAGTTTCTTGTTGCAAAAATATTTGGGTATTTCGAGCAATTCGAGCAGAAAAATCAGTTGGCAAAGCAATTGCTTCATCAAGTGCATTGGTATGCAGAGATTGTGTGCCTCCAAAAGCCGCCGCCATGGCTTCAATTGTAGTTCTTGCCACATTATTAAAAGGATCTTGCTCGGTCAAACTCCAACCTGATGTCTGGCAATGCGTGCGCAACGCAAGTGATTTATCGTCTTTTGGTTCGAATTGTTTTACTAGTTTTGCCCAAATCATCCTAGCTGCCCTCATTTTTGCGATTTCCATAAAATGATTCATACCAATCGCCCAAAAAAACGATAGGCGAGGAGCGAAGTCATCAATTTTCATTCCTGTAGAAAGTCCTGTTCGGATGTATTCTATACCATCTGCTAAAGTATAAGCAAGTTCTATATCTGCTGTCGCTCCAGCTTCTTGCATGTGGTACCCAGAAATTGAAATCGAATTGAATTTTGGCATTTTCTTGCTGGTAAATTCAAAAATATCAGCAANNATTTTCATTGATTGTGTTGGTGGATAGATATAAGTATTCCTCACCATAAATTCTTTAAGAATATCATTTTGAATAGTTCCNGANAGTAATTCNGGAGCGACTCCTTGTTCTTCGGCAGCAACTATATAAAACGCCATAATCGGTAAAACGGCGCCGTTCATCGTCATGGAAACTGACATTTCTTCTAGCGGAATTTCGTTGAATAGGACTTTCATATCTTCTACAGAATCAATTGCAACTCCTGCCTTACCAACGTCGCCAACTACCCGCTCATGATCTGAATCGTAGCCACGATGTGTAGGTAAATCAAATGCTATCGACAAGCCTTTTTGTCCGGCAGCAAGATTTCTTCGGTAAAACGCATTGCTTTCTTCCGCAGTAGAAAATCCAGCATATTGTCTTATAGTCCATGGTCTACGAACATACATTGTTGCATACGGACCTCGTAAGTTGGGAGCAAAACCTGCTCCAAAACCCAAGTGTTCAAGGTTTTCGATGTCTTGTTTTGAATAAGTTTGCTTTAATGCTATATTTTCTGCAGTTAAAAAAGTTTCATTTTCTGAAACTTCAATTTTCAGTGTTTATAGCTTTTAACTTAAGATGTTGGAGGTTTTTTCTCAAAGTTGAAAATTTAAAATAGAATTACTAAGGCTGTTTTTCGACAATTTTAAAATTCCATTTGCTTATTGAATGATAGCCATTAATTCCTTCGATAATTCCTGCACCAATAGTAACTGAAGATCCAACAGTCAGCACTAGAAATGCTGCATTATTACCCACAGTTGCTAAAATTAATCCAGTTGCAACAATTGCTAATCCGGTGTATAAAACAATATTTTTTATTTGATTAATTCCTTTTGGATTGATTTTAATGCTATGTAGACTTTCTATCTTGATTGTTTCATCACCAACTAAAAAGGTTTCATTGTCTACTAATTTTAAAATGCCTTTGTGTTTTTTCCCATCTAAAGTTCGGATTTTTACACTTAGATTATCTTCATAGTAAATTGTCTTACCTGTTTTTATCTCCGTAATTTCGATGCTTTTTTGTTGAGAAAATGATGTCAACGATAATAATAAAGTTAAAATTAATATGATTTTTTTCATGATTTTTAGTTTTCAGTTTTTAGTCTTTCTTGTTCTGTTTTTTCAGCCAATCTTTTTTCAATAATTGGTGAAATTAGTGTTTTTCGTGGTTTTATTTTTACAAAAGGATAAAGTTCTAAATCATGTTTCATCTTGTCACTTTCGTTAGGATACTTGTTGGTGCCTAATAAAATTTCTTTACCATCATCAAATAATTTTTGTTCTTTTTCAGCACTTTCCTCAATTTTTCTTTTGATAATGCCTTCATTTAATTGCTTTAAAAATCCACCATTTACTTCAATATCTTTAAATAAAACGAGTGCTTTTTCTGCCAACTGATTGGTCAGACTTTCTATGTAATAACTGCCATCAGCTGGATTGTTGACCTTGTCGAAATAACTTTCGTTTTTCAAAATCAACAGTTGATTTCGGGCAATTCTGTCGCCAAATTCATTGTCTTTATGGTACAAAGCATCATATGGCAAGTTAGCAATTGTGTTTGCTCCGCCCAAAATTGCCGACATTGATTCGGTAGTTGTTCGCAGTAAATTTACATTGTAATCGTAGATGGTTTTGTTGCGCTTTGTAGGAGAAACCAACAGATGACAATCTAATTTATGGTCATATTCCTGAGCAATTACATTAAAAAGTAAGCGCAATGCGCGTAGTTTCGCTATTTCAAAAAAATAGTTTGTTCCGACTGTAATTTCAATAACAATTGGTTGGTTTATTTTTTGAATTCGGTTGAAATATTCGTTGCAATGTGCCAAAACATAAGCAATTTGTTGAACCATATTCGCACCAGCATTTTGGTATAAATTGCCGTTTACACTGAGAAAAGAGACTGACTTTANATGACTTGAAATTTTTTCTAGTGTCTGAAAATTATCTTTTTCTTTTACAGAAAACCAATTTCCTTCTTTTGCTAAATTTCCAATTGGATCATTTTGAATATAAAATTTTCCGTTTTTTTCAATTGCGATGGCATCTAATTTTCTTACGAAATCGATTGAAAGAAAATGCAAATGAAAGTAGATAGCAATTTTTTCTAAAGGAAGTTGTTGAAGTAATTTTTCAATATCGATTGATTCGTTTTCGAGGGTAAAACGGATGCTTTCCGCGCCACGATTGATTGTATTTAAAGCTCTTTCAACTGATTTTTCTATATCGTGAACAAATATATTTTGACAAATTTTAAATTCAGTTGCTTGGGTTGGGATATTATAATTTTCAATGTTTTCATCAATGTGGTAAAAAGGCTTTACTTTAATATCTTCGGGAGAATTCCAAATCAAAGTTTCATTATAATCCGCGCCTTTTAGTTCAAATTGAATTTGTTGCTTCCATTGTTTAGAAGAAATGGCATCCCAATCCCATTTTTTATCTGTCGAACTATTTTGATTGTTATTTGTCATTTTATACTTAAAACTATTTCACGGTGTCTCCTTCAAATTCGATTATATATATATCTTCGCTGTCTTTTTTCATAAAGTACTTTTCCCTGGCATATTTTTCGACTTGATTGGTGTTTTTCAGCAACTTAATTTTTTGCTGATCTGCTTTAATTTCATTTCGATAATATTGTTCATTGTCTTCGAGTTCGTTAATTTCTTTATCTAAAAGTCTATGTTCGAGGTAAGAATAGTTATCCAAAAAAAGCATCCAAACGCCAAAAAGCAAAATAACCAAAACGTATTTATTGCTCAATTTTTTGAGAATAGGATTTTTAGTTATCGATTTTTTATCTGGATTATCCATTTGATATTTTTGAAAAAAAAACTAATTTTATTCTTTGCTTGATAAATAACGTTCTGCATCCAAAGCCGCCATACATCCTGTTCCAGCTGCCGTAATGGCTTGTCTGTAAACATGGTCTGCTGCATCCCCGCCTACAAAAACTCCTTCAATATTTGTTTTGGAAGTGCCAGGAGTGTTAATGATGTATCCTGTTTCGTCTAAGTNTAAAAAATCTTTAAAAATAGCGGTATTTGGTGTATGTCCGATTGCAACGAAAAACCCAGTTGCCGGAATTTCAAATGTTTCGTTTGTTGTTTTATTGNGTGCATTTACACCAGTAACTACTTGTCCATCGCCCAATACTTCTANTGTATCATGGTTCATCAAAATAGTAATGTTTTCTGTTTTTCTCACTCTTTCTTCCATGATTTTTGAAGCTCTAAATTTTTCGCTTCTTACTAGCATGGTTACTTTTTTACAAAGTTTTGATAAATAATGGGCTTCTTCGCAGGCAGAATCTCCAGCGCCAACAATTACAACTTCTTGATTTCTGTAAAAAAAGCCATCGCAAACGGCACAAGCAGAAACGCCGCCGCCCATTTTTAAATAATGTTGTTCAGATGGAATTCCTAAATATTTTGCACTCGCCCCTGTCGAAATTATAACCGTTTCACAGTGCAATTCTTTGTTATCATTGATCCAAACTTTGTGGATATCTCCGCTAAAATCNACTTTTGTCGCCCAGCCATCTCTTACATCTGTGCCAAAACGTTTGGCTTGTTCTTGCAATCCAATCATCATTTCTGGTCCGGTAATGCCTTCAGGATTTCCAGGCCAATTTTCAACTTCATTGGTAGTAGTCAATTGTCCACCTGGCTGTGTTCCTTGGTACAACACTGGATTCATATTAGCACGAGAAGCGTAAATTGCAGCTGTGTAACCCGCTGGTCCCGAACCTATAATTAAACATTTGATTTTTTCGATTGTGTTAGACATAATGAGAATTATATTTATTTTAGTAATGATAAGCAAAAATAAGTTTTAAAAACTAATTTGGAGACTTAGGCACCCTATTTTTTTGTTTGTAAAATAAAAAAATCCTTTCCATTTAAAAATAGAAAGGATTTTTGTCGGGGTGGCAGGATTCGAACCTGCGACCTCCTGCTCCCAAAGCAGGCGCGATAACCGAGCTACGCTACACCCCGAAAGCGGATGCAAATATAAAATAATTATTTTGTTGTGCAAGATGTTTATTGCACTTAATTTTTTAATTGTATTGCACTTTGATAATGGGTTGCTTTTTTGAAAGTAAAACTAATGCGATTAATTGAATGGACTTTTGAGGAAACTTCGCATGCATTATGCTATAGATAAAAAGCGCGAAGCCAATTTGTTTCAAATTCAATATTTTTTATTAAAAAAGAAATTTAAATTACAACTTAAAGTTTAAAAACTAGATTTTAATTTGGTTTCAATTTTAAAACATACAACACCAGCATTTTTTCTGGTGGTTTTTAATTTTTAATTTGCGTACTAAAATTATGCGTACTAATTTTAGTACGCATAAAATAGCCACGCAGTATTGCGTACTAAAACAATGCGTACTTATTTTATGATGCATAAATACAGTACGCATTATTTTTTTTATATTTGAATCAAAAAACACAAAATAATGAAAAATGAATTTAAAAGTTTAGGTCTTCAACTGAAGGAAATAGCGGAGCTGTTGTCTGTTCCCGAAAGAACTTTATATTCTTGGTTTAACAGAGCAACTCCGATTCCTTCCAAATACGACGGCTATATCTCAGGTTTAAAAATTTACCATGCAAATCAAAAAACCGAAGATTTAGAAACGGAGTACACAAAATGGGAAGCCGATAATCGAGCACTTTTAGAAACCCAAAAAATAAAAGCGTTGAAGGAGTTGCGGGTTGCTGAACTGCAAAATAATTTGGCTTTAGACAAACTGAAACAAAAAAAAATCCGATTGTTCAAGCGNTTGCACCTTTCTAAAAATTATCCAAATTTACTTAGTGTTGAGTTACAAAATACAGAAAACGTAATTTCGTGGTGCAATTTGATGTTCCGAAAAAGTGCTTTTGATCTTGGCGATATTAGTCTTGCCATTCAAAAATTAGAAGAAAAAAAAGTGGGTTTAGCCGCTCAAACTCAATATTGGGAAGGGATTTTTGAGTAATGCCCTAATAGCTATTCGGACTGCATTTAAATTTATTGATTTTAAGTAAATCTGCATATAGCCTAATGGTTAAAGCTTTTTGCATTTTAAAACAATATTGGCTTTCAAAAAAAATACTCATCTATAATTTAATCCCAATTTTTGATTTAAATGTTTATTTTTGTCGGAATAAATCAAACGAACTATGCTTATTATTGGAATTGCTGGCGGAACAGGCTCAGGAAAAACAACTGTTGTTCATCAAATTATGAATGAGTTACCTCAGGCAGAAGTGGGCATAATCTCTCAAGATTCCTATTACAAACAGAATGATAATTTGGCCTATGAAGAAAGGGCTTTAATCAATTTTGATCATCCGAGAGCAATAGATTTTGAACTTTTGGTTAGTCAGTTGAAAGATTTAAAAGCAGGAAAGATTGTAAATCAACCCGTTTATTCTTTTGTAACGCACAATCGTACCGAAGACCACATTATCACTCATCCACGAAAAGTAATGATTGTCGAAGGTATTTTGATTCTTGCTAATCCAGCATTGCGCGATATGTTCGACATCAAAATTTATGTTCATGCCGATTCAGATGAGCGATTAATCAGAAGATTAAAACGTGATATTGCAGAGCGTGGTCGAGATATGGAAGAAGTTTTGAACCGTTATCAGAATACGTTAAAACCTATGCACGAACAGTTTATAGAACCTACAAAAGCTTTTGCCGATATCATTATCCCAAACGATAAATACAATACGGTTGCCATCGATGTCGTGCGCGCCGTTATCAATCAAAGGATTTTGTAGTTTATTGAAGCGTTTTTTTATACAAAATGGCACTGTCAGAAAATTGCTTCATCTCGATTTTTGGATTGCCATAAAGTTCTAATTCAGTGGTTCCAGTTGCATTTAAAACCAAGGTTTTTTCAGCAAAAACATTTGCATTTGAGTAACCTTCAATAGATAATTCAAGGTTTTGCGCAGTGAGTTTTTTTGCATTATAATTGGTGTTATTGTCCAATCTTACATTCATATCAATTACATCACCTTCTATTGTGGCAGTTGATTTTTGATACAAATCACATTTTAATTCTGTTGCAGCAATCAAAGCTTTTAACGANGCACTTTTACTCAAAACTAAACTTGCTTTGTCTGCTTTTGCATTCATTTCAATTGCTGATTTATCGTTTGCTTCCATTGAAAAGTTTTTTACGGTCAAGTTCAAAAACATCTTAGCACTATCGAAACTTTTAAAATTAATATTATCCAATTTAATTTCCTCTAAAGCTTTTATTTTTGATTTGTCTTTGGCAATTAAAGTTGTAAAACTATCGGTGTAAGTTACACGAATGTTGAATTTCTTGAAACTTGAAATCTCTTGAATTGTTGATATAATCAACATTGTCCCATTTAGTTTAAGACTAATTGAATTTTGTAAATTATCATCAGCCTCTAGTTCAACGCCGTTTTTATCACCTCTAATCAACGAAATTTCTAATCCGTCGTGGATTTCTAATCCGTCAAAATCTGCCACTTCTTTTTTTTCTATAGTTACAATTTTAGAACCTTGTATTTTTTCTTTTTTTTGACCAATTGAAACAATTGAAAATGTTAAAGCAAGCAGAATAAATAAAACTCTTTTCATGTTTGATAAATTTATTGACAAATGTAAATAATTCTTGTTAAAAAAATATAAACTCAATTTTCTTTTATTTAGAACAATAAATTAGACTTAAATTCGCATTCAAAATTCATTATCTTGACCGAAGACCAAAAAAAACTCATCGAAATTGCCCACACAAAAATGCCCTTTGGTAAATATGAAGGCTGGTATTTAATTGAAATTCCAGAATATTATATTGTTTGGTACAGCAATAAAGGTTTTCCGAAAGGGAAATTAGGGGAACAATTGCAATTGATTTATGAGTTGAAATTGAATGGTTTAGAAGAATTAATCCGTAATATCAAAAAACAATATCCGAAAGGATTATAATTTAAGTTTATCGCAAAATTTTATCTATTTCTAGTTCTCTAATTCACTAATTTAATTGTACTTTTGCCCAGTTTTTGAATTAACTACATCGAAAAAATAGCAACAACAAAATGAACCAAACTAAATATATTTTTGTAACAGGTGGAGTAACTTCTTCTTTAGGGAAAGGAATTATTGCTGCATCGCTAGCAAAATTATTACAAGCACGAGGTTATCGCACAACAATTCAGAAGTTTGATCCTTACATTAATGTGGATCCCGGAACACTAAATCCGTATGAACATGGCGAATGTTATGTTACAGATGATGGTGCAGAAACCGATTTAGATTTAGGACATTATGAAAGATTTCTAAACGTTGCAACTTCACAAGCCAACAATGTAACGACAGGAAGAGTTTATCTTTCTGTTATCGAAAAAGAACGAAGAGGTGAATTTCTTGGTAAAACCGTTCAAGTTGTACCACATATTACCAACGAAATAAAAGAAAGAATGCAATTGCTAGGAAATTCTGGCAATTTTGATATCGTTATTACAGAAATTGGTGGAACCGTTGGCGACATCGAATCTTTACCTTATATTGAATCTGTTCGTCAATTGGTTTGGGAATTAGGCGAAAATAACGGAATAGTTATTCATTTAACTTTAGTGCCGTTCCTAGCAGCTGCCGGAGAATTAAAAACAAAACCTACACAACATTCTGTCAAAACTTTGATGGAAAGTGGCATAAAAGCGGATATTTTGGTTTGCAGAACTGAACACGAATTATCTGATGAACTTCGTCAAAAATTGGCTTTGTTTTGCAATGTAAAACGCGAAGCAGTTATTCAATCAATCGATGCTTCGACAATCTACGAAGTTCCTAATTTAATGTTAGAAGAAGGTTTGGACGTAGTGGCCCTGAAAAAGTTAGATTTACCTCAAAAAAGCACACCCGATTTAAAAAATTGGAATGTTTTTCTCCATCGATTAAAAAATCCTAAACATACTGTAAACATTGGTTTGATTGGAAAATATGTAGAATTACAAGATTCTTACAAATCCATTCTTGAAGCATTTATTCATGCAGGTGCAGCCAACGAAACTAAGGTAAATGTGGTTTCTGTACATTCTGAATACATTGATGCTTCTAATGTCGCTGAAAAGTTTGACGGATTAGACGGAATTTTAGTTGCNCCNGGTTTTGGAGAACGAGGAATTGAAGGAAAAATCGAAGCGGTCCGATTTGCCAGAGAAAATAATATTCCGTTTTTTGGAATTTGTTTGGGAATGCAAATGGCAGTTATTGAATATGCTAGAAATGTTTTGGGTTTTAAAGATGCCAATTCTACCGAAATGAATATCGGTACTTCGCATCCAGTAATCGATTTGATGGAAGAACAAAAAACCATCACCGATAAAGGAGGAACGATGCGTCTTGGAGCATGGAAGTGCAACATTAAAGTAGGCACTTTAGCAGACAAAATATATAAAAATGCAACGATTACCGAAAGGCACCGACACCGATACGAATTTAATGGAGATTATTTAGATAAATTGGCAGAAGCTGGCTTGAAAGCTTCTGGCATCAATCCCGATACTGGTTTGGTAGAAATTGTAGAAATTGAAAACCATCCTTTTTTTATAGGAGTTCAATATCATCCAGAATACAAAAGTACCGTTGCCAATCCGCATCCGTTGTTTGTGAATTTCGTAGCCGCAACCGTTTTGGCAAAGAAAAAACAGGGAAGTTAGGAGTTGCAAAATGGAAGTTTGAAGTAAAAATATAGTATAATTAAATCATAATATAAAAAGACAATCTCTTTTTGAGAAAGTAAAATTGAAGATGGAAGAAAAAAAATTAGATTTAAACACGATAATAGGATTTGTATTGATTTTTGGAATTTTGATATGGATAATGTACCAAAACCAACCTTCTGACAAAGAATTAGCGGAAAAAGCTAAGCAAGAACAATTGGCAAAAGCAGCCAAAATTAAAGATGTAAAAACCCAAGAAGTTTTAGCTACAAAGATTGATTCAACAGTTAGTGATTCGACTCAAATGGCAAAATTACAAGGTGTTTTAGGAAGTTTTGCTTATTCTGCAACACTGCCATCTGCAAAATTGAATTTTACTACTATCGAAAATAAATTGGTGATTTTAAAGATTGCCAATAAAGGTGGATTTATTGTTTCTGCAAAATTGAAAAATTTTGAAAAATTTAAAAAAGGTTCAGGAGAATTNGTTGAATTGATCAAAGACAACAATTCTAATTTAAATTTGAATTTACAAACCCGCGACAATAGAATTTTAGATACTAAAAACTTGTTTTTTGAGCCAACTTTATCAAAGATTGGAGACAATCAAGTGCTTTCGATGAAGTTAAAAGCTAGCGCAAATGAATTCTTGGAATACAAATACACTTTGAAAGAAAACGATTATATGTTGGATTTCGATATCGTTTCTCAAGGTTTAAATAATGTTTTAAATAGTTCAAAACCAGTGAATTTGGTTTGGGATATGAAAACCATCCGAAATGAAAAAAGTGTTGATTATGAAAATCGGTACACCGAACTTTATTTTGAGCAAGAAGGAAAAAAGGACTATCTAGGGCAAGGTAAAGACGATTCAGAATCTGTAAATAAAGTTACTTATATTGCTTTTAAACAGCATCTTTTTGCTTCAATTCTAAAATCCAAAAAACCTTTTGAAACAGTAGAATTAAATTCAACAAATTTGGTAAATGATGCCAAAATGGATACTGTTTTTACTAAATTTTACAAAGCTTCGCTGCCAATTGCTCTCCAAAATGGTGGTATTAACGAAAAATTGAATTTATATTTTGGTCCATCAGATTACAAAATTTTAAAAAGCTACGATAGTAATTTAGAAGATATTATATCGCTTGGTTGGGGAATATTTGGTTGGATAAACAAATTTATTTTCATTCCACTTTACGGATTCTTGGGACTTTTCCTTTCTCAAGGAATTGCAATTATCATTTTCACGGTAATTATAAAGCTGGCAATGTCTCCAATAACTTATAAATCATTTCTGTCTCAAGCTAAAATGAAAGTTTTGCGTCCAGAAATTACTGAATTGGGAGAAAAATTCAAAAAAGACCCAATGAAAAAGCAACAAGAAACCATGAAATTGTACAACAAAGCAGGTGTAAATCCTATGGCTGGTTGTATTCCGGCATTGTTGCAAATGCCCGTTTTTTATGCGCTTTTTCAACTTTTTCCATCCTTAGTTAGTTTACGACAAAAAGGATTTCTTTGGGCAGACGATTTATCAACATTTGATTCAGTTTTAAAATTGCCTTTCTACATTCCAGGATATGGAAATCACGTAAGTTTGTTTCCGATTTTGGCCTCAATTGCGATTTTCTTTTACATGAAGATGACTACAGGCGACCAACAAATGGCAGCTCCTCAACAAGAAGGCATGCCTGATATGGCAAAAATCATGAAAATTATGATTTACGTTTCGCCTCTGATGATGTTATTTTTCTTTAACAGCAATGGTGCTGGATTGAGTTTGTACTATTTTATTTCAAACACTTTAACGATTGGAATTATGCTGGTAATCAAAAACTATATTGTTGACGATAATAAAATTCATGCTCAAATTCAAGAAAACAAACTGAAAGAGCCAAAAAAACAAGGCAAATTTCAACAAAAATTACAACAAGTAATGGAACAAGCAGAAGCCCAGAAAGCCGCCAATAATAAGAAATAAAGAATCAATTATATTAAAAATGCCGCTAATTGAGCGGCATTTTTTGCTTATAAAACAATTCAAATTTTATAGTGTAGGTTGTAAAACTTTATCTACAACATGAATTACTCCGTTTGAAGCTTGAATGTCAGTAATGATAATCTTTGCTTTTACAGCAGGGTTTGATTTATCAATAATTTGAGCACCACCAACTAAAGTTATTTTAAATTTTTGAGTTGATGCTGTTGTTACTTCTTGGTTTTCAGTTAAAGTTCCTGCTAAAATATTATCGCTTACAGCATGATACAATAAGACAGTAGTTTTAGCTGCATCACTAGCACCAACGGCAAATCCACTTCCTGTAGTTGCAGCTGTAAATGCTGCATTTGTAGGAGCAAAAACAGTTAAAGGTGCGGTTGCTGTAGCTCCATTTAATGCTGCTAAAACTGGTGCTTGAGGAGAACTAGTAACTAATGTAACCAACGTTGACAAATCTGTATTTGCAATTGCGTGGTCTACAATAGTTGGTAAGGTAATTACTGTGTCAACTGTGTGAATAACACCATTTGAAGCTGTTTTGTCAGCCATCGTTACAACTGCGTCATCGTTTAATGTAACTATTTTTGTAGTAGTTCCAGTAACATTTATATACATGCTAATTTTGCTTGTAGTTGTACCAAATTTAGCATTTGTTTTAACGTAACCAGTTGCAAGACTTGAAGATAATTTGGCATCATTAACTACATGATTCAAAAGAATGTTCTTCAAACTTTCCAATTCTGCTGGTGTTAACAGGTCCAAACTTGTTGATGTGATTTCCAGTTCAGCAAATGCTGCATTTGTTGGTGCGAACAAAGTATATTTTGTTGCTCCGGTCAATGTCGATTCTAAGCCAGTAACCCTAAGCGCTTTGGCTAAAGTTGAGAATTGTGCCTCAGCTTGAATCGTTTGTAAAATGTTTTTTTGAGCAGCTGCATTATCGTCATCATTATTGCAAGATGTGAATGCAATTGCAAGTACGCTAAGCATACATAATCCAAAAATTCTTAAATTTTTTTTCATTTTTTTGTGTTTTAAAGTTTATACAAAATAAGAGAGAACTTTTTTGTTTAACAAATGGCCAACATAATTAAACTTAAAATTAGGTTTTATTTAACAATTATTATTAAATTTAAGTTAATTTAATTTTTTTATACGCAACCTTTTTATTGTAAAAGTATTATAATAAATTGATTCACAATAGTAATATGATTTCTTTTAATTAGCATTCAATAATATTTTCTTTTTTGCGTTTTAACACTTTAAGAATCCTATTTTTGCAAAACATTAACGTAAGAACAATGAACAAATTTGCTTTACTTTTTATTTTCCTTATCACTTTTAACTTCGTCAGNTCGCAAGAAAAAATTAACCAGGTTGATGAAAATGGAAAAAAGAATGGACTTTGGCGTGGTTATTNTCAAGAATCTNAAAGACCAAAGTTTGAAGGAAATTTTGAACACGGAATAGAAACTGGAACTTTCAATTTTTTTGATGATACCAAAGCCAAATCAATAATTGCAACACGAACTTTTTCTGAAAATGGGAAAGTAGCTTATTCCATTTTTTACGATCAAAGTAGAAATATTGTTAGCGAAGGAAAAACCACCAATCGTTTGAATGAAGGAGAGTGGAAATATTATCATGAAGCGTCAAAAGACATTAAAATGATTGAAAAATATGAAAATGGAAAACTTTCGGGAACTAAAAAATTATATTACAAAAGCGGAAATTTAGCTGAAGAGACTCAATATGCAAATGATAAAAAAAATGGAATTTCTAAAATTTATACTGAAAAGGGTATCGTATTAGAAGAAGCCTTTTTTAAAAATGGTCAGTATGACGGTTTAGCAATTTTTAGAGAACCCAACGGAAACATTAATTCTAAAGGAATGTTTGTCGATGGCGTTAAAAAAGGAAAATGGCAATTTTATGAAAACGGAAAACTTAAAAAAGAGCTTGTTTTACCAATAGTTAAATATCTTGCAAAACCCAAAAAAAGGCAAATTTAATTAGTATTTTTGCACCTTAATTTGAAAACATGAAACGTGTTGTTGTAGGGCTTTCTGGTGGAGTAGATTCAAGTGTTGCTGCCTATTTATTGCAAAAACAAGGCTACGAAGTCATTGGCCTTTTTATGAAAAACTGGCATGATGATTCTGTTACGATTTCAAATGAATGCCCGTGGTTAGAAGATAGTAATGACGCACTTTTAGTTGCCGAAAAACTTGGAATTCCTTTTCAAACTGTTGATTTAAGCGAACAATACAAAGAGAAAATCGTTGACTACATGTTTAACGAATACGAAAAAGGAAGAACTCCCAATCCTGATGTTTTGTGCAATCGCGAAATTAAATTTGATGTTTTTATGAAAATTGCCATAAGTCTAGGAGCAGATTTTGTTGCCACTGGTCATTATTGCAGAAAAGGTGAAATTGAAGTAAACGGAAAATTAACTTATCAATTATTGGCTGGAGCTGATNGAAATAAAGACCAATCGTATTTTTTATGTCAATTATCGCAAGAACAATTGTCCAAATCCCTTTTTCCTATAGGGGAATTAACTAAACCACAAGTACGCGAAATTGCTTTAGCGATGGAGCTTGTAACAGCGGAAAAGAAAGATTCGCAAGGTTTGTGTTTTATTGGAAAGGTGAGATTGCCAGATTTTTTGCAACAAAAATTGCAACAGAAAGAAGGTTTGATAATTGAAATTGATAAAAACAATTCCGTTTTTTATAACAAAAAGGAGATTGTATCAGATGATTTTGATAGTTTAATTGCTATTTCACAAAAAATAAATTTTAAACCAGAAATGGGAAAAATTGTGGGTAAACACCAAGGTGCCCACTATTTTACCGTTGGCCAACGTAAAGGTTTGAATGTAGGTGGAACCAAAGAACCTTTATTTATAATCGCTACCGATATTGAATCCAATATTATTTATGTAGGTTTAGGAAGTGAGCATCCTGGTTTATTTAGAAAATCGTTGTTGGTTAACTCATCAGAAATTCACTGGGTTAGAGAAGATTTAAAACTACAAGAAAATCAAAAAATGGAGGTCATGGCACGAATTAGGTACCGTCAACCACTTCAAAAAGCAACTTTGACGCAAACTAAACTAGGTCTATTTGTAACTTTTGATGACGAACAATCTGCCATTACTGAAGGGCAATTTGTGGCTTGGTACGAAAATGATGAATTGCTTGGTTCTGGGGTAATTTCTTAATTTAATTTAAAAATTTTATCCAAAAAAAAATCTTCAGAACAGCTTTTTAAAACTATTTTGAAGATTTTTTATTAATCCTTCAATAAATCTTAACCCCTTACAAATGGCGGTAACAATTTACTAGTAACTTCGCCAAAACCAATTCTCACTTCATTATTTTGACAAAAACCCCTCATAATAACAGTGTCATTGTCATTGATAAATTTTCTATCTGTTCCGTCAGATAATTTGATTGGATTTTTTCCGCCCCACGTTAATTCTAACATTGAACCAAAACTGTCAAGTGTTGGTCCAGATATAGTTCCAGAACCCATCATGTCGCCAGAATTTACTCGGCATCCATTGCTGGTGTGGTGAGCCAATTGTTGGCACATTGACCAATAC
>JGI25914J50564_10000287_pt1 | contig 16688 bp, 14 predicted proteins | sample LauGreSuBDMM15SN_2_FD_50564 | JGI IMG/M metagenome (IMG submission 50564) | reverse complement strand
GGGCGTGTCGCGGCCTTCTGGCTCTAGGAAGATCTGGTGGCTCTCCTTATCGGCGAAGCGCACGATCTTGTCCTCGATCGAGGGGCAGTAGCGCGGGCCCTTGCTGTCGATGAAGCCGCCGTAGATCGGCGTGAGATGGAGGTTGTCGCGGATCAGCTGGTGGGTGGCGGCCGTGGTGCGGGTGATGTGGCAACTCATCTGCTCACCGCTCACCCAGGCGGCGGGATCAAACGAAAAGAAGCGATCGGCCGCATCGCTGGGTTGCTCTTCGAGCTGGTCGAGGGCGACGCTGCGGCGATCGACCCGGGCCGGGGTGCCGGTTTTGAGCCGATCGAGCCGGAAGCCCAGGGCCACCAGGGCCTCGCTCAACCCCTCGGCCGCCTGTTCGCCGGCCCGGCCCGCCGCCATCGATTGGTTGCCCACCCAGATCTGGCCCCCCAGGAAGGTGCCGGTGGTGAGGATCACGGTCGGGGCGGCGTAAACGCTGCCGAAGTAGGTGCGCACGCCGGTGATCCGCAGGTCGCCAGCCTCGGCGCTGCCGGCGGTTTCCAGGCCGGTCACCATGGCCTCGCGCAGGGCGAGATTGGGGGTGTGCTGCAGCAGTTGCAGCATCTGGCGGGCGTATTGGCGTTTGTCGGTCTGGGCGCGCAGGGCCCACACGGCCGGGCCGCGGCTGGCGTTGAGCACCCGTTTCTGCAGGGCGGTGGCATCGGCCAGCCGGCCAATGACGCCGCCGAGGGCATCCACCTCATGCACCAGCTGGCTCTTGGCCGGACCGCCCACGGCTGGGTTGCAGGGCTGCCAGGCGATCCGATCGAGGTTGAGGCTGAATAGGGCCGTCGATAGTCCCAGGCGGGCCGCCGCCAGGGCCGCTTCGCAGCCCGCGTGGCCGCCACCGACGACGATCAGGTCAAAGGATTCGCTGGCGGGACTGGGGGCGCTCATGGGCAGGAGGGAGATCGCGCCCGGTTGACCCATGGGCTGCCCAGGTTTGAAGGATCCGTATTGGAGGTTTTTAGGGGCTTTGAGCCAGCCTAACGGTCCCGGTTGGAGCCAGAAGCTACCAAAATGGGGCGACTGAGCTGAAGCCCCATCGCCGTCCCGACTTCACCCGTTGCCACGGGTCCAGACGCCATCATTGCGCCAACTACACAAGACCGATCGGCAACCGGGTCGTTCGACTATCAGCCCGCGGCTAGCTATGCCCGCCGCCTACGCCCTTTGCTGCCCGCTGAGGCCTTTCGCACTGACCCAAACCGGCTGGCCTTGGTGGCAATCAACCTGGCAATCCTTGGTTTGGGCTGGGCCATGGCTGACCAGCTAGACCGCTGGCCGGGTTGGTGGCCCCTGGCGTTTCTACCGTTTGCCCTAGTGATGGGTAATAGTGTAATTGTACTCCTCTTTACCAGCACGACCTGCTGCATGGCAGCTCCCTGCGGGGTCGAGCCTGGCGCCGGGCTGTCGGCCTGCTCGGCCTAGCCCTGCTCTGGATGCCGCCAACCCTCTGGCAGGCGGTGCACAACCGCGAGCACCACAGCTCCACCAATAGCCTTTCAGATCCCGATCGCAGCTACCTCGAATCGCAGCCGGCCACCTGGGGCAAACGCATTCAACACCTGGTCACTCCCTCCGACACGGTTAGGCCACTCTGGCTAGTGGTGGGACTGGCTAGCGCCTGGGGCGTTCATAACTTTCGCACGATCACTTCGGTGTTGCTGTTTAATGATGGGGCACCCAATTTCACGCCTGCCTCCTTTCGAGTTAGCCAAAAGGAGCGGCTGCTGATTGGCCTGGAACTGCTGGCTATCGTTGGCCTGCATGCTGGTGTGATCGTTTGGCTTGATGGCCAGCCACTCAAATTGCTACTCGCTTATTTCATGCCAATTTGGATCGGTTACGCAGGGGTGATCGCCTATATCTACACGAACCATCTTCTATGCCCGCTTACTGAAATTAACGATCCGCTTGCCAATAGTCTTTCCTTAAGGGTGCCGAGGATTCTTGATCTGCTGCATCTGAATTTCTCTTACCACACTGAACACCATATTTTCCCTGGGCTCAATTCGAGTTACTACCCACAGGTGCGCCGTCTGTTGCAAGAGCACTACCCCGAGCGCTATCAACTGCTGGATGGGTCTGAGGCCTGGCGCCTTCTGCTCTCCACCCCGCGCCATTACCGTGATTCCTTCACCCTGACCAATTGGCGTGGGGATCGCCAATTGGCGGTGCCCCTATCCGGGGCGACTAGGGCTAGCGTTTAGGGCGAGGCCAGGTTGCGGAAGCGGGTGAACTGGGGTTCAAACAGGAGTTTTACCGTGCCCACAGGGCCGTTACGATGTTTGGTGACGATCACTTCGGTGATGCCCCGATCGGCAGTTTCAGGGTTGTAGTACTCATCGCGGTAGATCATTAACACCAAATCGGCGTCCTGCTCGATCGAGCCCGATTCGCGCAGGTCGCTGAGCATGGGCCGTTTGTTGGTGCGCGATTCGACGCCGCGGCTGAGCTGGGAGAGGGCAATCACCGGCACGTTGAGTTCGCGCGCCATGCCCTTGAGGCCCCGGGTGATGCGCGAGATCTCCTGCACCCTGTTGTCGGGGGTGGTGCCCTCCATCAATTGCAAGTAATCGATCACAATTAAGCCCAACTCTTTGCCCTGCTCGGCCATCAGGCGGCGGCAGAGGGAGCGCATCTCCAGCACGCCTGAATTGGGCTTGTCATCGATGAACAAGGGCAACATGCCGAGGGTGTTGATGCCCTGGCCGAGCAGGGGCCACTCCTCCTGCTGCAGGCGGCCAGTTCGCAGGCGGCCGCTTTCGATTCCCACTTCCATCGAGAGCAGCCGGTAGGTGAGCTGTTCTTTGCTCATCTCCAGGCTGAATACACAAACCGGCAACTGGTGCAGTTGCGCCACATTTTTGGCGATGTTGAGCACGATCGAGGTTTTACCCATGGCCGGCCGGCCAGCCACGATGATCAGGTCACTGCGTTGCAGGCCCTGGGTGATCGCATCGAGGTCGTAGAAATTGACTGGAATGCCGGCCACGGCCGTGCCGAGGGAGCGGCTTTCGATCTCATTGAAGGTGCTGGTGAGGATCTCAGCGGTGGGGGTGAGGCCCTGGCTGGGTTTTTCCTGGCTGATCGCAAAGATCTTTTGCTCCGCCTCATCGAGCACCTGCTCCATGGGCTTGCTCTGGTCAAAGCCGAGGGCAATCACCTCATTGCCAGAGCGAATCAATTGGCGACGCAGGTATTTGTCCATCACCAGGCGTGCCACCTGGTCGATCGAGGCGGTGGAGAGGGTGCGCTCCACCAGCTCCACTAGCCGGCCGCTGCCCCCCACCTTCGAGCTGACCCGTGTCCGCCAGCCAGGCGGCCATGGCCGTGAGGTCGGTGGGCTTGCCCTGGCTGTGCAGCATCACCGCCGTGCGGTAAATCTCCCGGTGGGCGGTGAGATAAGGCCTCTGGCTGCAACACATCGGCCACCCGGCCGATCGCATCGGGATCGAGCAGGATGCCGCCGAGCACCGCTTCCTCCGCCTCCAGGTTCTGGGGCGGAATCGAATCGGGTAAGACTTCGAAGCTGGCGCCATCGCGCTCCCGGCCGCGGCCAAAGCCCCTGCGCCCGCTCGCGGGGGCCTCCTCGGAGGGGTCCTGGTTGGCCAGGGGAACGCTCACCATGGGTTGCTTGCTTGGCGTTGGCCTGCGGGGAACTGGTCTTTGATCCGATGTCCTGGGGGGGCTGGCTGGGCCCTAGGGGCTGAACCTTGCCCCAGTTTCTCGCCTATGGCAACGCCGCCAGTCCCCGGAGGGCCTGACGGCGTTGGGGCCAGCCCGGGGGCTGTTAGGACTTTGCGCAGCAGCGTTTGTTTGGCTAGGTCCAGACGGCTAGGAACCTGGCCTCAGTGGCTGACCACTTCCAGGTTGATCTCGGCCACCACTTCGGGGTGCAGCTTGATCTGCACCTTGTAGCTGCCAGTGCGGTGGATTTCGGGCACGATGATGTCGCGGCGATCGAGTTCCTTCTTGGTAGCGGTTTCGATCGCCTCAGCCACGTCACCGTTGGTCACGGTGCCGAACAGCACGTCGTCGCCACCGGTTTGCTTCTTGACCGTGAAGCGGCCGATTGTGTCGAGGGCGGTGCGGAAGGCAACGGCCTCAGCCTTGAGGGCGGCCTGGCGCTCGGCTTCCTTGGCGCGGCGGTGCTCCACCTGGCGCAGCACGGCGGGGGTTACGGGCAGGGCCTTACGGGTGGGAAGCAGGAAGTTACGGGCGTAGCCGGGGGCCACCTCCACCAGGTCACCGTCCTTGCCGAGGCTGAGAACGTCCTCGCTGAGGACCACTTGAACGCGCTTCTTGGCCATGGGAATCGAAACGAACGGTCTGCCGTCGGGGCGGTTTGTCAATGTACGCGAGGGTTGGCGCCGGTTGGAATCCGCACCCGGTCGGCCAGGCCCAGGCGGCGCATCAACCGGATGTGCTGCCAGGTGAGGTCGATTTCGCGGCCAAAGCCATGGCGGGCCGAATGGGGGAAGGCGTGGTGGGTGTTATGCCAGCCCTCGCCGAAGGTCAGGGCCGCCACCCAGGGGTTGTTGCGGGAGCTGTCGCCACTGGGGTGGACGACGTAGCCCCAGCAGTGGGTGGCGGAATTGACCAGCCAGGTGCAGTGGTAAACGAGCACCAGGCGCAGGGGGATGCCCCAGAGCACCAGGGCCCAGCCGCCGGCGCCGGTGGCGGTGCCGATCCAGAACAGCAGGCCGGCCAGGGGCAGCTGCAACAGCAGGAAGCCCTTGTTCAACCAGCGGTAGTAGGGGTCGCTGGCCAGGTCGCCGCTGAGGCGGGGCACGGCCGCCATGGCCGGGATCTCCTCGAACATCCAGCCCATGTGGCTCCACCAGAAGCCGCGGTGACTGTTGTGGTGATCAGCAATCGTATCGGAAAACTTATGGTGATGCCGGTGCAGCCCCACCCAGTCGATTGGTCCGTGCTGGCAGCTGAGGGCGCCGCAGGTGGCAAAGAAACGCTCCAGCCAGCGGGGCACGCGGAAGGCCCGGTGGCTGAGAAGTCGGTGGTAGCCGATCGTCACGCCCAGGCAGGCGGTGACCCAATAGAGCACCAGCAGGCTGGCGGCGGCGGGCAGGCTCCAGAAGCGGGGCAGCAGGGCCAGCACCGCCAGGGCGTGGATCGCCACCATGAACAGGATGCTGCCCCAGCGACGGCCCTTGGGCGCCGAGGGAATCGGCTCGCCCCGGCGGGGTTTGTGCAGCGATTGGGCCCGCGGCACCGGGCTGATGTGGGCCCCGGCCCGGTGGGGGGCTTCAGATGGGCTGAGCTGCGGGGGGGTGGTGGCCGTCATGGGCCTGCTCCAGGTGAATCGATACAATGGTAGCAGTACGAATCCTTAGCAAGTGGGCTTTCGGGAGGAACTCGAATCAGGCCGGGAGGCATTCGGGCATCTGATCAGGGTGTGGCATGAGCGCAATGGCTGGTCCCAGCGGGTCTTACCGGCCCTGGCCGAGCGCCTCGACCTGGGCCGGGTGCACAACTCCCAGCTTTCGATGCTGCGTAACCACAAGTTGCTCTCGCCCGGACCGGAGCTGTTCATGACCCTGGGCCGGCTCAATGGACTGCTGGCTGAGCAGGGGGGTGGCCAGGGCCAGGGGCCAGGCATCGGCGCCGCGCTGGCCAGCCAGCTGCAGGACCAGGCCGAGTTGTTGGCGCCCCTGCAGGCCTCGGCCCTGGCCCTGCGCGCCGATGACGGCCAGCCCCTGGGGCCGACGGAGCTGTTTGAGATCTTCGTGGGCCTGCGCCAGCCCCCCGCCGCCTTTGACCTGCGCATCGCCGAAAGCGAGGCCGCCAGCCTCAGCGCCGCCCTGGCCGAGCTGTTTACGGCCGGCCGCTCCTGGCGCCAATGCCGGGACTCGGTGTTGGCGGCCTATCCGGTGGAGAAACGCCAGCGCCGCGAGCGTTTTGCCGAGGTGATGGCGGGCCAGCGGGAGTTCAACGCCGCCGAACTGGACGCCGAATTGCCCGACCTGCGCCGCACCCTGGCCCTGCTGGGGGCGGCCGCTGAGCAGGAGCTGGGGGCTGACCAGTTTTTGGAGTTGTTGCGTCAAAAAGCCCGGCTGCTGGAGCAGTCGGGCCGGGATGGCAACAGCGATGGCCTGGCGGAGGCGATTCGCCGGGAGTTGCAGGTGGAACGTCCCGGGGGCTAAGGGGCCCGCCCGGGGATATCGATTCAGATCAGAACACAGTTGATCAGCCCAGATCAGCCGGTGTAGCGAGCCTCGCGAATCCGCTTGGCGAGACCAAGTTTCGCAGCAGCCGGATGTGCTGCCAGGTGATGTCGAATTCAAACCAGCGCAGGCCATGGCGGGCGCTGGCGGGGTGGGCGTGGTGGTTGTTGTGCCAGCCCTCGCCGAAGCTCAGGATCGCCACCCACCAGCAGTTGCGCGACAGGTCAGGGCAATTGAAATTGCGGTAGCCGAAGGCGTGGGTGGCCGAATTCACCAGCCAGGTGACGTGATACACAACCACTAGGCGCAGGGGAATTGCCCAGAGCACCAGGCCGAGGCCGCCGCCAGGGACCTGGGCCGCATTGCCATACCAATAGAGGGCGGCGCCTAGGGGGAGCTGGAGCAGGAGGAACCAGCGATCCAGCCACACATAGAAGGGATCGGAGCTGAGATCACCGGTGAAGCGGTGCATCTCCTTAAGGGCGGGGATGTCGTGGAGCATCCATTCGCTGTGGGCCCACCAAAGGCCGCGGGCGGCGTCGTGGTGGTCGTTGGGCTGGTCAGAAAACTTGTGGTGGTGGCGGTGCAGGCCCACCCATTCAATCGGGCCGCTCTGGCAAGCCAAACCCATCAGGATCAAGAGGCGCTCGACCCATTGGGGCGCCACAAAGCTGCGGTGCGACACCAGTCGGTGCAAGCCCAAGGTGACGCCAATCACCGTGACCCAATAGAGAATCGCCAGGGCAACGACCGCCTGCCAGCTCCAGAACTGGGGAAGCAGGGCAAACACGGCGGCCACATGCATGGCCAGCATGAAACCTGTGGTGCCGCGCTTGATTTTGCGCTGCTTGCCGGCCAGGCGTTCGCGCGGGACCACAAGGGCGGCCCGCATCCGGGCGTCCTGGGCCGACGTCAAACCAGAGCTTTCGTTGTCCTGGAGGCCAGATCCAGGGGTGCGGCGCGCGGCGGCGGCGTCAGCGGCAATAACCAAGACAATCTCCGAAGGGGTGCGCAGGCTCCAGTTCGCTGCGGACCCATGGAATGGGGGGACTGCGCACCACTGGCCTGGGATGCCAGCGGTAGCGATGGCATCAGGCGCGAAATCTAACCGGGTGGAGATCCTCGCGAGGCAGCATGGCTCTCTTTCCTTGGACCCTTTGATGACCGCACCCAGCCCGGACAGCAGCGACCCAGCCCCGGGGGCGCTGCAGGCGGCGCTGGCGCTGGTGGCCCAGGCCCAGGAGCGCATTGCCCCGATCGCCGCCCAGCGCACGGCGGCGGTCAAACCGCGGCTGGCACGGGTCCTGGACGCCTTTGCCGCCGAGCGCCTCGGGGTGCACCATTTCGCCTCGGTGAGCGGCTACGGCCATGGCGACCTGGGCCGGGAGGTGCTCGATCGGGTCTTCGCCCGGGTGCTGCAGGCCGAGGCGGCGGCGGTGCGGCTGCAATTCGTCAGCGGCACCCATGCGATCACCGCGGCCCTGTTCGGCGTGTTGCGCCCCGGCGATCGGCTGCTGGCGATCACGGGCCGCCCCTACGACACCCTCGAAGAAGTGATCGGTATCCGCGGCAGCGGCCAGGGCTCCCTGGCGGAGTTCGGCATCCACTACGACGAGCTGCCCCTGCTGGCCGATGGCAGCGTCGATGAGGCCGGCCTGGCCGAGGCCCTGGCGCTCCCGACCCGCATGGTGCTGATCCAGCGCAGCTGCGGCTACAGCTGGCGTCCCTCCCTCTCGGTGGCACGCATGGGCCGGCTGGTGGAGCGGGTCAAGGCGTTGCAGCCGGCCTGCGTCTGCTTCGTTGACAACTGCTATGGCGAACTGGTCGAAGACCAGGAGCCCACGGCCGTGGGGGCCGACCTGATGGCGGGATCCCTGATCAAAAACCTCGGCGGCACGATTGCCCCCAGTGGCGGCTACGTGGCCGGCCGGGCCGACCTGGTGGAGCAGGCCTGCTGCCGGCTCACGGCGCCGGGCATCGGCAGTGAAGGGGGCAGCAGCTTCGATCTCAATCGCTTGTTATTTCAGGGCCTGTTTCTGGCGCCCCAGATGGTGGGCGAGGCCCTGATCGGCGCCGAGCTGACGGCGGCGGTGTTCAGTCAGTTGGGCTATGGCGTTAATCCGGCCGTGGGCGGCGAGCGCAGTGACGTGATCCAGGCCGTGCGGCTGGGCGATGCCGAGCGCCTGAAATTGGTCTGCCGGGCCTTCCAGGCCAGCTCGCCGGTGGGCTCCTACCTCGATCCGGTGCCGGCGCCGATGCCTGGCTACGCCAGCGAGCTGGTGATGGCGGGCGGCAGCTTCATCGATGGCAGCACCAGTGAGTTCTCCGCCGATGGGCCCCTGCGCGAGCCCTTCGTGCTCTATGCCCAGGGCGGCAGCCACCGCAGCCACGTGGAGCTTGGCCTGGAGCGGGCCCTGCGGGACTTAGCGGCGGCAGGCAGACTGGCGCCAACCTCCTGATCGCCTGGCTGGCCAATGGCCCTCAGTTCCTCCAGCGCCGGCTTTCCCGCTGACTGCCGCTACGCCGATAGCCACGAATACCTGCGCCCCGAGGGCGAGCTGCTGCGGCTGGGCATCAGCGCCTTTGCGGTGGAGCAGCTCGGCGACATCGTCTTTGTGGAGCTGCCCGAGCCCGGCAGTGCCCTGGGCCGGGGCACCAGCTTTGGCACGGTCGAGTCGGTCAAGGCGGTGGAGGAGGTCTACGCCCCGATCGATGGCACGGTGGTGGAGCGCAACGGGGCCGTGCTCGATAACCCGGAGCAGTTGCAGAACGACCCCCACGGCGAGGGCTGGCTGCTGCTGGTGCGTCCCAGTAATCCCAGCCAGATCGACGACTTGATGGATGCCGCCACCTACGGCGCCAAGGTTGCCGGCCATTGAGCNGGGGCTCCCCCTAGGCAGCCCTGCCGGACTCCTTAGGATCGACTCCAGCCAGGGGCCGGGCCTTGATGCAAGCTGCAGCGAATCCTGAGTTGGGCTTGGCGGGCTCCGGGGCCTCCCCGGCCCTCGCTGAGCCGGCCCTTAGCCCTTTTGTGGCCCGCCACATNGGCCCCTCCGAGGTTGAGCTCCAGACCATGCTCGCCGACCTGGGCGTGGCCGATCTCGAGCAGTTCGTCGCCCAGGTGGTGCCCGCCGACATCCTGCTGGCCCCAGGCCTGGCGGCAGAGGGTTTGCCCGAGGGCTGCGGCGAAGCCCAAGCCCTGGCCGATCTGGCCGCCCTGGCNGGTGCCAACCAGGTCCGCCGCTCCCTGATTGGCCTGGGNTACTACGGCACGGCCACCCCGGCCGTGATCCAGCGCCAGGTGTTTGAGAACCCTTCCTGGTACACGGCTTACACCCCCTACCAGGCCGAGATCGCCCAGGGGCGCCTAGAAGCCCTGCTCAATTTCCAGACCCTGATTAGCGAGCTCACGGGCCTGCCGATCGCCAATGCCTCCCTGCTCGATGAGGCCACCGCCGCCGCCGAGGCCATGGCCCTCAGCCGCGGCGCCTACCGGGGCGAAGCCAGGCGCTATCTGGTTGATCAAGACGTGTTCCCCCAGACCCTGGCGGTGCTGCGCACCCGGGCCGAACCCCTGGGGATCTCTGTGGAGCTAGTGGATCCGGCGGCCCTGCTGGCCGGCCCTGGGCCCCTAGGGGATGCCTTTGGCCTGCTGCTGCAGTTGCCGGGCGCCAGTGGCCGCCTTTGGGATCCCAGCGCCGTGATCGCCACTGCCCATGGGGCCGGCCTGCTGGTCACCGTGGCGGTGGATCCCCTGGCCCAGGTGCTGCTCGCACCGGTGGGCCAGCTCGGCGCCGACATCGCCGTGGGCAGCAGCCAGCGCTTTGGCGTGCCGATGGGCTTTGGCGGCCCCCATGCAGCCTTCTTCGCCACCAGCGAGGCCCACAAACGTCAGATTCCTGGCCGCCTGGTGGGCCAATCGCTGGATGCCGAGGGCCGGCCGGCCCTGCGCCTGGCCCTGCAGACCCGCGAGCAACACATCCGCCGCGACAAGGCCACCAGCAACATCTGCACCGCCCAGGTGCTCCTGGCGGTGATCGCCAGTTTCTATGCGGTGCACCACGGCCCCGAGGGGCTGGCGGCCATGGCCCGTCGGCTGCTGATTTTGCGCCAAGCCCTGGCCCTGGGCCTGGACGCCTTGGGGCTGGAGCCCCAGGCGGGCCCGGGTTTCGACACCCTCACGGTGGCGACGCCCCGGGCAGCGGCCCTGATCGAGGCCGCGCAAGCCGCCGGGTTCAACCTGCGGCCGGGGTTTGGGGGCGCCGGCGCCAGCCCAACCGATGGCGGCTCCTCAAACGGGCTGGCTGACCCCCAAGCCTTCGGCATCAGCCTCGATGAACTCAGCGATGGGGCCGAGCTCCAGCGCCTGCTCTATGCCTTGGCCGGCCCTGGCCAGCCCTGCCCCAAGGCGGGCGAGCTGCTGGCTTGCGTCCAGGCTGAGCTGGCGGCCTCAGGGCTGGCCGCAGCCCCTGAGCAGGCGCTTTGGGGGGCGGCCGTGCCCCGGCGCCAGGGGGCCTGGCTGGGCCAGGCCGTGTTCCATGCCCACCGCAGCGAAACCGAGTTGCTGCGCTACATCCAGCGCCTGGTGAGTCGCGATTTTTCGCTGGTGCAGGCCATGATTCCGCTCGGCAGCTGCACGATGAAGCTCAACGGGGCTGCCGAACTGGCGCCCGTGAGCTGGCCGGCCTTTGCGGCGCTCCATCCCTTTGCCCCCGCAGCCCAGACCAGCGGTTACCGGCGCCTGCTGGCCGACCTGGAGACCTGGTTGGCGGCGATCACGGGCTTTGCCGGGGTGTCGCTGCAACCCAATGCCGGCTCCCAGGGGGAGTTGGCTGGCCTGCTGGTGATTCGCGCCTGGCACCACAGCCGGGGCGACCAGCACCGCCGCATCTGCCTGATCCCCACCAGCGCCCACGGCACCAACCCGGCCAGCGCCGTGATGGCCGGCCTGCAGGTGGTGCCCGTGGCCTGCGATGACGCCGGCAACATCGATCTGGCCGACCTGGAGGCCAAGGCCAGCGCCCATGCCGGCGAGTTGGCCGCCCTGATGGTCACCTATCCCTCCACCCACGGGGTGTTTGAAACGGCGATCCAGGCCATCTGCGCCCTGGTCCATCGCCATGGCGGCCAGGTCTACCTCGATGGCGCCAACCTCAATGCCCAGGTGGGCCTGTGCAAGCCGGGCCGCTTTGGCGCCGACGTTTGCCATCTCAACCTGCACAAGACCTTCTGCATCCCCCATGGCGGCGGCGGTCCGGGGGTGGGGCCGATCGCGGTGGCGGCCCACCTGGTGCCCTTCCTGCCCGGCCATCCCCTGGTGGCCTGCGGTGGCGACCAGGCGATTGGGCCGGTGAGCGGGGCCCCCTGGGGCAGCGCCAGCATCCTGCCGATCAGCTGGATGTACATCCGCATGATGGGAGGTGCCGGCCTGCGCCAGGCCAGTGCCGTGGCCCTGCTGGCGGCCAACTGGATCGCCGAACGGCTCGATCCCCATTTCCCCGTGCTTTATCGCGGTGCCAGCGGCCGGGTGGCCCATGAGTGCATCCTCGATCTGAGGCCGCTCAAACGCAGTTGCGGCCTCGAGGTCGACGACCTGGCCAAACGGCTCATGGACTACGGCTTCCACGCGCCCACCATGAGTTGGCCCGTGGCGGGCACGGTGATGGTGGAGCCCACCGAAAGCGAATCCCTGGCCGAGATCAGCCGCTTCTGTGACGCCATGGTGGCGATCCGGGCCGAGGCTGCGGCGATCGAGGCCGGTGTCAGCGACCCGGCCGATAACCCGCTCAAGCGCGCGCCCCACACCTTGGCGGCCGTTACCGCCGAGGACTGGGAGCGCTCCTACAGCCGCCAGCTGGCGGCCTTCCCGTCGGGGGAGCGCCAACAACGCGACAAACTTTGGCCAGCCGTGGCCCGCATTGATAATGCCTATGGCGATCGCAATTTGATCTGCACCTGCCCGTCCGTTGAGGAGCTCTCGGATCGGNCACCCACCCCGTAGGTAGCGTTTGGTGGGTTTCGAGGGACTGGCTCTGGTGGCAAGACTGGCCGCAAAGCGGTACATTCACACCAGAGTTGGGCTCATTCGCCCCAGCGCTAGGACTTGGCCAATCGCCATTCCAGTTCCTTCTCTTTTCGATTAATTGCTTGCATTCACCGCTAGCTAACTTGCCCACGGGGTCATGAACGTCGACGACAACGGCCAATCCCCCAACCGCTTTGCCGGCAAGGAGGTCACCCTGCCCCCAGGCATCGGCTCCCTTAGCCACTCGGCCAGCGAGGGCAAAACCTTGAGGGTGGAAGGCACCAACGTGATCCGGGTGCCCTTTGGCGTACGGCAGCCCCGTCGCCGTCGCCCCGAGCGCCCCGAGCACTGGGCCACGCTGGTGTTGCCCTTCCAGTTCATCGGTGGCCCGACGCCCACACCGCCCCAGGCGGCCTAGTCGGATCCGTCCCTGGGACCGGTCTTGANTTTTGTTCTCAATAGTTGCCGCCACTGCGGCGTTGGTGCATGGCGGTGGTGCCAAGGGCATCNAGTAAGGCGCCATGGGTGACCTCAGCCACGATCAGCCAGTGGTCACCGCATTCCATTCGCTGGGTCACCCGGGCCTCCAGCCAGGCCAAGGCGTCCGCCAAGATCGGCTGGCCCTTGGGGCTGCGTTCCAGTTCCAGGCCGGCGAACCGGTTGGCTCCAGGGGGGAAGGGCTGCAGAAACTGGCGCATCGGCCCGGTTTCGCGTCCCTCGGCCAGCACGTTCAAGGTGAACTGGTCGCCGCCATGGAGCAGGGTCTGAACGGCCCGATCCTTGGCCACGGCCACCATCACCCCTGGCGGGTTGAAGCTGGCCTGGCTCACCCAGCTCGCCACCATGGCGCCACTGAGTTGGCTTTCGCCCTCCCCTTTGACGGTGGTGAGCACGCAGAGGGGGCCCACCACCCGGCCGAGGGCCTGGAGGGCCGGGTTGCTACGGCTTTCCTTCAGACCGCCACTGGCACTGCGACGCTGCGCTTTGCGTTGCCCGGCCTGGAGCTGGCGGCCCAGGGCCGTGCCCGTTTCTTCGCAGGCCTTGAGCGTTTGCGGGTCGGGGCTGAATTTCACCTTGATCGGCGCGAAGGCAAAGCGAAAGCCGCCATCGCGCAACTTGCCTTCGAGCAGGTCGAGGGCTTCGCCACTCCAGCCGAAGCTGCCGAACACCCCCACCGGCTTGGTGCGGTCGCCTTCGGTTAGCAGGGTGCCCAGGGCGGAGACGATCGGCGTGGGCGCATGGCCCCCCAGGGTGGGGGAGCCGATCAGCACCGCATCGCAGCTGCGGATCGCCTCAAGTAGGTGGTCGGCCGGGGAGAATTCACAGTTGATGCTTTCCACCCTCACGCCCGTGCCAGCAATGCCGCGGGCGATTGCATCGGCGATGGCGGCCGTGTTGCCATAGGCGCTGGCAAACAGCAGCGCCACCGACAGGCGGGCCCGCTCTTGGGGTTCGCCCCAGCGGCGGTACTCCAGCAGCAAACTGCGCCAGCTCTCGGCGATGGCGGGGCCATGGCCCGGGGCGATTGTGCGGATCGCCAGGTCATCGAGCCGGTCGAGCACCGATTCCACCTGGCGGGCCATGGGGGCCATCAGGCAGTCGTAGAAGTAGCGGCGGTCCTCTTCGTTGCTGCTGCGGTTGGCTTCGGCCCAGGCCTCGCTGCACAGGTGGGCGGCGAAGAACTTGCCGCTCATCAAGAGGCCCGTGCTCTCTTCAAAGGCCAGCAGGGCCCCGGGCCAGCGGGGCGTGGGCGCTGGGATCAGCTGCAGCCGGTAGCTGCCGGCCAGGGGCCGGCCCACCTCCTGCTTCACCACATCGATCGGCGGCAGGGGCGGGATCGGCTCGGCGGCTTCGGCCGCTGGGGGGCTGCCGGGGGGCGTGGGCTTCACCTGGCNCCAGAGGTCCTCCAGCAGGCGGGCGCCTGCGTTGGAGGCCACCAGCATCAGGGCCGGCCAGCGGGCCGCCAGCTCGCGCAGCAGCTCCACCCGGTTGGGGTTGACGTGGCCCACCACCACCTTCAAGGCGGCGTCTGGCGCTAGACGCTGCTCCAGCTCGGCCAGGAAGGGGGCGGCGAAGGAGGCACCGAGGGGATGGACCAACACCGGCGGTACGGCCTGGCCGCTGGCACTGCTGCCGCCTTCAAACAGAAAGGCGTTGGCGCTGGTGCCCCGCTCGAGNCCGTATTCCACCTCAAANCGCAGCCGTTTCGGGCTCAGTCCCCGCAGGCAGACCAGNCCGGGCTCCAGTGGCAGCACGATCACGCGCCGATCGGCGCTGGCGGCAGGGGAGCTGGTCATTAGTAGTGGTTCCCCACTTTGCGGTGGTGGCGGGCGGTGCTGGCCTCACTGTCGGCCACGTTGCCCTCTTCCACTTCGGCGTAGATGATCCAGTGGTCGGGGCCTTCGAGCCGCTGGGAGACGCGGCAACCCAAAAACGCCAGGGCATCACCGAGCACGGGGCCGCCGGCGGCGACGCCATCGAGGGTGTTAATGCCGGCGAAGCGGTCGGCGCCGGGGGGGAAGCGGCGCAGGAAATGGCGCAGCAGGGGCTGGTGGTTGTCGTCGCGCAGGATATTGAGCACGAACCTGTCGCCCACCTGCATNAGGGCCTCGATGGCCCGGTCCTTGGCCACGGCCACGGTGATCCCGGGGGGATCGAAGCTGGCCTGGCTGACCCAGCTGGCCACCATGGCGCTGCTGCGGGCGGTGTCGCCCTCGCTCTGGCGCGCGGTCACCACGTAGAGCCCGCCCGAGAGGCGGCCGAGGGCCCGATCCAGGTCGCCATCGAGGCTTTTCATGGCCGCGATCGTTTTGGCCTTGGTGAGCAGCTGGCCCAGGTCGGTGCCGGCCTCCTCGCAGCGCTGGTAGTCGCTGCCCTGGGGCACCTGGCGGATGCGTAGGGACTCAAACGCCTCCTTCAGGCCCAGGTCCCGCAGCTGGTCGGCCACGGTGTCGATCGGCACGTCATTGCCGCCGAAGGCGTCGTAGCAGGCCACCCATTGCTTGGCTTGCAGGCTGGCCAGCAGGGTGCCAATCGCTGTCTGCAGGTCGGCGTCGGGCTGGGCGGGCCAGGTGGGCACCACCACGGCGCTGGCTTCGCTGATCAGGGCCGCCAATTCCTGGGGATCGGTGGCGCGCAGGTCCACCAGTTGCACCTGGGCTTCGGCCTTGCCGATGCCGCGGGCGATCGCCTGGCTGAGGCGGTCACAGAAGCCGTATTGGCTCAAATAGCAAACGGCGGCATAGGTTTCGCCGCGGCTGCGCTGGCTGCTCCACTCGCGGTAGTCCTCCACCCACAGGCCCAGGTGGTGGCGCAGCAGGGGGCCATGGCCGACGGCGATTGTGGTGATCTCCGGCAGGCTGTCCATGCGCTTGAGCGCCTGCAGCACACTGCGGGCATTGGGGCCCATCAGGCAGTCGTAGTAGAAGCGGAAATCGGGGGCGATGGCGCCGGGGTCGCTATCAAATACGTCTTCGCTGCAGTAGTGCAAACCGAAGGCATCGCAGGTGTAAAGGATGCCGCTGCCATGGTCAAACGAGAAGATCGTGTCGGGCCAGTGCAGGTTGGGGGCGCTGAGGAATTCAAAGCGGTGCTCGACGCCGCTGCTGGCATTGGTACCGAGATCCAGGCTCTCGCCACTTTTCACCGCCCGGCTTTTGAAAGGCCGATGCACCTGATCTTCGAGGAATTGGATCGCCACCTTGGAGCCAACGATCTCAATTTCGGGGTTCCGCTCGATCAGATCACCGATTAAGCCCGAGTGGTCTGGCTCGGTGTGGGACACGATCAGATAATCGATATCCTTTGGATCGATCTGGCCCTCCAACAGGGGGAATCCAGCTGTCGCGGAATTTGGCGTGGGAGGTGTCGATCAGGGCCGTGCGTTCCCCCCGCACCAGGAAGGCGTTGTAAGTGGTGCCGTTGCGCAGGCCAAACTCAATGTCAAAGCGGCTGCGGTCCCAGTCGAGCGAGCGGATCGTGCTGGTGTCGGCTCCGATCCCTTCGCTTTGCAGGCTGAGCCTGGGTGCGTTGGGGCTGCCGATGTCGCTGGTCTCGCCGCCCTTGGCCATGGCTGTCGTTCCCACCGGTGCCCGCGCAATGGACCTGAACTTTACGGAGACCCTCCAAGGGTCTGCCTGGCGAGGGGCCTGCCCGGCCCAGCGGCCCAGGCTCCGGGAGTCAGCTCCGGATCAAAGCCCCCTGCCATCGGCTCTGCCGGATCGGCCCGCTTAGGGCTGTCGGAGTTCAACGCCAAAACCCGTTGAGAGCCTGCCGCTTTCGGAGCTCCGGACCTTCAGATCGACCTCCAGTCCAGGAAGCTGGCCACCTGGGAGAGTTCCGAAGCCGCCCAGGTGGGAGCCCAAGATCAGGGCCGCCAGCGCCGGTGTTTATCGCCGGCCGGGCTGGGCTTTGCTGCCGGAAGCGGG